>ERZ826146.1167-NODE-1167-length-26227-cov-3.898976_pt1 | contig 26227 bp, 19 predicted proteins | sample MGYA00519857_ERZ826146 | MGnify/ENA primary metagenome ERZ826146 (study PRJEB31778, sample SAMEA3449222) | human gut metagenome | biome: human gut; feature: human-associated habitat; material: faeces | place: United Kingdom | collected 2010/2012 ...
GGGCGGGGCGCGTAAATGTCGCTCCGTAAGGATCGCACTGCGTCGGAAAGGAAGAATGTCGCTTTTGTGACCCGACGGTGCGTATTGTTTTCTGCACAGGGCCGTACCTTTTTCTTTACAGTGTGCATTCAGAATGATAAAATATAAGGAAAGAGATTATAGGAGAGAGGTATTTTATATGAACAAGAGATATTTGTCTATGACTGCAGTTTTTACTGCTGCAGCACTGTTGCTTGCCCCGATTTCTGGGATCGAGGCACAGGCAGCTCCGGCCGCTGCAGCGCAGGCAGCCTATGTATCTGAACTGACGGGTCTTCCGACGAGCATAGCGCTGCAGAAACAGCGTCCGGTTGCGGTTATGATCGATAATGATACGAAAGCACTGCCGCATTACGGGCTTTCGGAAGCGGATGTCGTTTATGAGATGATGACCTCGACTGCAAATAAGCGAGTTACCAGACTGATGGCGATTTATAAGGATTGGCAGAATGTTGGTCAGATCGGCAATGTCCGTTCCACAAGACCGACGAATATTTTGCTTGCTTCGGAATGGAATGCAATTCTGATTCATGATGGCGGACCGTTTTATAATAATCCGTATTTCAAGTCCACAGGGATTAGCCATTTATCCGGTGGCTTTAGCAGAGTGAAAAATGGCAAAGCGCAGGAGTTTACCGAATATGTCCTTAAAAATGACATCGCAAAGCAGGTGACAACAGCCGCCATTCCTTCTACTTACACAAATCCGGCAGCGATGAACCACTGGAAGATTGGAGCGACGAATCTTTCTGCAAAGGCTGGCAACATTCCGGCAAACCTGGTGCAGTTAAACTGTTTCAGACTGACAAAACCGTATCTGTCCTACAATGCAAAAACCGGTACCTATGATTATTACGAAAATAAAAAGCTTGCCAAAGATGGAGAGGATAAAAAAGCTCCTTCTTTTGCAAATGTTATTTTACAGAACTGCACCTTTACCCAATATGATAAAAATGGCTATTTGATTTATAACGTGATCGGGCAGGGCGCAGGCTGGTATATTACCGGTGGAAAAGCGATCCCGATTATGTGGGCAAAAGCAAGTGAGACCGGAATTACGCATTATTACGATTTATCCGGAGCAGAGATAACCTTAAATCCTGGTAAAACCTATATTGGCATCTGTCCTTCGGATGACTGGACAAGCGTAACAGTTTCCTGAGTACAAACAACAGAACACGCGTTCCACTGAGGGATAAAAAAGAGCGCGGATTTTACGGATGCAGAAATGTTCGTAAAATTTGCGCCTTTTTGTGCTAAACAATAGAATGCACGCTCTGCGAGCATTCTATTGTCATGAACTAAAAAAAGCGCGAGATGCGGTTTGTGAAAAAGACGAGGAGGATCACTGGTTCGTAGATTATGTACGGATACGGTTTCGGGCAGTGCGGGTGAAATAGCGAAGACATAACGGTAACGCGTATGGCGCAGATGGAACTGACAGGAAAAAAGAGAGGCAAAAGCAGGGAAATGGCGATCAAATATATTTTTGCGGATGTCGATGGGACCCTTGGAATCGGCGGAATTGGAATACCGGAGAAAAACCGACTGGCGATTCGGAAATATGTTGAAGAGGGCGGAAGCTTCGGTGTATGCACAGGACGTTCACCGGACAGTGTGAAGGACTTTATTGGTGACCTTCCAATCAATACATTGAGTGTGGTAAATGGCGGCTGTGCACTTTACGATTTTCAGAAAGGCGAATACTTAGATGAGCTTTGTGTGGAAGAAGATGCGCTGCAGTTTGCATTTTCTATGAAAAAAGAGTTGGAGCAGTTCACAGAGTGCAGAATCGTCATTGTGAATCGTACGAACTATTGGCAGGTGAAGACAAAAGAGGATCAGACTGCCTGCCAGCAGCAAAATAGCTACCCGATCGCTTTGCTGGAGCAGATCGAGAAGCCCTGGTATCGGATCATTTTATGCGTATCGGCGCAGGATGGAATAAAATGCGCAGAATTTGTCAGAAGTCATAAGCCGGATGGCGTCAGAATCGAGCATACGGAGGATACTCTGGTGGAGATTATGAACGAAGCATCCGGAAAGGGGGGATGCACTCAGACGTGCCTGCAGGTATCTTGGAGGAACTGCAGAGGAAGCCGCGTTTATCGGAGATTTTTTTAACGATATAGGAGCGCTGAAGGCAGCAGGGCTTTCTGCCTGCGTAAAAAATGCACCCCAGGAGGTAAAGGATTGTTGTGATATGGTCCTGTCGGACTGCATGGATGGAGCAGTGGCGGAATTTATCGAACGGGTGCAGAAAATAATATAGAAAACGGACATATTCAACGAATCAGACCCGAGTGCATAACAGATTTGCACCCGGGTCTTTTTTGTATGCACCGAATAGAAGTTGACATTTTGTCTTTTTTTGTAAATTGTATTCCAATTCCGTTTTGGGTAAGATAGGGGACGAAACGAAAACAGAAAGGACATTCCGTCATTGCTGTTGCAGCTTGGACGGGATAAAAGAGACAATGGCAGTCGAGATCAGAGGAACCGGTTCATACATACCGGAAAAAATTGTGGAAAACCGGGAGCTGGAGCAGATGGTTGAGACGACAGATGTATGGATTCGGGAGCGAACCGGAATTTGCAGAAGGCATATCGCGGAGAAAGAAACTGTGGTCGATATGGGCGTCCAGGCAGCTATGCAGGCTCTGGAGCATTCCGGGATTTCAGCAAAGGAAATCGATCTGTTGATTGTTTCGACGCTTTCTGCGGAAACAGTAATGCCATCGGTATCCTGTCGGATTCAGGAACGTATCGGAGCGGTACGGGCAGTTTGCTTTGATTTAAATGCAGCATGCAGTGGATTTTTGCTGGCATATCAGAGTGCAGAAGCATATCTGGAAAACGGAGCTTACAAAACAGCCTTGATCATTGGCAGTGAGCGTCTGTCTAATATCATTGACTGGAAAGATCGAAACAGCTGTATTTTATTTGGAGACGGAGCCGGAGCGGTTGTTCTGACCTGCACAGAAAAAAAAGGGTATCGGTTTATATCCCATTCGGATGGAAGCATGGGAAATGCATTAATGCTGGAGCATCACTATGACAGAAATCTGGAGACAGAGCAGCATAGACTCAGCATAGAGCAGAGTGCTTCATCAAAGGTCAGTATGGATGGGCAGGCAGTATTTCGGTTTGCAGTGCGCAGGGTACCGCAGGTGATTGAGGAGGTGCTTTGTATCAATGGACTTTCCAGAGAAGAAATTGACTGCTATGTTTTGCATCAGGCAAATCAAAGGATTGTGGAGGCAGTAGCAAAGCGTCTGAAGGAGCCTCTGGGAAAATTTCCCATGAATCTGCAGAATTACGGAAATACGTCATCTGCAAGTATTCCGATTCTTTTAAACGAACTGGATCAGTCGAAAAGACTGAAAACAGGAGACAGAATTGTAATGGCAGGATTTGGCGGTGGACTGACCTGGGGTGCATCTATCGCAGAATGGATTTAAAAAAGTAAAAAGGAGATTTTTCATTATGTTTGAAGAAATTAAAGCAATTGTAGCAGAAAACCTTGGAGCAGATAAAGCTTCCATTACACCGGAAACCTCTTTTTCAGAGGATCTGAAGGCAGATTCCCTGGATCTGTTTGAAATGGTAATGGCATTTGAAGAGCATTTTGGAGTTGATATTCCGGCAGAGGATTTGGAACAGCTGAAAACAGTCGGTGATGTCATGAGCTATGTAGAAAGCCATAAAGCATAAGCGGAGGACAAAAACAGGATGCAGACAAGAGTCACCGGATTGCTGAAAACAGAATATCCCATTATTCAGGGTGGAATGGCCTGGGTGGCGGATTATCATCTTGCAGCAGCGGTATCAAATGGCGGAGGACTGGGAATGATTGGTGCAGCGAATGCACCGGCAGAATGGGTTGCAGAGCAGATCAGAGAGGTCAGAAAACGGACGGACAGACCCTTTGGCGTCAATATCATGCTGATGAGTCCCCACGCAGATGAAGTTGCACGGACAGTAGCGCGGGAACGTGTGCCGGTTGTTACAACGGGTGCAGGAAATCCGGAACAATACATGACGCTTTGGAAAGAAAAGGATATTCGTGTTATTCCGGTTATTGCGTCTGTTGCAATGGCCAAAAGGATGGAGAAGTGCGGAGCAGATGCAGTTGTGGCAGAGGGTTATGAATCCGGCGGGCATGTCGGAGAAAGTACGACAATGACCCTTGTCCCGCAGGTTTGTGATGCGGTGAATATTCCGGTGATCGCGGCAGGAGGCATTGCAGACGGAAGAGGAATTGCAGCAGCCCTTATGCTTGGTGCGGAAGGCGTTCAGATGGGAACGCGTTTTGTAGTGACAAAGGAATGTCATATTCATCCGGCCTACAAAGAACGGATTTTAAAAGCAAAAGATATTGATACAAAGGTAACAGGAAGAAGCACGGGACATCCGGTTCGGGCTCTGCGCAATGATATGACGAAACGGTATCTGGAGCTGGAACAGGCGGGAGCTTCCATGGAAGAACTGGAATATCTTACACTCGGTGCATTAAGAAGAGCGGTAACGGAAGGCGATGTGTTAAACGGAAGCGTAATGGCTGGACAGATTGCAGGCATGATCCATGAAGAAACAGATTGCAGGACCTTGATCAGACAGCTGATAGAGGATGCAGAAAAAAGGATGAAGGTATGGCGATAAAAAAGAAAAAGGTAGCTTTTTTATATCCGGGGCAGGGAGCACAAATGCCTGGAATGGGACTGGATTTTTATGAACAGAACAGTGCAGCTGCAGCAGTAGTGGATACAGCCCAAAGCGTACTGGATTTCGATGTGAAGTCCCTTTGTTTTGCGAAAAATGGCCTGTTGAACAGAACGGAATATACACAGCCGTGTCTGGTCACATGTTGCCTGGCAATGACAGCGGCGATTCTGGAAACTGGGATTGCTCCGAATATGACAGCCGGATTGAGTCTTGGAGAATATGCAGCAATTGCAACAGCTGGTGCTATGGATATAAAAACGGCACTTCTCTTAGTCAGAAAGCGGGGGCTGTTGATGCAAAATGCAACAAAGGACGGATTTGGAGGGATGGCTGCGGTGCTCGGTCTGGAACCGGATGTATTGGAGGCACTCTTAAAAAATACCGATGCCGTTACGGTTGCAAATTATAACTGCCCGGGTCAGCAGGTGATAACCGGGGAGACACAGGCACTTTTGGAAATGATACCAAGGCTGAAGGAAAACGGTGCCAAAGTCATCCCTTTGAAGGTCAGCGGACCCTTTCATTCTCCGTTTATGAAGCCGGCAGGAGAAAAACTGGAACGGGAGCTGGAACAGGTGAGACTGTCAGAGCTTCAGATTCCGTACGTATCGAATGTATCGGCTCAGCCAATCACAAAAACAGAGCAGATTCGGTCCCTGCTTTCCCAGGGGGTTTATTCTCCTGTAAAGTGGGAGCAGAGCATGAGGACGATGCTTGCAGAAGGTGTAGAGTATTTTGTAGAGATCGGTCCGGGGCATACCCTGAGCACCTTGTTGAAAAAAATAAATGCAGGGGCAAAGATCTGTACGGTTTCTACCATGGAGGATCTTGTAAGAATGCAGGATTTTCTGAACGAAACGGTATAAAAGGAGAAAAGATTGAAAAATAAAATTTTTCAATCGCGAGATTTGTGTCTGCGCGCACTCGACACAAACTCGGAACGTGCAAAAAACGTGCGCGGAAATGAGGGGAAACATGCTGACAGGAAAAGTTGCAGTAATAACCGGAGCATCCAGAGGAATCGGAAGAGCAACGGCGATTGAACTTGCCAAAAGAGGTGCCTTTGTGATCGTCAATTACAGGGGATCGGAGGCGGCAGCACTTGAAACGGTTGCAGAAATAAAGTCTGCAGGCGGGGATGCAGTGTGCATGGCGTGGGATGTTTCTGATTATGCAGAGTGTGAAAAAAATATCAAACAGATCATAGATACATTTGGAAGAATCGATATCCTGGTCAATAATGCAGGCATAACAAGGGATGATCTCTTGATGAAACTGTCGGAGGAGGATTTTGATGCTGTAATTGCTGCAAATTTGAAAGGAACTTTTTGCATGCTGCATTTTGTTTCCCGTCAGATGCTTCGCCAAAGAAGCGGAAAGATCATCAATCTTGCATCTGTAGTCGGAATTTGCGGGAATGCAGGACAGGTAAATTATGCGGCGTCCAAGGCTGGTGTGATCGGTATGACAAAGAGTGCGGCAAAAGAGCTGGCTTCACGCAATATTACAGTGAATGCAGTTGCACCGGGATGGATTGAGACCGATATGACAAAAAATTTAAGCGATGCAGCCAGAGAACGAATGCTTTCTGCAATCCCATTGAAAAAACCTGGAACAGCAAAACAGGTGGCGGGGGTGATCGCGTTTCTGGCATCTGAAGACGCAGATTATATTACCGGTCAGGTATTACAGGTAGATGGCGGCATGCTGATGTAGCAAAAAAAGCAGAAGCAAATCTGGCGCAAGACAGCTTTGAGATAGCAGCACAGGGAATTTTCAGGACATGAGGAGCCTTATGAAAAAAAATACAGAGGAAAAAATGGTGCAGAAAAGAAGAGTTGTGATCACCGGATTAGGCGCGGTTACGCCAATCGGGAATACGGTTCCGGAATTTTGGACAAACGTCAGAAAAGGAACCGTAGGAATTGGAGAAATTACCGGATTTGATACGAAGGACTTTAAAGTAAAGCTTGCAGCTCAGGTAAAAGATTTCCATGGGGAAGAGAAAATGGATGTAAAAGCGGCAAGGCGGATGGAATTGTTTTCTCAGTATGCAGTCGCAGCTGCAAAGGAGGCCCTGGAGGATGCCGGACTCGATCTGACAAAAGAAGATCTGTTTCGTGCCGGTGTGATCGTGGGATCCGGAATTGGCAGCCTTTCGACCATTGAAAAGGAATACACAAAAATTCTGGAAGGAAGGGCAAATCGGGTAGATCCTTTGATGGTTCCGAGAATGATTTCCAATATGGCAGCAGGAAATATTTCCATTCAACTGGGTATACGTGGAAAATGCACCAATGTTGTAACGGCATGTGCTTCCGGAACAAACTGCATCGGAGACGCATTTCGCGCCATTCAGTATGGGGACGCGGAGATCATGTTTGCCGGCGGAGCAGAAAGCTGTATTTGTCCGACAGGTATTGCAGGATTTCAGGCTCTTACGGCGCTTTCTCAGGAAACAGATCCGCTGCGGGCATCCATTCCCTTTGATGTAGACAGAAAAGGCTTTGTTCTTGGGGAAGGAGCTGGGATCCTTGTTCTGGAAGAGCTGGAGCATGCCCGGAAAAGAAGCGCAAGGATTTACGCAGAGCTGGTTGGATATGGTGCGACCGGAGATGCATTTCATATTACCTCGCCATGTGAGGATGGAAGCGGTGCAGCAAGGGCGATGGAGCTTGCTATGCAGGAGGCAGAAACAGAGCCGGATCAGATCGGATATATCAATGCACATGGAACAGGGACGCATCATAATGATCTGTTTGAAACACGGGCGATCAAACGGGCATTTGGAGAAGCAGCAAAACAGGTGGCTGTTAATTCCACCAAATCCATGATCGGGCATTTACTTGGTGCCGCTGGTGCAGTAGAGGCAATTGTATGTGTGAAAACCTTGCAGGAGGGCTTTATTCATCAGACTGTCGGTACGAAGGAGACGGATGCAGAATGTGACCTCGATTATACCATTGGTGCACCGAAGCAGAAAAAACTGGATTATGCAATGAGCAATTCCCTTGGCTTTGGCGGACACAATGCCACTATTTTAATGAAACGCTATGAGGAAGGAAACAGGGAGTAACAGATATGGAATTGGAACAGATCGTAGAGCTGATCGACCGGGTATCGGCATCAGAGCTTGATAGTTTTTGCCTGGAACAAAACGGTATGCGTTTAAGCCTAAAAAAGAAGCAGCTTCGTAAGCAAACAGATCCAGAAACACAAAGCACTTTGGTGCAGCTGCAAAAACAGTCGGAAAGTCCACAAGAACAGTCAAAACAGATGTCACCGGTGGAGCTTACAGGAACAGAGCCCACAAAAACAGAGCATACAAAAACGGTAGTCTCCCCGCTGGTTGGTATTTTTTATGCAGCGCCAGCAGAGGATGCCGAACCCTTTGTACAGGAAGGCGACGGGATAGAAAAGGGTCAGACCCTTGGAATTGTGGAAGCCATGAAGCTGATGAATGAGCTGGAAAGTGATTACTGCGGGACCGTGAAGCAGATTCTTGTGTCAAACGGGGAGATGGTGGAATACGGGCAGCCGCTTTTTATTGTGGAAGAACAGAACTAAAACGGATATGGAGAACCCTATGAAGCAGTTGAATATTATGCAGATCCAGGAACTGATTCCGCACAGACATCCCTTTTTGCTGATTGACGGAATTGAGGATTATGAGCCGGGAGAATATGCAGTTGGCTATAAATGTGTTACATACCGGGAAGATTTTTTTGCCGGACATTTTCCGGAGGAGCCTGTAATGCCGGGAGTGCTGATCCTGGAGGCATTGGCGCAGACAGGAGCCGTAGCGATTTTATCGCTTCCGGAAAACAAAGGTAAAATTGCATATTTTGGTGCAGTGGATAAATGCCGCTTTAAAGGAAAAGTGATTCCGGGTGACAGACTTTGCCTGGAAACACGCATTATCCGAAAAAAAGGACCGATGGGAATCGGAGAGGCAACTGCCAGTGTAGGCGGAAAGATTGTTGCAAGGGCAGAGCTGACATTTATGATAGGAGCTTGATAACAGACATGATCAGAAAGGTACTTGTTGCAAACAGAGGTGAAATTGCGGTTCGGATCATCCGGGCGTGTCGGGAGATGGAAATTGAGACGGTTGCTGTGTACTCCGAAGCAGACCGGGATGCATTGCATGCAAAGCTGGCAGATGAGGCTGTCTGCATTGGACCTGCGCGTCCGACAGATAGCTATCTGGCAATGGAACAGATTCTGAGCGCCGCTGTTGTAACAGGGGCGGATGCGATTCATCCGGGATTTGGATTTCTGTCAGAGAACAGCCGGTTTGCAGAGCTGTGTGAAAAATGTAGGATTATTTTTATCGGTCCTCCTGCAGAGGTTATCGCACGAATGGGGAATAAGCAGGAAGCCAGAAATACGATGCAGAAAGCAGGAATCCCGATTATTCCGGGCAGCAGGGATGCTGTTTATGAGGAAGAAGATGGACTGGAGCAGGCAAAAGCGATCGGATATCCTGTCATGATCAAGGCTGCCCTTGGAGGCGGCGGAAAGGGTATGCGTGTGGCACAAAGCCCGGAGGAGTTCAGAAAAAATTTCCGGATAGCACAGACAGAAGCAAAACAATCCTTTGGAGATGGAGCGATGTATCTGGAACATTTTCTGACGGGACCAAAGCATGTGGAGGTACAGATTCTGGCAGATCGTGCAGGAAATACGATCTATCTGGGAGAACGGGACTGTTCTATGCAGCGACGGCATCAGAAGGTGCTGGAGGAAGCACCCTGTGCAAGCCTTTCCCAAAGTCAGCGTCAAAAAATGGGGGAATGTGCTGTAGGCGCAGCAAAGGCAGCTGGATATGTGAACGCAGGTACGATAGAGTTCTTACTGGAGCCGAATGGGAATTTTTATTTTATGGAAATGAATACCAGAATTCAGGTAGAGCATCCGGTTACGGAATGGGTTACGGGTGTGGATCTGATCAAGGAACAGATTCGAATTGCGGATGGACAGCTGCTTTTACTGCAGCAGCAAGACGTGTCTGTAAACGGTCATTCTATAGAAGTCAGGATAAACGCTCAAAATCCGGACGCAGGATTTGCACCATGCCCGGGAACGGTTACAGGGCTGCATTTGCCGGGAGGAAAGGGTGTCCGTGTTGACTCTGCCATTTACAGTGGTTATACGATTCCGCCGTTTTATGATGCGATGATCGCAAAGGTCAGTGTCTGGGCGAAAAGCCGCCGGGAGGCAATTGAAAAGCTTCACAGTGCCCTGGGAGAAGTGATCATAGAGGGCGTAGATACAAATGTAGATTTTTTGTATGAGCTTCTGGAGAATGAAGAGTTCCGGCAGGGAAAAACGGACATTGAATTTCTAGAACGCAGGAATGGAGAAAGCAAGTGAATCTGGATCATGTTTTTAAAAAAACAAAAACGGCTTTGAAAAAAAGAGAAAGCACCACAACTGTTCCGGATGGCTTATTATGCCGCTGCAGCAGATGTAAAAAACCGATTCTCGTACAGGAAGTGCGGGATGCATATTATATTTGTCCAAAGTGCGGAGGTTATTTTAAAGTACGTGCTTATGAGAGAATCCGCAGAGTGGCAGATGAGGGAACCTTTCAGGAATCAGACAGAGAGCTGGTCGGAGAAAATCCGCTGGGGTTTGAGGGATATGAAGAAAAGCTGGCAGCGGAAAGGCTGAAGACCAGAATGAAGGAAGCCATCGTTACAGGAACAGGCTCCATAGATGGTATACCGGCAGCGATTGGCGTAATGGACAGCCGTTTCATGATGGCAAGCATGGGATGGGCTGTCGGGGAAAAGCTGACTCGTCTGATCGAGAAAGCAACGACGGAAAACTTACCGTTAATTCTGTTTACCTGCTCCGGTGGTGCACGTATGCAGGAAGGAATTCATTCTTTAATGCAGATGGCAAAGGTATCCGCTGCAATGGCAAAGCACCACGCGGCAGGACTTTTGTCTGTTTGTGTATTGACAGATCCGACCACTGGCGGTGTGACAGCGAGCTTTGCGATGGAAGGAGATGTGATACTGGCAGAGCCCAATGCGCTGATTGGGTTTGCCGGACCTCGGGTAATTGAACAGACGATCGGACAACGTTTGCCAAAGGGCTTCCAACGCTCAGAATTTTTAATGGAGCACGGATTCGTAGATCGGATCACAGAACGTTCTGAGTTAAAAAAGGTACTGGCGGATCTCTGCAGAATGCACGACCGGGAAGGCTGTAAAAAGGCGCTTTGTCAGCTGGTGGATACAGAAATGCCGGAGGGTGCAAAAAGGAACCCGGCAGCCCGTCTGGTCCTGGAGCAAAAAGAATCGGAATCGGCATGGGAGCATGTGCTTGCTGCACGACGGGCGGACAGACCTGTGGGCAGTGATTATATCCGGGCACTTTTTTCCGAATTTTATGAATTTCATGGGGACAGGAGGTTTGGAGATGATCCGGCGCTGATTGGAGGAATTGGGTTATTTGAAGGAGTTCCGGTTACTGTGATTGCTCAGGAAAAGGGAACCTCCGCCAAAGATCGGGTAAAGCATAATTTTGGAATGTGTCAGCCGGAAGGATATCGGAAGGCTCTTCGTTTGATGAAGGAAGCGGAAAAATTTCATCGGCCGGTGATTTGTTTCGTAGATACCCCCGGAGCTTTTTGCGGGATTGGAGCTGAGGAGCGCGGTCAGGGATCCGCAATTGCGGAAAATCTGTTGGAGATAAGCAGGCTGAAAACACCGGTTGTATCCATCTTTATCGGGGAAGGGGGAAGCGGCGGAGCGCTGGCCCTCGCCTGTGGAGATGAGGTGTGGATGATGGAGAATGCGGTGTATTCTGTTTTATCCCCGGAAGGTTTTGCAAGTATACTCTGGAAAGATAAAAAGTGTGCGCCTGAGGCTGCAGATAAAATGAAGCTGACTGCAGAGGATGTTGTGGCCGCACAGGCAGCAGAGCGGATGATCAAAGAACCGGAAAAGCTGACCATACAGAATATGGGATCAGTGTTGGAACAGCTTCGGGAAGAATTAAGAAGGTTTTTAAAACAATATGCTGTGCTGGAGCCTGAAAAACTTTGTGACAGACGGTATGAAAGATTCCGGAAGCTTTGAACCCGGTATCCTCTTTAGAAGAAATTAGTACGAAGGAGAACTACCATGAAAAGCCAGGTATGGATTGGAAAAAAAAGATTGAAAAAACCGCTGATTCAGGGAGGAATGGGAATTGGAGTCAGCCTGTCCGGACTGGCGGGGGCAGTGGCGAAGGAAGGGGGAGCCGGAACCATTTCGGCCGCGCAGATCGGCTTTTTACAGCCTGAATTTGAACAAAACCCGGTTTTAGCAAATCTGAAGGCAATGGAGGAAGAACTGCAAAAGGCGAGAAAGATTGCACCGGATGGCATCCTCGGGTTTAATATCATGGTGGCAATGAATCATTATGAGACCTATGTAAGAAAGGCCGTTGAGACCGGCGCAGATTTTATTGTGTCCGGCGCCGGGTTGCCGCTGGAGCTTCCGGCAATGGTTTCGGATACCGACATTGCAATTGCACCGATCGTCTCCGGTGCCCGTGCGACGGCACTGATCTTGAAATACTGGGAGAAAAAATATCATCGATATCCGGATTTTATAGTGATCGAAGGTCCGGAGGCTGGCGGACATCTTGGATTTTCCAGAAAACAGCTGGAAGAGAAAATGGATTATGATATGGAAATCTCTGAAATACTGAAACTGGTACGAGCCTATGAAAAGAAGGCGGAAAGGAAAATACCCGTTGCAGTCGGCGGCGGGATCTGTGATAAGGCGCGGGCAGAGCATGGGTTTATGCTAGGAGCGGATCTGATTCAGGTTGCAAGCAGGTTTATTACAACCAAAGAATGCGACGCAGACAGTGCATATAAAGATGCGTATTTGAAGGCTCGGAAAGAGGATATTGTACTGGTGTCAAGTCCGGTTGGAATGCCGGGGCGCGCAATCAGAAATCCTTTTCTGGAACATGTGGAGAAGGGAGAGGTCCAAAGACCGCAAAAATGCTTTGGATGTCTAAAGCACTGTAATCCGGCGGAAATACCCTATTGTATTACAGAAGCGTTGATCCATGCCGTAAAGGGAGATACAGAAAATGGCTTGCTTTTTTGCGGAGCGCAGGTTTTTTTGGCAAATCAGATAGAGACAGTACAGGATGTTATGGAAGATTTGCTGGGAGGATTGTAAATAAACCGAAAGCTGTGCTATGATGCTACAATGCAGGGCAAAGGAGAAGGATATGGCGGAATTATTTGGGAAAAAATATACAAACAGAACCCGTTTTACGCGGATGTGCATCGGAGAAGCCGTTTTTTCCCTGATGGATAAAAAATCATATGAAGAGATCCGGGTATCCGATATTGTAAAACGTGCCGGTGTTTCCCGAATGACGTTTTATCATTATTATGAACAAAAAGAAGATGCGCTTGCAGATTACTTTCATGAAATTGTAAACGGGTATGTCCGAGAACGCAGCGAGATCCTAAAAAAAGGCGGAAAATTTCATGATCCAGGGAGTATAGAACATGCACTGAAGTATTTTGATCAGTATGCAGCCTTTATCCTGAAGCTTGTAGATGCGCATTTGTATCATATCATATTGGAAGCTATGAACTCTTTTATGATGGAACGGATTCAACCGGTTTACAAAATTCCGCCCTATGAGCTGTATTTTTATGGCGGTGCGTTGATGAATGTGTTTGTTATGTGGGAAAAAAACGGAAAACAGGAAACTCCGGAGGCCATTGCAAAAACGCTGGCGTCCGGAGCTGTTTTTAACGCAGATACGTTTCCAGCTTCGTGTGACGGTAATAGGTAAACAGACAGATACTGCACAACACCCAGCCCAGCGGATAGCCGAGTGCGACGGCGATGACAGAGTCTGTAAATTGTGTGATCGTGTAAAGATAAATCTGTCGGAACACGATAAAGCAGCTCATCATGATGACCATGGGGGCTTTCGTATTGCCGATACCGCGCAGCGTGCCCGCGTGTACCTGATTGACACAAAGGGCGAGGTAAAACGGCATTTCCAGACGGATGAAAAGTGTGCCGTAGTCTAAAACCTCCGGCGTGCGGTTGAACATGGAGACGAGAGGACGGGCAAAAATCAAGACAGGAATCGTAATAATGATCGCGACGGTAAAGCAGAGCAGTGTGCCGACCTTAGTGCTTTGCCGGACGCGGTCTATTTTGCGTGCACCGAGATTCTGACCGACAAAGGTGGTCACACCAAGGGAAAGGCTCTGGATCGGAAGTACGCAGAATTTGTCAATTTTTCCATAGGAAGACCAGCCTGCCATAGCAGCAGAACCAAAACGATTGATGTATGCCTGTACAAAAACATTGGAAAAGGAAGTGACTGCCATCTGAATTGCGGCGGGAAGTCCGAGAAAGAAAATCTTTTTCGTCATGCTCGGATCCAGACGGACCTTACTCCAAATGATGCGGTAACAGGCTTTTTCGCGGGTCAGGACAAAGAGTGTCAGGAGGGCAGAAATTCCCTGGGAAAGGATCGTTGCCCAGGCAGCACCCGCGATACCGAACCGCAAAACTGCGACGAATAAAAGATCCAGCAGCGTGTTCAAAACCGCACAGAAAATCAGAAAATAGAGCGGACGTCTGGAATCTCCGACCGCGCGAAGAATGCCGGCACCCATGTTATAGAACAAAAGTCCGGTGACACCGATAAAGTAAATGCGAAGATAGGTTGCAGCCTCAGGAAAGACATCATCCGGAGTGCCCATGAGGCGCAGCAGGGATGGAACAAGCAAAAGGGCGAGCACCGTGCAGAGAATGCTCATGCAAAGTGTCAGCGCGATGGTTGTCTGGACGGCGATGGAAACCTTTTCTTCTTTTTTGCCGCCGTAATATTGGGAAATGATGACGCCTGCACCGGTTGACATGCCGGAAAAAAAACCAATAAAGGTATTGATAACGCTATCCGTGGAGCCGACTGCGGCGAGTGCTTCTTTTCCAACGAAATTACCGACGACGATGCTGTCTACCGTATTGTAAAGCTGCTGAAACAGGTTGCCGGCCATCAGCGGAAGTGCAAATAATAAAAGGCACCGCCAGATCGGTCCCTCTGTCATCAGAACTGCTTTTTGCTTGTGTTGTCTCTTTTCCATAACTTCTGTCTCTCCCCTAAAATAATATCAGTACCTTAATCTTAATCGAAAAAGTTCAAGTACACAATTGGCAGAGTGGATATAATTTTTTGGACAGATTGGGGAAATTGACGGGAAAATTTACTTGTAAAGAATAAGGAGTGATTTTATAATATAGAATGAAATTTCTTGTTGAAAAGCAGAGGTCAAGGAGTGAATCGAATGGAAGAAAAAAAGGAAAAAGGGAATTTTTGGCTGACAGTAGCAACCTTTATTGTCAACAAAAGAAAAGCTTTTCTGGTATTGTTTGCCATTGCGTGTATTTACTGTGCAGCATGCATGAATAAAGTATCGGTAAATCAGGATATTACCAAATATCTGCCGGCAGACAGTGAGACGAGAATTGGTCTGACCCTGATGGATGAACAGTTTATGACATATGGCAGCGCCAGGATCATGGTGTCGAATATTACCTGGCAGGACGCAGATGCGCTGGTGGAAAAGCTGGAGGCGGTAGAGGGCGTGAAGGAAGTTGCCTTTGATGATTCTGCGGATCATTACAATGGAACGAACGCCCTGTTTGATGTGACCTTTGACGGCGCAGAAGACGATGAGATCAGCAAGGATGCCAAGCAGGCGGTAAAGGAGCTGCTTTCGGATTATGATACCTATATATCTACCTCAGTCGGCTCTGAAGAAGAACAGACAGAATCCCTGAATAATGACATGAATCTGATTCTGGTTCTTGCAGTTGTGATTATTGTAGTAGTACTGCTGATTTCCACGAAGGCATATATGGAAATCCCGGTACTGTTGATTACGTTTGGTGTGGCTGCACTCCTGAATAAGGGAACAAACTACCTGATGGGAACGATTTCCAGCGTAACGGATTCGATTTCTGTCGTTCTGCAGCTGGCGCTGGCAATTGACTATGCGATTATTTTCTGTGATCGTTTTATGGAAGAGCATGAGACGATGGATGCGGAATCTGCGATCAAGGTTGCGCTGTCAAAGGCAATACCGGAGATCAGTTCTTCTTCCCTGACGACCATCTCCGGCATGGTGGCGATGATGTTCATGCATTTTCGTCTGGGCTATGACATGGGTATCGTACTGGTAAAGGCAATTATTTTCAGTTTGATCTCCGTATTCTTCCTGATGCCTGCGATTCTGATGATCTTTGCAAAGAGAATTGACAACACGCATCACAAGAGCTTTGTTCCGAATATTTCGTTTGCAGGTAAATGGGCGAACCTGACAAGATTTATCGTTCCGCCTGTATTTGTGATACTGCTTTGCTTTGCAGCATGGATGGCAAATAACTGCAGTTATCTGTATGATGTCAATTCCGTTCCGGCCGCAAGGGAAAGTGAGACGAGAATTGCCAGGCATAAAATTGAGGACGAGTTTGGCGTTTCGAATCAGATTGCAATTCTGGTGCCGAAGGGCGATTATGAATCCGAGAAAAAGGTTCTGAAGGAATTTGAAACGCTCGATTATGTCAACACCGTGACAGGGCTTGCAAACGTTTCGATCAACGATGATTATGTCCTGACGGATAAAATCGCGCCTCGTGCATTTTCTGAATTGACAGATCTGGATATTGAGATCGTACGGGTTTTGTATATGGCATATGCCTATGAACAGGGACAGAACGGTCCGATTTTTACAGGCATCGACGAGTACAAAGTGCCGATTATAGATATGTTTTTATTCCTGTATGATCAGTATGAGGAAGGCTACGTCACATTGGATGCGGATATGGATGAAAAGCTGACGGACCTTTATAATACGCTGCATGATGCACAGCTGCAGCTGCAGGGAGAGGATTATTCCAGACTGGTTCTGACTGTCAGTGTGCCGACGGAAGGGGACGAAGCGTATACGGCAATGGATGACATCCGCAATATTTGCGCGAAGTATTATAATAAATCAGACGTGATACTGGTTGGTGACTGCACAAGCAATCATGACCTGATGTCTTCGTTTGCAACAGATAATATTATTATCAGTGTACTGACAGCGTTGTTTGTTATGATTATTCTGCTGTTTACATTCCAGTCCGCCGGACTCCCGATTTTGCTGGTATTGACCATTCAGGGAAGTATCTGGATCAATTTCTCTGTGCCTACGCTGACAGGAGGAAGTGTATTTTTCATTGCGTACCTGATTGTATCCGCAATCCAGATGGGTGCGACGATCGACTATGCGATCGTTATATCCAGTCGTTATATGGTATTGAAAAAACAGATGCCGATTCATGAGGCAATTATTGAAACAATCAATCAGGCATTTCCGACAATCTTTACCTCTGGTACGATTCTGACCGGAGCAGGTTTTCTGATCGGACAGATCGCATCGGATGCGACAGTTGCTTCAATCGGTATTGCACTGGGAAGAGGAACCTTGATTTCCATTATACTGGTACTGTTTGTCCTGCCGCAGATTCTGCTGCTGGGCGATATCATTATCGAAAAGACTGCTTTGACAATTAATCTGCCCCAGGCGACCAGAAGAGATGTTTCCGGACGGATGATTGTAAATGGCCGTGTCAAGGGTTATATACAGGGTGAAATCGACGCGGAGATCAAGGGAAGCTTTAGCGGTTCCATGCAGGCTTCTTTTGAATCCAGACTGCCGATTGGCGGAAAAGAGACAGAGCTTGTAATGGAACAGGAAGGATTGACACAGCCGGATGATGCAGCAAAACCGGACACAGCAGCACAGCCGGACGACGTGTCACAACCGAACACAGCAGCACAGCCGGGCGAACAGGATGCGAAAAAGGAGGACAGCGATGAAGAACAGAACGAACAGCTGTAAAAAATGGCTGGCGGTGTTATTGAGCGTTTCCATGCTGCCAACAGCGATTTTACAGAACGGTTCTATGGCGTATGCGGAGGAAAAGAAGCAGGAAGAGGCAGTTACCGCAGAAGAAGCGCTGGAAGACCGGGAAGCCGATATCGTCGTAGAAGAGATTTCGATTTCCAATAAAGAAGAGTTTTTAAAATATGTTCAGAAGTGCCAGGACGATTATTACAGCTATGGCAGGATTTTCAACTTACAGAACGATATCGACCTGTCCGGCAGCTCGTTTGATGGCATTCCGTATTTTGCGGGAACCTTCAACGGAAACGGGCATACGGTAAGCGGACTGAAGATTTCCAGGGAGGGCTCTGATTACGGATTCTTCCGTTATGTCGGCAAAACCGGCAGGGTAAAGGATTTGAACGTTTCCGGCAGTGTGAAGGTGACTGGCAGCGCAGAAAATGTCGGTGGAGTCGTCGGAACGAACTACGGCATTTTGGAAAACTGCAGTTTTGAAGGAATTGTGACCGGCAACACAAACGTCGGCGGCATTGTCGGGGAAAACAGGGCGGACGGCATCGTGCTGACCTGTTATAATAAAGGCACGATTGTCGGCACGAATGAGGTCGGCGGTATCTGCGGCATGAACCGCGGTATCCTTCAGAACTGCGAAAATGAAGGAAAAATCAACGACGAGGACTTAAAGACAACGCTGGATTTAAACGGAATCGATATCGGAACGCTGAATCTGACGCAGAACGTCGTGACGAGAAATGACGCAGGCGGCATCGCCGGAAGATCGTCCGGTACGGTGGCAGGCTGCACCAACAAAGGTGAAATCGGCTATGCACATATCGGCTACAATGTCGGCGGTGTGATCGGGCGCCAGAGCGGTACGGTTATCAACTGTAAAAATATGGGTCATGTCATGGGGCGCAAGGACGTTGGCGGTATTATCGGTCAGGCGGAGCCTTACCGGGAGTCGGAATATCTTTCCGATCATCTGGAAAAGGTGAGGGACGATTTTTCAGAGATCAATCACCTGATGGGGCAGATGTCCGATGCGATGCGCAGCGTATCCTCTGACACCAGAGGCTATGTCCAGACGCTGCAGCAGCAGTATGAGGATACGATGGGCAATCTGGACAGCGAGATCAATTCCATGAAGAGCACCGTTACCGGCAATAATGCAGCGATGACGGCCTATATGGATAGCTTGAGCAGCGCACTGAATAATCTGGGCGAGATCGGAAACGATACAATTTCGAGAATGATGGAGAGCATCCGACAAAATACGGAGAATGCTGCCAATAATATCAATGGAAAGTTAAACGACATGAAGGATATATTGACAGAAAGTTCCTCCGAGAGCAGCAGCGCGTCGGAAAGTGATGGGGAAAGCGCGTCGGAAAGCAGCAGCCCGGAAGAAAGCTCTTCTCAGGAGAGCAGTTCTTTGCAGGAAAGCCCTGCAGAGAGCGAACAGCCTTCTTCCAGTGAAAACGGCGACACCCAAAACCAGTCGTCCAACAACGAAGAAGCTGCGGCAATCCCTGCAGACGACGCGGCAGAATATCTGGCAGCAGGGGACGATGAGGCAGGCGATTATGCGTGGTTTGCCAGGGACAGTGTATCCAGGGAATCTTCGGAAGAAAGCAGCTCCGGATGGGAATTGCCTTCGGAATGGCCGAGTGAACTGCCCTCCACACTTCCTTCTGAACTGCCATCGGAATCTATTTCTATCCCGAGTCAGAGTGAAGTAGAGAGCAAGGCGGACGCAATTACGGATATCCTCAAAAAAGATCCGATTAAAGTAAACCATGACGAAAAGATCGACGATAACCTAAATCAGATGAAGGGAGAGATTACGTCCGCATCTGACAATATCAAAAACCTGCAGAGTACGCTTACAGGTACGGGAGATTCCCTGACGAACACGATGAGCAATATTTCCGGGGAGCTGACCGATCAGAGCAAAGCGTCTGGCGATACGATCGACAGCATGACTGACAGTGTCGATGGAGGAATCCAGTCGATTACCAGTGATCTGGACAGGATTTTAAATACGTCCTCCAGAATTACCGATATCATCAGCGACGATGTCAACGTTCTGCTCGGAAACGGCAGTGCGATTGACGATGTTTCTGGGAAAGCACTTACAGAGCGGACGCTCGGTGTCGTTTCGGGCTGCAACAATCACGGAAAAATTGAGGGCGACATCAATGCAGGCGGTATCGCCGGAATTATGAATACGGAGTATGATGTGGATCCCGAGGTTGATATGGATCTGACAGAGCTGACCGATGTGGAGGTGCGTTCCACTACAAACGACGTGTTGATTCACTGTATCAACTACGGAACGGTAGCGGGCAAAAAGAGAAACAGCGGAGGTATTGCCGGAAGCGAAGAGCTGGGGTTGATCCATACATGCGAAAACTACGGAACGGTTCAGCTGGAATCCGGCAACGGTCTCGGTGGTATCGCAGGATATTCTGCAAGCCGGGTCAATCAGAGCTACGCCCTGTGTAATTTAAAGGGCGATAACAAAATCGGCGGCATTACCGGGGAAGGATATGATATCAGCAACTGCCTTGCGATGGTGACAATTTCCGGCAATCGCACCGAAAAGATCGGCAGCATTGCGGGTTGTATCAATGAAGACGGTACATTGGAAAACAATTATTTCGTCTCTGATCTGTGGGGTGGTGTCGATCAGATCAATTATATTGGAAAGGCGCAGCGCTGTACCTACGAAGAACTGATGCAAATGGAAACAATTCCGGCTGGCTTTACGCAGGTGACAGTGACCTTTGAACAGGATGACGAGGTGCTTGCGACGCTGCAGATTCCCTACGACGGTACGGTGACGGAAGAAGAAGTTCCGGATATTGAGCCGGATGAGGACTGCTACATCAGCTGGGACAGAAAATTCCCGCTGACCCATGTGACTGCTAACGTAACAGTGACGGCAGAGAGCAAACGTTTTACCAAGAGCCTTGCGTGGTTTTCAGCAACAAACCAGTTAAAACCGGATTTTCTGGTTGAAGGCGATTTCTATGACACGAGTGTGTTGTCTGCGGAAAGCGTGCAGGCGGATAGGATTTCGGATGGTGATCTTGCCTATGCCTATATCTGGAATATCGACAACATGCCGGAGCAAAAGGAAGAATATGTCCTGCATCTTCGGATCCCGGACGGTGCAGACAGCGCTGCGGTAAGGATTCAGACGGAAAATAAATGGGAAAAAGCGGATACAGAAGAAGACGGCAGCTATGTGACTGTATCGGTTCCTTACGGAACAGCGTTTGCGGTCTACAGCGTGCAGGATAACAGCGTGCCGATCTGGCTGATCCTTGCGCTCGCCATCGCAGCCGTTTTGGCGGCAGTCCTTATCATAAAGGCGATAAGGCGCGGCAAAAAGCGGGTGAAAAAACGGCGGGAAAAACGTAAGAAAAAGAAACAGCAACAGACGGATTCCCAGTAATACCTTGCGGATATTTTATTTTTGGACTTGTAAGAGACGAAAAGATTTACTATAATAAGACAGGTTTGCAAAAATAAGATACCCAAAGGAGCGGGAAAAATGAGAGAGTATGTTGTTACCTGCTGTTCGACAGCAGATATGAGCCGAACCTTCATGGAAACAAATGAAGTTCCCTTTGCCATGTTCCATTATCAGCTGGATGGAAAAGAATATGCAGATGACCTGTACTCGTCCATCTCGCCGGAAGTATTTTATAAAATGATCGGAGACGGCGCGCAGCCTGTGACCTCTCAGGTGAATGCAGAGGCATACTGCGCGTTGTTTGAGCCTGTTTTAAAGAGCGGAAAAGATGTGCTTCATCTGACGCTTTCCAGTGGAATTTCTGGATCCATCAACTCGGCGAATGTTGCAAAGACCCAGATGGAAGAAAAATATCCGGACCGCAGGGTGATGGTTGTGGATTCCCTTGCGGCTTCTTCTGGTTACGGTATGCTGGTGGAACAGACACTGGAAAATCAGCGTGCCGGAATGTCTCTGGAGGAAAATGCAGCATGGATCGTGGCGCATCGCAATACCCTGCATCACTGGTTTTTCTCAACAGATTTAACCAGCTATATCCGTGGCGGAAGAGTTTCCAAAACCGCAGGATTTTTCGGAAAGATGCTCAATATCTGTCCGCTGCTGAATGTGAATTCCGAGGGCAGGTTGATTCCGCGCAGCAAATACCGTGGGAAAAAACAGGTGATTCGCGAGATCGTTAAGCGGATGGAAGAGCATGCGCAGAACGGACGGGAATATTCCGGAAAGTGTTATATCAGTCAGTCAGCCTGCATGGGAGATGCAAAAGCGGTTGCACAACTGGTTGAGGAAACGTTTCCTAAACTGGACGGAAAAGTACAGATCAACAATATCGGAACTGTAATTGGCTCCCATACCGGTCCGGGTACAGTGGCTCTGTATTTCTGGGGCGATGAAAGAACGTTGTAAGAAACAACGAAGGAGGAAGAAACGTGAAAGCATATGGTGTGAACGAATTGAGAAGGATGTTCCTTGAGTTTTTCGAAAGTAAGGGACATCTGGCGATGAAGAGCTTTTCTCTGGTGCCGCATAACGACAACAGTCTGCTTTTGATCAACTCCGGCATGGCGCCGTTAAAGCCTTATTTTACAGGACAGGAGATTCCGCCCAGAAGACGTGTGACTACCTGTCAGAAATGTATCCGTACCGGTGATATCGAAAATATCGGTAAAACCGCACGTCACGGTACCTTTTTTGAAATGCTCGGAAACTTTTCTTTCGGCGACTATTTCAAGCATGAAGCGATTGCATGGAGCTGGGAGTTTTTAACACAGGTCGTTGGACTGGATCCCGACAGACTTTATCCGTCTGTTTATGAAAATGACGACGAAGCTTTTGCAATCTGGCAGAACGAGATCGGCATTGCACCGGAACGGATTTTCCGCTTTGGTAAGGAAGACAACTTTTGGGAGCATGGCTCAGGTCCATGCGGTCCCTGCTCTGAGATTTATTATGACCGCGGCGAAAAATACGGCTGCGGCAAGCCTGGATGTACCGTTGGCTGCGACTGCGACAGATATATGGAAGTATGGAATAACGTATTCTCCCAGTTTGATAATGACGGCCACGGCAACTACAGCGAATTAAAACAGAAAAACATTGATACCGGTATGGGTCTGGAACGTCTGGCAGTGGTTGTTCAGGACGTGGATTCCATTTTTGACGTAGATACCATCCGTGCGCTGCGCGACCGTGTCTGTGAGCTGTCAGGCAAGGAGTATCACAAAGAGCACGCATGGGACGTTTCCATCCGTATCATCACTGACCATATCCGTTCCGCAACGTTTATGATTTCCGACGGTATTCTGCCTTCCAATGAAGGACGCGGCTACGTTCTGCGCAGAATTATCCGTCGTGCGGCACGTCACGGAAGACTGCTCGGCATCGACGGTAAATTCCTTGCAAATCTGAGCACAACAGTAATCGAAGGCAGTAAGGACGGATATCCGGAGCTGGAAGAAAAGAAAGATTTTATTTTAAATGTCCTGACACAGGAAGAAGACAAATTCAATAAGACGATCGATCAGGGACTTGCAATTCTGACGGATCTGGAAGAAAAGATGACGGCAGAAGGAAAGACTGTAATGGATGGCGAGGATGCGTTCCGCCTGTACGATACCTACGGCTTCCCCATCGACCTGACAAAAGAAATCCTTGAGGAAAAAGGGTTCTCCATTGACGAGGACGGCTTTAATGCAGCGATGCAGAAGCAGCGTGAGATGGCGAGAAAAGCACGGAAGGCGACCAACTATATGGGCGCAGATGCGACTGTTTATGAGTCTCTTGATCCTGCAATCACCTCTTCCTTTGTTGGTTACGACAAACTGGAGGCGGTTTCCAGAATCAGCGCGCTGACCACAGAGGATGAAGTGGTGGAAGCACTGACAGATGGCGACAAGGGTACAATTATTGTAGATGCAACTCCTTTCTATGGCACAATGGGCGGTCAGGAAGGCGACAAGGGTGTGATCACCTCTGCTGACGGCAAATTTGCAGTAGAAGACACGATCCACTTAAAAGGCGGCAAAATCGGTCATGTGGGCTATGTGGTAAGCGGCATGTTCAAGCTGGATGACGAAGTAACGCTGTCTGTTGATAAGGAAAACCGCAGCGCAACCTGCAAAAACCATACAGCAACGCATCTGCTTCAGAAAGCACTGCGGGATGTACTCGGCACTCATGTAGAGCAGCAGGGTTCCCTGAATAATGCAGGACATCTGCGTTTTGACTTCAGCCATTTTTCAGCAATGACAGCAGAAGAGCTGGAACAGGTGGAAAAGGCAGTAAATGAAAAAATTGCAGAAAATATCCCGGTTGTCACCAAACTGATGACTCTGGATGAGGCAAAGAAATCCGGCGCCATGGCTTTATTTGGCGAAAAATACGGTGATACGGTTCGTGTTGTATGCGTGGACGATTACTCCAAGGAGTTCTGTGGCGGTACCCATGTTTCCAACACCGGAGAAATTCAGGCATTCAAGATCCTTTCCGAGAGCGGTGTTGCTGCAGGTGTGCGCAGAATTGAAGCACTGACCGGACAGGGCGTATTCGATTACTACAACGATCTTGAGAAGAAGCTGGAAGAGGCTGCGAAGACCGTAAAGGCAACCCCTGCAAACCTGCAGGAGAAGCTGGAGCACCTGATGGCAGACCTTAAGAGCCTGCAGGCTGAGAATGAATCCTTAAAGAGCAAGGCTGCAAAAGAGGCGCTGGGTGACGTTATGGATCAGGTTCAGGATGTAAACGGAGTGAAGCTTCTGGCAGTCAGTGTAGCAGATGTGGATATGAACGGCCTGCGCGATCTTGGTGACCAGTTAAAGGAAAAGCTTGGAGAAGGTGTTGTTGTTCTGGCTTCCGCAAAGGATGGAAAAGTCAATCTGATCGCAATGGCAACAGATGCTGCAATGAAGCAGGGCGCCCATGCAGGTAACCTGATCAAAGGAATTGCGGCACTGGTTGGCGGTGGCGGCGGCGGCCGTCCGAACATGGCTCAGGCAGGCGGTAAGAATCCGGCAGGAATCGATGCAGCAATAGCAGAAGCAGCGAAGGTTCTGGCAGGACAGATCGACAAATAAATATTTTGAAAAAACTGTTGACGAATCAGAATTTTTTGTTATAATAATTCATGTGCATGTGAGTTAATCAATTTTGTACATTATTAACCCGGTCAGTCGTGGATACGAGAGGGACTGAAGGGAGGTCAGGTGAGAGTATATGTCTAATATCATCGTTAAAGAGAATGAGACTTTAGATAGCGCTCTGCGTCGTTTCAAGAGAAGTTGCGCAAAGGCAGGTATCCAGCAGGAGATCCGCAAAAGAGAACACTACGAGAAACCCAGCGTAAAGCGTAAGAAAAAGTCTGAAGCAGCAAGAAAACGCAAATATAACTAAAGGAATGAGTCCCTGAGGGTTTCCCCCAGGGACTTTTTTTCACAATACATTCGTATTGTGAAAAAAAGTCCCTCGGATGGGATCACACTGCGGCGGAATGGAAAGATGCCGCGGATGCGACCCGCCGCAGGTGAGGAATCCTGCAAGGCAGGATTCCGTTTCGCAAATTTTCACAGTACATAGGAGGACAAATGAAATTCGGATTTGGAAAGAGAATTGCCGGTTTTGTGCTGGCGGCTGCGGTAGCGGCAGGAACGTTTCTTTCAACACCGGCGACTGCCAAGGCGGCTGCACCGCTCGCGAAGGGAATTGATGTATCCAAATATCAGGGCGCGGTAAACTGGTCCGCAGTCAAAAATGCAGGCTATAGCTTTGCGTTCATAAAGGCGGGAAGCGCAAAGAGCGGTTTAGACCCGTATTATGCGGTGAATATGGCGGGAGCGACTGCAGCTGGCATGAAGGTCGGCGTCTACATTTACTCGTATGCGACAACCGTGGAGGGCGCGATGACGGAGGCTCAGTTTGCCATTGCAGCGATGGAACCTTATTCGGTCAGCTATCCGGTCGTATATGACCTGGAGGATTCCATCCATAAAAACATGTCTCCCGATCAGCTGGCAGCGTTGACGGTGGCATTTTGCAGCACCGTACAGCAGGCAGGCTATTATCCGATGGTTTATTCCAGCAAAAACTGGATGGTCGGCAAGATCGCGGCAACCCCTTATGACAAATGGATTGCACAGTACAACACGGTATGCGAATATCCCAATCCGGCGTTCTGGCAGTATTCCAGCAGCGGTGTCGTTGCGGGCATAAACGGCAGTGTGGATGTAAACTATCAGTTCAAGGATTACTCCAACCTGATCGTTGCAAACGGCTTCGTAGACCGTGCGGGTGGCAGATATTATTATAAGAACTACAGAATGCAGTACGGCTTCATAGAGGATGGAGGTAAGCGCTACTTCATGAATGCGGACGGCACACTGTACAAAAAGGGGTGGCTTGGTGACAGCCTTAACATGATGTACATGGATACCAAGGACGGCCATATGCTGACTGATCTGGTGGAAATCGGTGGAAAGAAATAT
>ERZ826146.1182-NODE-1182-length-25930-cov-8.016580_pt1 | contig 25930 bp, 20 predicted proteins | sample MGYA00519857_ERZ826146 | MGnify/ENA primary metagenome ERZ826146 (study PRJEB31778, sample SAMEA3449222) | human gut metagenome | biome: human gut; feature: human-associated habitat; material: faeces | place: United Kingdom | collected 2010/2012 ...
TTCCATATATCCGGATGCGGAGCATTCAAGCCTGTGGCCGGTGTCTTGGCGACCGTGTGGCGATATGTTTCTTATTCTTAAAAAACGAAGACGTTTTTTGCCGTTAGTCTTGATTTTATTACCTTTGCATGGGTTTTTACAACGGTTAACCGGAAATATCGCATTCAGGACGGCGGTCTGACAGGGCGGAAACTAAAACAAACGGATATGCACAACAGGGACAACTTTACATTCTTGACATCCGCGCCGGTTCACAAAGTCATATATACCATGGCGGTGCCGACAATAATAAGCATGCTTGTAACGAGTGTCTACAACATCGTTACAACGTTTTACGTTGGTCGTATTAGCACGCAGGCCACGGCCGCCGTGGGCATAGCATTCCCCATAATGTCGATAATACAGGCCGTAGGGTTCACCTTCGGCCAGGGGTCGGGCAACTACATATCGCGCGAACTTGGGGCCCAGCGCCACGACAATGCCTCGCGCATGGCCTCCACGGGCTTTTTCAGTGCTATTATTACAGGCGTTGTAGGCTGTGTTGTAGGCCTGTTCCTGCTCGAGCCCATAGCCTTGCTTCTCGGGTCTACGCCGACCATACTGCCTTACGCCAACCGTTACCTTGCCTTCATCTTCATGGCCATGCCGTTCATGTGTGGTGCGTTGTGCCTTAACAACCAGATGCGTTTCCAGGGCAACGCGGCATACGCCATGTTCGGAATACTTACCGGTGCCATAATCAACGTCGTGCTTGCGCCGATTCTGATATTCGTTTTTGACATGGGCATAACGGGCGCGGGTATTTCCACATTCGTCGGCGAGGCGTGCAGTATGTTCGTACTGCTGCTGATGACGCACAAGGGCGGTTCCATACGGATACATTTCAACAACTTTACTCCGAAGGCTTCGATGTTCAGGGAGATACTTGCCGGCGGCACGCCCTCGTTCACCCGCCAGGGCATGGCGAGTATAGGCGTTGCGCTGCTTAACGTGGCTGCCGGACGGTTCGGCGACGCCGCCATTGCCGGCATGTCCATCGTAGGCCGTGTAACGTTTGTGATTTTCGCCGCCGTGATAGGCCTCGGCCAGGGCTTTCAGCCGATGTGCGGCTTTTGTTACGGCGCACACCTTTACGCCAGGGTGCGCGAGGGATACTGGTTCATAGTAAAGCAGGGCACGGCCTTTCTTCTTGTCTGCGTATTGCTGGGCTTCCTTTTCTCTGCCGACATCATAGCCGTGTTCCGCCACGACCCAGCCGTTATCGCCGTTGGCCGTGTGGCCCTGCGCTGGCAGTTGGTAACGCTGCCGCTCGGCGCGGTAGTTATGTACACCAACATGATGATGCAGACCATACGCAAACCGTGGCAGGCCAACATCCTTGCAGCATCGCGCAACGGCCTGTTCTTCATTCCCTTGATTATCATACTGCCCCGTTTCCTCGGCCTTCAGGGCGTAGAGATGTGCCAGGCATGCGCCGACTTCCTCTCGTTCCTGCTAGCCGTGCCGATAGCAATCAACGGGTTCAGTGCGCTGAAAGACTGAGGAATAAATTAGAATTGATAGTGGAAAACCAGGTTCGGTTTTGGTTAATTGAAAATTATGATTTGCCTTGTTGGAGGGTATGATCAAGACTTTATCGAGTTGTTGTTTGCTATATTAGTAAGCTCCTCCATGCTGCTTATTGACATTTTCTTTCTAAGTCTGTAACGTGCCTTTGTCAGGCTTTCGGCAGATATGCCCAAAGTAGCTGCAATCTCTTGTGAAGTAAGCTTCATTCTCATCAGTCCCAGAATAAGAATGTCGTTCCGGGTAAGTTGCGGATAATTGGCTTCAAGCTGTTTTATGAATTCAGCATGTTCAGTTTCAAGCGTTGCCTCCAGCAGTTGTAGTCTTGTGCCGTGGTCTTTTCTTTCATTTGCCGCTGCTATTTTTCTTATAGCTTCAGCATTTTGGCCTTTGGTCTTTTCAAGTTCAGCCCTGGTCTTTTCCATCTTAAGTTCCAAAAGTTCATTTTCAAGCCTCTTGTACTCAACTTCCGTATTAAGCCTTTCACGCTCTGCCGTTTCCGTTTTCAGCTTAAGTCTGCTTTGCTTGTATAAAAGTATGATTATTATGCATAGTGCGGCCGCTCCGATAGCAGCCACATTCATCCATAACATTTTTGTTGCATGTTTCCTTTCAGATTCTTTAAGCAGCATTTCATATTTGTGCTGTTCTTGTATGACGGCAATCTTGTAGTTTATTTCTCCACTGTGGTTAACTTCATTGAGGCTGTCGTACGTGTTTCTGTGTTTAATGTAAGCGTTCATGTCGCCTTTAATGCTGTCACGGCACATTATTATCCGCATTGCATTAAGTGCATTGTCCGGAGCATTAAACTGTTTTGAATAGTAAAGGCTTTTATTTGCATATACAGCCGCACTGTCAATACTGCCTTGGTGCATAAGCAGTCTTGCGTGCATGTAATACGTCTGCGACAGATACACATCACCGTCCTTGGCCGTGCTTTCAAGTTCCCTTATTATACTCCATGCCTTGTCTGTCTGTCCGGTCATAAAATACATTTCGGATAAGTTGGCCATGTCCATCCTTAGCCAGTCCTTATTGTCAGGGAAGTCTGTCTTATCTATTACAAGCAGGCTGTCTATGTATGCCGCGGCAGACTTATAGTCATTGTCAAGAGTGAATGCATAATAGGCTTTCAGCCTGTAATAATATTGAGAGCTATAATTACCTTTTTCCTTTATGTGGTAATAAGGAGTTGATTTCAGCATATTATAGCCCTCTTGGGGTTTGCCTATTGATGCACATACGAGTCCCAGATGGGATTTAGCCTGAAAGCATCCAATGCTGTCAGCTTCTTCCTGATACGCAACAACGGCACGCTTAAGCAAATGATAGGCTGAGGGTAAATTGTTGTTAAGCATCTCTTCTAGACCACTTTTAAAAAGTTCGCTACCTTTATTATCATCAGTTTTGCAACTGACAATAATTATTGACAACAGTATATATATAAGTATTTTTATTTTTCGATACATTTATTTTTTGTCTTTTGTATATATTTTAAAGTCAGTATGCAAAGATACTAATTAATAATGATACATTAAAATGTTTTTATAACTCTTTTATTATCAGACATAAAACATTTTTTAACAAACATGTCCACGTCTTTGTCCATATTAAAATTAAACAGAATTTGCTTCAATATACTAAATTTGGAACCGAAAAATTAATTCATTTTAAATTTATGCTTATGAAAAAACATTTATTACTTATTGCCTTGTGCGGTACAACTTAGAAAGCCTTCTATGGATGGTGTGGGAGTATAAAACAATTGAAAATGAAAAAAGTATATAAATATGCAAATAGAGAAAGTCTTAACACTTTTTGAATATTACATAATTACATATTTTGTTTTAGACTATTCATCCTATTTCTTATTACATTGTAAATCAGAATGTTATAATAATGTTAAATGCTTTTAACATTGCTGTCCACCACATTGTCCTACCAAAAAAGTATAAAGTTATTGCTTAGATTTGTAATTTTACGCACAGATTCGTATGTTAAACTAAATATTTATATTATGAAAAAAAGTATTACTATTGTTACGCTTGCAGCAGCTCTTTCTGCATGTTGTGTACCAGTTGTCGGTCAGACAATTTATAAGGTGAACACACAAATGAACCTAACGGGTGTTAACAATGACGGTGTTGCCGTTGGTTTTCCGGACCAAAATACTCCTTATTATCTGTGGAGAGCAGTTGAGAAAGGACCAAACCAGAGTGCTGAAGATCTTGAGCTTATTGGCGGTATGGGACCAGGTGATGGTATTGGAGGACATGGCCGCTTTTCAGATGACGGAAAGATTATTTCTGCTGTGACTCTTGCAGATGTATTAGTACGTAAGGGATGGACTAAAACTATTGATATGCCTACGGTTCAAATAAAAGATATGTATCTTACTACTCCGGACGTTTTGTTCTATGGTGTTGCTGTGGGTGTTGACACAGAGACAGGTAACAGCGTTGTGTTGCGTACCGTTAACGAAGGTGAGGTTTGGAAGATATACGATAATAATTGTATACAGAACGGTCTGAAGCAGGGAGCAATAAATACTTTCTCTGTATTTTATAGAGGAAGTATTCTCTTGGGTGGTGATAACGGATTGTTCTATCTGGGCAACCTGGGCAACCAGTGGTTGAATGAAGTAGATCCGCGTCCTGAAGGCCTTACTAAAAACGTGAAGAGTTATCATGCTATCAACTTTATTGATGCGGCACCTTATTGCGGAGTTATTGCCGTTGAGTATGAAGACGGAACGGCAGGAGTATGGCAATGCGATAATGGTGAGAGCGTTTCTACTACGGATATTTCGTTTACGGATGTAACAGAAGGTGTCAAAGGCCTCACAGGTATGCCAACGAGCATAGTCAATGACGGTGCAAATTTCTATATGGCAACGAATGCCGGTAGTGTATATAAGTCTACAGACAACGGCAAGACTTGGGAAAGCATCTATTATGGTGGAAGTAATGCCAAGTTTACCAAAATAGCCGTTTCAGGTGAGGGAAAACTTGCAGCAGTGTGTGGTAATGGCAATGTCTATATTTGTACAGACGGAAGCTCTTATTGGGAACGTAGGCGCGTAGACGACGGAAGCGGAGATTATAAGTGGTATACCGTAGCTTTTGATGGAGAGAAACTTGTTGTGGCAGGAGCCGATGGCCAAATCTATTCTTCAGAAGACTATGGAGAGACCTGGGTGAATGAAGGAGAAGATCTAGGAGTAAGTTCAGACATTTATGCTATTAATCAAACATCTACAGCCTTAATGGTAGGAGGTACTGACGGATGCCTTATGCGCAAGCCTGTGGCAGAAACAAAGAATGGCGCAATATCCTCTCTTTATGACATGGAAACACAAGAATGGACACCGCTGAAGAGTACGGGTTATATGAGAGATATTTCTTTCGGTTCAGCGTATGATATTTCTGGAGATGGTAAATATGTAGTAGGTTTGGCGCCGTGGAAAGAGTCTGATGGAGGATTCCGTAGTCATGCTACGGTATGGAGTACAGAAACTGGTGTGCCTGTTGACCTTGGAACACGTGTTGAAGGCAAGGCAACCCGCGCTAATGGTGCAAGTTATGACGGAAGTGTCGTTGTAGGATGGCAGGACTTTTTTGGACCTTGGTATGCTTCTGTATGGCGCAAAGGAGCAGACGGGTATACTCAGGAATTTATATATAGTCATGAAGGTGTATCAGAGGAGGACTTGGATTTTAATGATAATAATAACCTGATGCAGAATCTAGCCCTTGAGCTGAGAAGTGTATCTTCAGACGGTAAATGGCTGGGAGGTAAAGGTGGAGAGCTTTCTCTGATAAAGAATCCGTATATTTATAGTATAGAAACCGGTATTGTAGAGCTTACAGACAATGGTGTCGGCGGAACTGTGTCTGACATTAATAATGAAGGTGATATCGCTATTGGCTGGTATGGCACAGGCGAGAGCGGCTGGATATGGACAAAGGAAGACGGTATCATGGATATCAATGACTTTGCAAGAAATGTGCTTGGTGCAGAGTATACCGGTACGTTGTGTTCGGCTTACGACATGTCGCCTAACGGACGCTTTGTGATAGGTTATGGTATGGAAGGCCTGAATGTATTCGGTTATATGCTTGACCTTAAGCAGTGGCTTGAGGATCGTGAGCAGGGTACAGGTATAGCTGACGTTACCGTATATCCTAACCCCGCAACAGACGAACTTCATATTGATATGCTTAGTGAGGGCAACGCCAGTGTTAATCTGTATGATCTTACGGGCTGCAAGGTTTACACCCGCAAGGTAGCGGATACAAGTAATGTGATCGACTTATCTTCGGTTAAGAATGGTATCTATGTATTGGAGGTTCAGGCCGGAAGTAAGCGTAAGACTATGAAGTTCCAGGTGAAACATTAATGTGTTGTCGTAACTAACCTATTCATTCATAATAACTGCGCCTTGAGCTGCATTGTTGGCAGCTTGAGGCGCAGTTTTCTTTTATATAGTTTTCTGGTAAAGCTTATTAAACCACAAATACCTATATATCCGAATCATGTTGCTACGGACTTGCACATCGACCTCCCGTTTGACAATATCAAGACACGGATAAGCTTGTATAGCTTGCAGGGTAGTTGCATAAAGCAAATGAACGCTTATGAAATGAGCAATGTCATGAATGTATCTGATGTCGCACCCGGACTTTATATTCTCAACGTAAACGCAAAGGGAGTTAACAAGAGTTTTAATGAAATTAAGCATTAAATTATTGCGTATGCAATCACAAAATCGACAGTCTCAACATGAAGTTCGAGACTGTCGATTGTACAAACAGGAAGAATTCCCTGCTTTTTCCTATGACAGGATAAAAGCAGGGATTTCTTTTCATGTTGGTAATGATAACTCTGCAAGTTAGTCCGGCTTAATCTCCTGTTTTGAGACAGTGTCTTGGTATTTTATTTTTTCCAGAGTTTCGTCATGTCCTCAAGCGTCTTGCCTTTGGTTTCGGGCACCATTCTCCAAACGAAGATGGCGGCAAGCACGCAGATGGCGCCGTATAGTCCGTAGGTGAACCAGTGGCCGAAGTGTGGGTCGGAGGCGGTCTGCATGTTGAACATGGGCACGAACGAGGCGCTTACAATCCAGTTGAAAATCCATTGGAAGGCAACGGCAATGGCCACGGCGGCGCCGCGGATGGTGTTCGGGAATATTTCGGAGATGAGCACCCAGCATATCGGTCCCCACGACATCATGAACGACGCGCTATAAACCATAATGCTAATCATCGTAACCATGGCAAACTGCATGTTGCCGAATGTAAGCGCAACGCCGAACGCTCCGACTGCCATGCCTATAGAGCCGGTGACGAGCAACGGCTTGCGTCCCCATTTTTCGACGGTGAATATGGCGACGAGCGTGAACAGAATGTTAACCACGCCCATTATGATTGTCTGCATCATAGGATTCTCCATGCCCATGTCGCCGAAGATGCGCGGCGCGTAATAGAGCACGGCGTTGATGCCTACGGCCTGCTGGAACACGCTAAGCATGATGCCGACAAAGATTACCAGCACGCCGTATGTGAATACGCGTTCGGTCTTTTCGGTAATGGTGTTCTTTATCTCATTGAGAATCTTCTGTCCCTCTGCCGCGCCGTTGATTTTCTGCAACACGCCGAGGGCCTTGCCGTCGCATCCGGCCATTACGAGATAGCGCGGCGTCTCGGGCACGAAGCATATCAGTATGGCGAACAGGCCGGCGGGTATCGCCTCGCTGCCGAACATGTAGCGCCAGCCCGTTGATATTGTCCAAGGGTCGCTGCCGGGGGCTACGGCGTTGACGCCCTGGCCTATCGACTCGATGACGGGGTTGGTGTGGTCGCCCAGGATGAGGAAGTTTACCATATATACCAACAGCTGGCCGAAGATGATTGCAAACTGGTTCCACGACACGAGGGTGCCGCGTATGCCGGACGGGGCCACCTCGGCTATGTACATGGGGCAGATGGCGGAGGCCAGGCCTACGCCCACGCCGCCTATGACGCGGTAGATGTTGAAGGCGATGAGCAGCGAATAGCCGGGCACGCCGTGTTCGAAGAAGAGGAATTCAGGCTCCATGGACCCCAATGCGGAGATGAAGAACATGACGCCTGCGAACACGAGCGACCTCTTACGGCCCCAGTTGGTTGCCAGGTAGCCGGATACGGCGCTGCCGATGATGCAGCCTATCAGTGCGCTGGCACACGTGAAGCCGTGCCAGCCGTCGGTGTAGGTGAAGTCTTGCGCGCCTATGAAGAATGCCTGCAGGCCTTTCTCGGCGCCTGAAATCACGGCGGTGTCGTAGCCGAAGAGCAGTCCGCCCAGTATGGCTACGAGTACAATGGAAAACAAGTAAGCCTTGTTGCCCGATTGGTTTTGTTTCATGGTAATGTTTTTTTAGTGATAGATTTATTTTAGTATTTTATTTTTAATAACACGCCTGCACGTAAAATATTGTATGGGCTGATGTTTTTTTACTGCTTGACATTATGTATCCCAATCTGTCTTTTTGCTTACAAAAGCGATTTGCCTGACGCTTCTGCAAGGCCGTCGCTGCGGATTTAAAAGGCTCCGGGGCTGATTTTCCGCCGCTTTTTGCGTGCAAACGTAAGTGTATGACAACCAGTGTGATACGCTGTATAGCGGTCGGAGTGTGCATCCGTTACGGCTGTTCGTGCTGCAAAACGTGGCCTTTTACATTGCGAAAGACGGCATATTGCGCTGCAAAACACGGCTGATTAGGTTGGCAAACACGGCCATTTATGTTTCGAATGGCATGTGTGTGAAGCCGAAAGACGTCAATTCGCACCCGATAGGGCCGCTTTTTACCTCATTTTAGGCTTCAGGCGGCATGCATGTTTTTCTATTTCGGCCAAAAGTACGGACATTTCCGGTTTGTCATTATGCAATGATGCAGGCCGCCATACCGGCAATGTGTCAACGCCGTGCGCGGCGATGCCGCCTGCACATGGCGGCAGGTTACGCTGCCGCAGGTCAGCGCTTGTCCTTGAAGAAGTCCTGCATCAGCTGCCGGCATTCGTCCTCGAGCACTCCTGCCGTAACCGTGGCTTTGCTGTGCAGGGCCTTGGGGGCGTAGACGGTGAAGCCCCGTTTGGCGTCGGGAGCGCCGTAAACCACGCGCCTTATCTGCGCCCAGCCTATGGCGCCGGCACACATCACGCACGGCTCAACTGTCACATACAGCGTGCAGTCGGCAAGGTATTTGCCGCCGAGGCAGTTGGTAGCCGACGTTATGGCTTGCATCTCGGCGTGCGCCGTACAGTCGCAGAGCGTCTCGGTAAGGTTGTGCGCGCGTGATATAATCCTGTCCTTGCACACTATGACCGCGCCTATCGGTATCTCGCCCGCCTGCCGTGCCGTCTCGGCTTCGGCCAGAGCCTTGCGCATGTATTGTTCGTCTTTTTTCAGTTGGTTGTCTTCCATATTTACCGTTATTGCTTTTATTGTCGTGCAAAAGTACCAAATTTCAGCTTCTCCGGACGTGGATGTTGTGGAAAAGTTGTATTTTTGCAGAAAAGGAAGAGGCAGCCGGCAAGGCGCGGGGCTGTGTACAGGCGGGGCGACATGTGCCTCCCACAGTCAGTCTACGGTATTCCGGCATCATGGCTCTTGCCGCAAAGTTAATATCAGACAATGGCAGAACACAACGACCGTGGGCGGTGGGGCGAGCAGAAGGCAGCCGAATATCTTGAACGGTGCGGCTTCCGCATACTGCACCGCAACTGGCGCGACGGCCACCGCGACCTCGACATAGTGGCGATAGACGCCGACCAGCTTGTCATCGTGGAGGTGAAAACGAGGAAGACGGCTGACGTTATGGCACCCGAACTTGCCGTTGACCAGCGCAAGATGCGCAACCTGGGCATTGCGGCGGCAAAGTATGTGGCGTTTTACGGCATAGAGTTCCCGCTGCGTTTCGACATAGTGGCCGTGACGGGGACGGGAGACGGCGACTTCAGCATTAACCACATAGAAGACGCATTCAATCCCGTAAACCGTTGAAGTGAAGCCGCACAGGACTGCCTGAGAATGAAAGTAGACGCAAGCATGATGGAAGACATTAAGATTATAAGGATAGGCGAGACCGACTCAACCAACCGCTACCTGCACGGATACGACGGCGAGGAGGGCGGACTGATGACCGTCGTAGTGGCCGAATACCAGTCGGCAGGCCACGGACAGGGCGGAAGCAAGTGGGAGAGCGAGCCTGGCAAGAACCTCTTGTTCAGCGTGATGACCCGTCCCGAACGTCTCGACGTAAGGCGTCAGTTCGTGATGCTCGAGGCTGGCGCGCTTGCCGTGAGGGACGCTCTTGCACGTTACGCCGGCGGCATGACGGTCAAATGGCCCAACGACGTGTACTGGCACGACATGAAGATAAGCGGGACGCTGTCCGAGTGTACCGTTGCCGGCGGACTTGTAGGCAGGTGCATCCTTGGCACTGGCGTCAACGTCAACCAGCGTAAGTTTACCGGTGACGCGCCTAACCCCGTCTCGCTAGGTCTCATCTTGGACCGCGAAGTCGACCGCAGTGAAGTCCTTGCCTCGTTTCTCGATAGTTTCAGAACCCTGTTTGGCATGGTCAACGCCGGCCGTTACGACGAGGTAGACCGCCTGTATGCCGAGTCCCTTTACCGCCGCGAGGGCTTCCATGCCTATCGTGACAAGGACGGCGCCTTCATGGCGGCAATCGAGCGCATAGAGCCTGACGGCCGCCTTGTGCTGAGGCGTGAAGACGGCGGCGTCAGCGCGTATATGTTCAAGGAAGTGGAAGCCGTAATTCCGGCTAAGGGATGACTGCCGGCGGCCGCCCGGACGGCGTCGTGCGCACGCGCTTCAATAGTATATTCGAATGTTCAGTGACATTAATTCAAAATCAAAAATATAAATTATGGCAAAGTATAAACGTATCTTACTCAAGCTCAGCGGCGAGAGCCTGATGGGCAACCAGCATTTCGGCATCGACCCTGAACGTCTTTCAGACTATGCACGCCAGATAAAGGAAGTGTATGACATGGGCGTGCAGATAGGCATTGTGATAGGCGGAGGCAACATATTCCGCGGACTGAGCGGCACGGGCAAGGGCTTCGACCGTGTTAAGGGCGACCAGATGGGCATGTGCGCAACGGTAATCAACTCGCTCGCACTCAGTTCGGCGCTTGGCGCACTTGGCGTTAAGAACAAGGTGATGACGGCCATACGCATGGAGCCTATCGGCGAATTTTACAGCAAGTGGAAGGCTATCGAGGCAATGGAGGCCGGATATATCTGCATATTCAGCGCAGGCACGGGCTCGCCTTACTTCACTACCGACACCGGAAGCTCGCTGCGCGGCATCGAGATTGAGGCCGACGTCATGCTTAAGGGCACCCGCGTGGACGGCATCTACACAGCCGACCCGGAGAAAGACCCGACCGCAACGAAGTTCAGCGACATTACATACGACGAGATTTACACGCGCGGACTGAAGGTAATGGACCTTACCGCAACGACAATGTGCAAGGAGAACAACCTGCCTATCTATGTGTTCAACATGGACGTGGTAGGCAACCTTAAGCGTGTAATGGACGGAGAAAACATCGGAACGCTGGTGCATAACTAAGCACGGACAGCATAATACGTAGTTAACGGCGGTTTGACTTTTTCAGTTAAGCCGCCGTTAACTGTTTGTATACATTTTTATTTTTGATAGAAAGTCTTTGTTTTTTTGCCTATAAGGGTTACAACCTGACTTGTTGTTTCGTTATATAAGCAAATCGTTTATTAACCTTTAAATTCTTAAAAAAACAATGCGTAAAAGATTATTCCTTGGCGCGTCGCTGTTTGCCCTGTCCCTTTTTTCGCATGCGCAGAAAGTGGATTTCGACATGAGTGGCAGACAGGCAAGCGAAGTATGCGAGCCTGGCTTCCAGTCGTGGGCTGTAAAGCAGGGACTGGCTGATACTATGAAAGTCAGTGTTAGTGAAACAGAGAGTTTTGATATTATTATAAATTGCGGACCAGACGGCATCGCTAACCGTTCTTTGCGTCCGCAGTGGAACAAGGCGCTCGTGACCGACGCCCGCAAGGCACGTCTCGTAGGTGACGCCGTGGCGGTGCTTGGCTCTGACGGAGACGGCAATACTCCCGAACTGACGAGCGAGAGTGCGACAATCAATCTTGTGCTTAAGGGAATGCCTGCAGGCAGCCATTCGATGCTTGCTTACATGAACTGTGTAAGGAACAAGCAGGGCGCCACCGCACCGATAGACGTCTTGGTGGACGGTAAGACTGTCTTGACAGGTGTCATGATGACCAACGACGCCGAGATACCGTCTGCCTGCGGCCAGGCATACGTTGAGTTCGACGTGGCTGAAGGGAAGGATGTCACAATCTCGTTCGTGTCGAAACCTGAAGCTGGAGTTGAATATCTGTCTACTGGAATATATCTAAACGGTCTCGTGTTCGACCATCCTAACCCGAAGACTACGGCACTCGACCCGTTCCCGGCAAATGCCGATTTGCACCTCAATGCTGATGAAGGCTCTATCGTCTTGTCGTGGACGCCGGCTTCGATTGCCGTCAAGCATAATCTGTATGTTGGCACGTCGGAGGACGGAATGAATTTCGTCGGCGAGCTGACCGAGCCTGAATATACTCTTGGAAACCTCACTACGCACAACACTTATTACTGGCGTGTCGATGAAGTTGACGCCGACGGCAATACGTACAAGGGCGAGACTTGGACCTTCCGTCCGCGTCGCGACGCCTTCCCGGGTGCCGAAGGTTACGGCAGGTACGCCATAGGCGGCCGTGGCGGAGTGGTTTACCACGTCACGTCGCTTGAGGATTACGTCGAAGGTTCTGAAAATCCGATACCCGGAACGTTCAGGTACGGTATCAGGGAGGTAGACGGACCGCGTACGATAGTGTTCGACGTTGAAGGCACAATCAACCTTAAAGCCCGCCTTACCTGCTCCGACCCGTATGTAACCGTTGCCGGACAGACAGCTCCAGGCAAGGGCATACTCTTCCGCAGTTCGCCTTTCGGCATGGCTAACGACGGCATAACCCGTTTTGTCCGCCTCCGTCTGGGCTACCACAACGGCGATACTTCACGCGGACTTGACGGTATGGGCATGGCCGGAAACAACCATTCAATCATGGACCACTGCTCTGTTGGCTGGACTATCGATGAGGCTTTCTCGTCAAGGAACTCCTGGAACATCACGTTGCAACGCACTTTGATTTCAGAAGCGTTGTGTATTGCCGACCATCCTAACTATGGCAGCGGAACAGACCACGGCTATGCAGCCACCATCGGAGGACAGACCGGCTCTTACCACCATAATTTGCTCGCCCACAACTCTGGCCGAAACTGGAGTCTTGGAGGAGGTATGAGCAACGGACAGTACGCTGGAGCCAGCGACATATTCAACAACGTGTGCTACAACTGGAAAGGCCGTGCTACCGACGGAGGAACGCATGAAGGACAGTTTGTGGGCAATTACTACAAGATGGGACCTTCGACAACGCAGAAGAAGCTGCTGCGCGCACAGATAGAGGGTACCGCCCAGGGCACGCAGAAGTATTACGTGACGGGCAACATACGCGAGGAACTTGACGGAACGCAGACTCCTGACAAGTACGGTGACACTTACGAAGAGGTTTGGTCGGAAGGTCAGGAGAAGTACGACCCTGTGTTTGTCGATGCTCCTTTCTACGAGTCGATGGCTGAAATCCAGCCTGCACGCCTTGCATACAAGTCCGTCCTCTCGGATGTTGGCGCCAACCAGCCGTTCTTCGACGAGCATGACGTGCGCATGGTGAACGAGACTTTGACCAAGACTACAAGCACAGTGGGCAGCGTTTCGGGCAAGAAAGGACTTGTGGACCGTGAGACCGATGCCGAGGGATTCGGCTATTTCCCCGTTGAAGGGCAGAAACGTGCCGCCGATTACGACACCGACCAGGACGGCATGCCTGACTGGTGGGAGGCTGCCAAGGGTACAAATCCGGACGTGGCGGACAACAACGAGTGGCAGGATCCTATGGGTTACACTAATCTCGAGCAGTACCTGAACTGGATTGCGGAGCCTAACTATATCGTGAAACCTGGCGAAAAACTCGACATTGACCTGGCGAAACTCTTTGCCGGATATGACAAGAATCCGTGGTTTACTGTTGAAAGCGACACGCCGGACGGTTGGGATGCCTACGTCACTGACAACGTGCTGACTGTTATTGCTGATGACAACGCCGTCTCGCTCGCAACGTTCAAGGTCGCCGCTTATGACGACGAGGCCACTGGCGACGACGAAAAGATGACGCGTAATATTAATGTCTGCGCTTCGTCGATGGTTAGCGGCATTACCAATGTCAGCTCGGACGACGACGCTTACACCGTTTACCAGATTTATTCAGTAGACGGCAAGCTGTTGAAAAACGGCAGCGACGTGTCTTCGATGCCAAAGGGTGTTTATATTCTGAAAGCCAAGAACGGCCGGAAAGTCAAGTCGTTCAAGGTCGTTAATAAATAATCAATGCAACAATTTTTATCCGGGAAGGATGCGCCGTGAGGCGTGTCCTTCCCTCTTTTTTGTATATGTGCATGGGAAATGCCTGCCGGATGCAGACATCCGTCATTACATGTGGCGTCAGTAAATTGTCAGTGGTTGTTATTTCTCCTCCTCGAAGTCTACGTATTCGCCTTCATTCTTGGAGAAAATCTTGCGGTTCGCCTCGTCGGGCGAGCGTCTGTCGATAATCGTCTCGTCGCTGTTCCATGACGAACTTCCGCTGCTTTGCCATGTGTTGTCCTGCCTGTCGGCGTTTGTCTTGAAGCCCGACGTAAACTTTTTCTTTATGTTATGGAACGAGCGGTATATGCGGTAGGCGACGACGCATACCACGATGAAAGCAACAAAGATTATTATCAGAATGAAGTTGAGCAGGAAAGCTATCATCGTTTATTCTTTTTTGTGTTTTCGTAAATGGAAAGAATTACGTACCATGCCACGATTACCGCCAGCGAGGATATCCTGAAAATGAGCAGCAGCGGTATGCAGGTTATTATGAAAATGTATTTAAGCTCGTTGCCCTTCCAGCCCCAGTGCTTGAACTTCAGTGCGAACATGGGCACTTCAGACACCATTATAATGCTGCTTGCCACGACAAGTGCCATCACGGCAAACACCATGTAGGGCGACGACTCGATGAAGTCGCACGCGCCGACGGTGAGCGCTCCCCAAAACAAGGCGTTGGCAGGGGTGGGCAGGCCGATGAATCCCATGGCCTGGCGCTCGTCCAGGTTGAACTTGGCGAGGCGCAATGCTGAGAACGCCGCCATGACGTATGCGAAGAACGGAAGCACCCCGCGCGCAGGTTCGAGCCATGAGGGATAGTCCATCACGCCGAGTTCGAAGAACACCATTGTAGCCGGAGCCACGCCGAACGTTACGTCGTCGGCCAGCGAGTCAAGCTCTTTGCCTATGGGCGACGACACCTTCAGCAGGCGTGCGCTCATGCCGTCGAAGAAGTCGAAAACGGCTCCTATGACGATGAAAAGCAGTGCAAGGTTGAGTTGTCCGCTGAAAGCGAATGCCGTGGCGACGCAACCTGATATGAGGTTGCAGCATGTTATGGTGTTGGGTATGTGTTTTTTTATCATTGTTAGCGGCTGTTAGGTCTTTATGTTTGGCAATGTCCGCTTAATTCGGATTCGGGTTGCAAAGCCTTTTTGCCTTGTTGCCGGGGTGTACGGTGTTATCCTTTGTTCCGGCCTTGTTCCCCGCCTGTCCCGGTCTTTCCCTGCCGGCGTTTCCGCCATTTGGTGTCCTGGTGCCGTACAAACTTTATTTAAGCTTTGCTATTACGGTTTTATCGCCAGTCGTGTTCTGTCCCATCTTCACGCAGACTTCAGTGCCGAGGGGCAGGTAAACGTCGACGCGCGAGCCGAATTTGATGAATCCCAGATGTTCGTCTATGTAGCAGTCTTCTTCAGCCTTGGCATAGGTTACGATGCGGCGGGCCACAGCTCCGGCTATCTGACGGCACAGTATCTCGGCGCCTTCAGGTGTTTCGAGCATTATGTCGGCGTGTTCGTTTTCCTCGCTGGCCTTCGGCAGCCATGCCTTGTGGTAGTTGCCGTTCTGGTGGTGTACGAACTTAACCTTGCCGTCTACCGGGAACCAGTTGGCGTGTACGTTGAACAGGCTCATGAAAATGCTTATCATCAGGCGCTTGTCATGGAAGTATTCGTTCTCCTCGACTTCTTCTATGACTACCACCTTGCCGTCGGCCGGTGCGACAACTATCTTCTCCGTGTCGCCGTCATAGTAGCGCTTGGGGCAGCGGAAGAAGTTGACGACAATCGCGTATATCGTTCCGAAAACTACAATGAACGCCCAAAAGAATGCTTTGCAGTCCACATAGACCCAAAGTATCATCGCTATGGCGACGATGGCCACCAGTCCGTAGACCAGCGTGTCCGTGCCTTCGCGGTGTAGCCTGACGTTCTTGAGTTTTCTTATTCTTCTTCCCATAGTAATTGTTGACGTACAAAAATTTGTGCAAAGTTACTCCTTTTTTATTTATTACCCAAATTTTTCATCTTATTCTTTTACGCTTTGCGTGGTAAACATGGGCATTTCGTGTTACTCTGTTTGAAACTATATGAAAACATGTTTAAACTTATTCCAATAATGGATATTATTGATTACATTTGTGCCATATATTTTCTGTATGGCCCGTTTCCTGTACATATTGCTTTTAGTGATGTTGGTCGCCGTCGAGTGCGAAGCCCAGTTTTCCGCCGTTGTCCTTGATATGGAAACCCGGCGCCAGGTAGCCGGCGTGGCGGTCTACATCAATCCCAAGGGAGTTGTCAAGACCGACATGCGCGGACGTTTCGTCATCGATGGCGCATTCAACAGCGTTACGCTTGTGCGCCAGGGGTATGAAAGCCTTACGCTCGAGCGTAGCGAGATGACCGACTCCATCTGGATGCTGCCCAACGGGCGCAGCCTTGACGAGGTGGTGATAATCGGCCACAGGCCGAAGTTGGGTTTCAGTACGAAGGACAAAAAGTTCGACAAGTACAACTTGCCCAGGAATAATAGCCTGATAGGCGGCTTCGACTTCTTTGAGTCGTTGAACTTTAAGAAGCAAAAGCAAAAGAAACGCCGTGAGAAAATCAAGAAAATACTCGACAAATACTGATCGTCATGTGGTCGTCTGACGGCTGTTTGACGCCATAGGCAGCTGTGGCTGACCGCCTTATTGTGAAAACTTTCCATCGTTTCCTTTGCCTCCGGCATTCCGAAACTTTTACAAACGTTTTCCGTGAAATAGACTCCGCCAAGGTTGATGCCGTGCCGCAGGCGAGTCGTTTTATGCTGCGAAAGACTGCTGCTTGTGTGTTCGTGTACGCCGTTCGCTTGAATATGCGCGTCGTTTCGTGCCGTTTGCGCTTGCAAAAAGCGGCATATTACATGGCAAAAAGCGGCCTTTTACACCCTGAAAGGTAACCTTTTGCGGTGATGTTTGCGGCATATTTCACTTTAATTGTTTTGCAAATTATGTAACACCGTGTGTGTCAGGGATTTACGTTTGCGCCTGATTTTTGCGGTTTTTCCCGCTTGCAGTACTGTTCCCGGCCGCCGACGGCATCCACGAAGCGTTAAGTCTATCGCGGTTAAGAAAACTTAACAACTACGAACATCTTGTCATACAACGCTTTGACGGCAGCTCTCTGTCTATGGAACAATTTTTTCACACTAATATTTTGGCAGTCTCGTTTTTTCGCTTTAACTTTGACGCTCCAAGTGAAATACTTTGAAGAGGAAGCATGCAAGATTTCGTTCATCTACACGTACATACATATTATAGCATTCTCGACGGCCAGGCAAGCGTCAAGCGGCTTGTCGACAAGGCCATAGCCGACGGCATGCGTGGCATGGCTGTGACCGACCACGGCAACATGATGGGCATCAAGGAGTTCTTCAACTACTGCAAGAAGAAGAACGGCGAATTGAAGGAACAGGGCAAGCCTGAGTTCAAGCCCATACTCGGATGCGAGATGTACGTTGCACGCCGCACCAAGGCCGACAAGGTTAAGGAGAAAGGCGACCAGGGCGGTTACCACCTTATAGTATTGGCAAAGAACTACAAGGGCTACAAGAACCTTATCAAGCTTGTCAGCCGTGCATGGGTAGACGGCTTCTACATGCGTCCGCGTACCGACCGCGCCGACCTCGAGGCGTACCACGAGGGACTTATTGTCTGCTCGGCGTGCATAGCCGGCGAGGTGCCTGCCAAGATACTCAAGGGCGACCTTGAGGGTGCCGAGGAGGCCGTGCAGTGGTACAAGCGCGTTTTCGGCGACGACTATTACCTCGAGTTGCAGCGGCACGAAGTGAAGGACCCGCGCATCCGCGCCAACCGCGAAACTTTCCCCTTGCAGCAAAAGGCCAACAAGGTGCTGATGGAGTTCGCACGCAAATACGGCGTCAAGCTGGTATGTACCAACGACTGCCACTTCGTTGACGAGGAGAACGCCGAGGCTCACGACCGCCTTCTCTGCTTGTCTACCAACAAGGACCTTGACGACCCTAACCGTATGCTTTACTCCAAGCAGGAGTGGTTTAAGACGCAGGCCGAAATGAACGAGGTGTTCGCCGACGTGCCCGAAGCCCTTGCCAATACGTGCGAAGTGCTCGACAAGGTCGAGACATACAGCATCGACCATGCCCCCATCATGCCTTTCTTCCCCATTCCGGAAGAGTTCGGCACGGAGGAAGAATACCGCAAGCGCTTCACCGAAGAGCAGCTTTACGACGAGTTCACGCAGGACGAGAACGGCAACGTGGTGCTCTCGCGCGAGGACGGCGAGAAGAAGATAAAGAAGCTCGGAGGCTATGACAAGATATACCGCATAAAGTTCGAGGCCGACTATCTGGCAAAATTGGCATACGAAGGAGCCCGGAAGCTCTACGGCGACCCGCTTCCCGACGAGGTGGCAGAGCGCGTCAAGTTCGAGCTTTACATAATGAAGACCATGGGTTTCCCCGGCTACTTCCTCATTGTACAGGACTTCATCAACTCCGCCCGCGACCAGTTGGGCGTCATGGTGGGTCCGGGACGTGGCAGCGCCGCAGGTTCCGTGGTCGCCTATTGCCTTGGCATCACCAAGATAGACCCGATAAAATACGACTTGCTGTTCGAGCGTTTCCTCAACCCTGACCGTATCTCCCTGCCTGATATCGATACCGACTTCGACGACGACGGACGCGGCAAGGTGCTCGAATGGGTGACCGAGAAGTACGGTGCCGACAAGGTGGCGCACATTATTACATACGGCACCATGGCCACCAAGCTGGCCATCAAGGACGTGGCACGTGTAGAGAAGTTGCCCCTTGACGAGTCCAACCGCCTCTGCAAGGCCATTCCCGACCGCCTGCCCGACGGCTTGAAGATGAACCTCACCAATGCCATCAAGTGCGTGAAGGAGCTCCGCGAGGCGGAGGCATCGCCCGACCCGCGCATGCGCGAGACCATTGAGTACGCCAAGATGCTTGAAGGCAACGTGCGCAACACCGGCATCCACGCCTGCGGAACAATCATTTGCCGCGACCCTATAAGCGACTGGGTGCCCGTATCTACCGCCGACGACAAGGAGACCGGCAACAAGTTGCTCTGCACGCAGTATGAAGGCAGTGTTATCGAGGAGACCGGTCTTATCAAGATGGACTTCCTCGGACTGAAGACTTTGTCAATCCTGAAGGAGGCGGTGGAGAACATCCGCCTGACGACAGGCAAGGTTATCGACCTTGACACCATACCGATAGACGACCCCGATACGTACAAGCTGTACAGCGAAGGCCGCACCATAGGCACGTTCCAGTTCGAGTCTGCCGGCATGCAGAAGTACCTTCGCGAGCTGCATCCTACCGTATTCGAGGACCTCATAGCCATGAACGCCCTCTACCGTCCGGGCCCTATGGACTACATTCCTGAGTTCATCGAGCGCAAGCGCGACCCGTCCAAGATAAAGTACGACATCCCTTGCATGGAGAAATACCTCAAGGACACTTACGGAATCACCGTATACCAGGAGCAGGTCATGCTCCTCAGCCGCCAGCTTGCAGGCTTCACGCGAGGCCAGAGCGACACCCTGCGCAAGGCTATGGGTAAGAAGCTCATCGAGAAGATGAACCACCTGGAGGGTCTTTTCTATGAGGGAGGCGAGAAGAATGGCTACAAGCACGAGGTGCTCCACAAGATATGGGAAGACTGGAAGAAGTTTGCCAGCTACGCTTTCAACAAGAGTCACGCCACGTGTTACTCGTGGGTGGCTTACCAGACGGCGTACCTCAAGGCGCATTATCCGGCTGAATACATGGCAGCCAACATGAGCCGCAACTTCACTAACATAACTGAAATAACCAAGCTCATGGACGAATGCAAGGCCATGGGCATAAAGACGCTTGGTCCCGACGTTAACGAGAGCCGCCAGAAGTTCAGCGTCAACAAGCAGGGAGCCATCCGTTTCGGCCTTGCCGCCATAAAAGGCATGGGCTCGGCGGCTGCCGAAGCCATTATAGAGGAGCGCGAGAAGAACGGTCCTTACAAAAGCGTGTTCGACCTTGTTGAGCGTGTCAACCTCGGCGCCTGCAACCGCAAGTGCATAGAGAGTCTCGTGTTGAGCGGCGGATTCGACAGCTTCAACGTTAAGCGCGAAAGCTACTTCGGCCGCAATTCGAAAGACGAGCCGTTCCTTGACACGCTCGTCAGGTACGGCTACCTTTACCAGCAGGAGAAGAACGCGGCGCAGAACTCGCTTTTCGGAGACATGGCCGAAGTTGACATTGCCACTCCGCCGATACCCGAGGGCGACACATGGAGCACCATAGAGAAGCTCAACCGTGAGCGCGACCTTGTCGGCATCTACCTGTCCGCACATCCGCTCGACGACTTCGAGGTAATACTCAACAACCTGTGCAACACCCGTTGCGCCGAACTTGCCGACAAGCAGGAACTTTCGAAGAAGCAGGAGGTAATCCTCGGAGGCATAGTCACCATGGTGCGCAGCCGTTTCACGAAGACGGGCAAGCCGTGCGGCTTCGTCACGATAGAAGACTTTGAAGGCTCGGGCGAGCTGGCTTTCTTCGGCGAAGAGTGGGGCAAGTGGAAGGGAATGCTGGTCGAGGGCAGTACCGTAATGGTCAAGGCACAGTTCGTACAGCGGTTCCGCGGCAGCGACATGATGGAGATGCGCGTCACCGACATACAGTATCTGCAGACCGTTAAGGACCTGCAGATAGAGCGGTTGACAATAACCCTCGACGCTGGCAGCATAGACGACACCACCGTGTCAGACCTTGTTTCGGTGATAAAAGACTGTCCTGGCAACACGCAGCTTTATTTCATGGTGCACGACGGCAACTCTACGAGGCCGTTCACGCTGTACAGCCGCACGGGCAAGGTTGACGTTTGCCGCGAGCTTATCAGCTACATCAAGGGCAACGAGGCGCTCGGCTACAAGATAAACTGACGGGCTGTGTGCGGCATGTTGTCGTGTGCGGCTGAATGTGCCGCCGCAAGTGTGACATGACAGGGCGGCAAACGCCGTTTGGCAGGCTGGCCGACTGTTGGCATACTGTTTGTTGGTAATACGACATAAGATAACATAATCATTAATCTAAAATAAGAGAACAATGGAAGTAAAAATCACAAATGAGAACTTTGAGAGTTTTAAGAACGGCAATTTGCCTTTGGTAGTAGACTTCTGGGCTACATGGTGCGGACCTTGCAAGGCTATCGCTCCCATCATCGGCGAACTGGCAGAGGAGTATGACAGCAAGCTCGTTGTAGGCAAGTGCGACGTTGAAGAGGCTGACGACATAGCAATGGAGTTCGGCATCCGCAACATCCCGACAATACTGTTCTTCAAGAACGGACAGGTTGTTGACAAGTTCGTAGGCGCTACTACAAAGGCAAAGCTCCAGGAGAAGTTCGAGGCTTTGCTGTAATTAAAAGTCAGGAAACAGTCAAACGAAGGGTCAGGCTCGCAAGGGACTGGCCCTTCTTGCGTATATGCCGCCAACCGTTTTGCCGCCATGCTCGTGCCGCTTTTGCAACAGCTTGATTTCCAGTGCTTTGTAAAAGGTTACCTTTTGGATTGCAAAACATGGCCTTTTACCGCCCGAAAGGTAACCTTTTGCAATGCCGTTTGCCGTGTATTGGAAAAACAAGGGTATGACTCCGCCTTTTTGTCAGTCATGGGCATGGTAAAATATTACGTCCGTTTAATCGTTATCAATCAAAATAATGGTGTTTTTGATGCAGTAAAATGCAGTTTCTGTAATCTTGTTTATATATATAACGAGATTAACGTCGGCGTTGTTGATGGACGTAACGGAAATGGTGGGCAGATGCAAGCGCGGCGATAGTGGGGCTATGGCTGCGCTCTACATGACGTATTCAGGGAAAATGATGAATACGCTAAGGCGCATCGTCGGCACTGACGCCGTGGCGGCCGACCTGCTTCACGATGGTTTCATCATAGTCTTCACGTCGATAGGTTCGTTGCGCGACGCTTCCCGTCTGGAGCCGTGGATGCAACGGATAATGACAAACCTTGCCTTGAAATACATGCAGGCGGGCGGTAAGTCGGTATCGCTGGACCATGCAGGCGACGTGATAGACGAGAGCGGCGGGGAGGGGAACTCTGCTGAAATACCGTTTGACAGGATAATACAGATGGTAGACACGTTGCCCGACGGTTACCGCCAGGTGTTCCGCCTGTCGGTGCTTGACGGCCTGTCGCACAACGAGATAGCCGGCATTCTCGGCATAGCGCCACGCTCGTCATCATCACAGCTCCTGCGTGCAAGGCGCAAGCTGCAATCAATGATAAAGGCTTACCGTGCCGGCCTTATTACCGTCTTTGTTTTGGTTGTGTCGACCGTCTCTATAATAATGTTTAATGGTAGACGTGGAAGGCATGTCGCTGATGTGCCGGTAGCTAAGACCGGAGAAACGGCAATCAGGCACCGTGCCGATGAAAAAGGCGCCGTAGAGGCAAAAGACACGTATTTGTGTAAGGAAGAAAGTGCCGTTAAGCCGCATGTTGACAGCGTAATGGCAGCCCAGGCCCAATGCCTGCCACAGCCTGCCGATACGGTTTTGACCGCTGTAAATGTTCCTGTAGACTCCGTGCTGGTTCCGTTGGCGGCAACGGATGACAGTGTTGTTATAGCCGACGCAGACATAAGGCTGGTTAATGTGCCTGCCGGCGGTACTGAAGGGTGGAGCTTCGCCATGAACACCGTGGCCGGACAGGCGTCGGAGAGCCTGTTGCCCAGAGTGTTCAGTTTGATAAGCCATTCGATAGGTTCAGCCACGAGGGTTGACGTTGAAACGTGGGAGGAGTTGACACATTATCTTACCTACGACGTAGGCGACGGCATCGACCCGCTCGAACGCGATGCCTTGCTGCGCATTGCGTTAGTGAACGAAGGGCGCATCTACACGCGCCGCAGCTACGGCAAGCCGTTACAGTTAGGGCTGAGTTTCAGCAAACGGCTGACTGACAGGTGGAGCATGGACTTCGGATTGCGCATGACGCGCCACACGACCAGCCTGCAAACGGGCGGAAGCGACACTACCAACATAAGTGAACGGCAGCGCACGGTGTTCTTGGGAGTGCCGGTAGGTGCCACGTATTCGTTCATGGGCAGCGGCCGTTGGACGCTTTACGGCACGGCGGGTGTCGGACTCGACATACCGTTGTACGGCACGGCGGAGCGCCGTTACAACATAGACAACAAGCTGGTTTACAGCCGTAAAGTACGTCTTGACCTGCCCCGCTGGCAGTGGTCGGTAAACGCCGGAGTGGGCATTGGCTACAATATCACTCCGCATCTGCAACTGTACTTCAGTCCGAAGCTGACATGGTATGTGCCTAACGGTTCACAGACAACCACGCAGTGGAACGACAAACCCCTGCAACTGTCGCTGCCGGTAGGCATAAGGATAGTTTTCGGTAACGGCGACTGACGGTGGCGGCAATGCAGTATTTCTTCTGTTCTTTTATCATATATTAAAAACAGGAGAATAAAAGATGCAGAAAAGACATACTGACAGGTACCGCTACTTCAGGGAAGAAGCCGCTACGACGGAGAAGTATTTTATCCCTTATTTGTCTGAATTTATGGATGTTGGCGACATCAGCGTATTGGAAGTGGGCTGTGGCGAGGGCGGCAATCTTCTGCCTTTTGCCCGTCGGGGATGCCGTGTGGTGGGGGTTGACCTTTCGGAACAACGCGTGAGGCAGGCGGAAAGTTTCTTTTCACGCGAATGCGCGGCAGGTACGTTTGTTTGTGATGACGTAATGCACTATCGTGGCGACGGCCGCTTGTTTGACTTGATAGTGTGCCATGACGTGGTAGAGCATATCCCTGAAAAAGGAAAAATGTTGCTTGCGCTAAAGCGCCTGCTTGCTCCGGGTGGACGGCTCTTTGTTGCTTTCCCTGCATGGCAGATGCCTTTCGGCGGCCACCAGCAGATAGCGCGCAGTTGGGTGGTGTCACATTTACCGTTTGTTCATTTGTTGCCCGAACTTGCTTTCTGCCTTATGCTGCGGCTGTTTGGCGAGGACGCATCTAAGATAAATGAGCTCATAGGCATCAGGCGCACACGCTGCACCGTCGAAATGTTTGAACGCGAAGCCGCCTATGCAGGCTATACAGTTTGTGACAGGCGGCTCTGGCTTGTCAATCCGCATTATGAAGTGAAGTTTGGATTACGGCCGATAAGGCTTTGCCGGCAACTTTCGGCACTGCCGTATATTAGGAATTTCATGGCTTCGTCCTGCTTTTATGTCGTCAGGCCGCTGTGAGTGTTGGGGCAGGTGGTTTTATAATGTTTTCTCGAAGGCTATCCGTTCGCCCCTCGGTCCGTAACTTACGTTGCCGCGCCGGGCATAGCCGAGCGAGTCGAGCAGGTGCAGCATCTCGGCGTTGTCATGGTTTGTGTCTACTTTTATGCAGCCTATGCCGTGGTCGCAGCATACTTTTTCAGCATGCAGGAGCATCATACGCCCTAATCCGCAGCCGCGCGACAAGGCGGAAACGGCAAGGCGGTGGATTACCATGTACGGTCCGTTGTAGTGCCAGTGTACGTCGGGCGAGTCGTAGGCAGGCTCGGGCTGCGCCGTGATGTAAGCGTATGCGGCGATACGTCCGTCGCCGTCGCATGCCACGTAGGCGTCGCCCGACATTATGTCGGCCTCGATTCTTTCATGTGAAGGATACTCGTCCGTCCATTGGTACCTGCCGCTTTCCTGCATAATCCGTTTTGCATCGATTATTATCTGCCATATTTGCTGTAGGTCTGCGGTTGTAGATTGCCTGAATGTCATATTGCTTTCTTGTTAATAATCGGGCGCTTGTGCTGTGTAGACGGGCACCGTATGAAATACGGCGGAAGTCCGCCGTGGTTTCATACGGCATTCTATTCATCTCAAAACATTAGCCACTTGCCCGTCTTTTTTTGTCTGTCACGTTCTTTAACTACGGTTACAACGCCGTACCCTTGAACACTTCGCTCTCCTCGGCTGGCACAATAACGCCGTCGAGGGTAATCTTGCCGGAGTGGAAGTTCTGCATGACGTTAACCGTAGCCTTGTTAGAGCCGTTCCAAAGTGTAATGAACACCTGGGCGGAAATGCCCCTGCCATTGACTCCCATCTCCAGGTACAGATTGCCGTCCTTGTCCTTATTCTTTTTCAGCCGTGAGATATAGCCGTCAAGGGTGATGCCTCCGAGCCCGTTGAATCCCGGCCACGGCACGTTGAACGCCACCTGTATGGAGGCCTCGTTGCCTATTATTGCCACGAAGTTGGTGTTTGAAGTGACATGGGCCGTCTGTCCCCGCTTGAACGTCACAAGGTTGGCCTCGAGCACGAAGGCCGAGTCATTGATGGCCTGTTCCGCCTTGGCGTGTTTCATACTGTCGATGCGTGCTTCAATGGCCTTGCGCTCCTTTTTCGTCAGTTTGCGTTCGCCGTCGTCCTGGGCGTTGAGGCTTGTAACGACTGCTATTATTGCTGTTATCAAGAAAATTATCCTTTTCATAAGTTTTCCTCCCGTATTGGTTTATTTATTAATAAAACCCGCAATAGGCGAAAATCGTGCATCTGAAACGCTTAAAATAAGTTACTTACACATTTTTTGTGATTCGTTTTGCATGTGAAGCGTCCTCTGCGGTCGTAATACGTAATAAATAACCCGTTGGCGGAATTAATTTAGTGCGTACTTAATTCTGCCGATAGGTTTATTAT
>ERZ826146.1186-NODE-1186-length-25797-cov-8.306115_pt1 | contig 25797 bp, 20 predicted proteins | sample MGYA00519857_ERZ826146 | MGnify/ENA primary metagenome ERZ826146 (study PRJEB31778, sample SAMEA3449222) | human gut metagenome | biome: human gut; feature: human-associated habitat; material: faeces | place: United Kingdom | collected 2010/2012 ...
CATCATTGACAAAAGCAGGCTTATTGCGTAAGGTTCTTATATCGAACTCACGTTAGTTACGTTAAATTCAACTTTGCTTTAAGATATTCGCCCGTTACGCTGTCTTTACATTCAACAATATCTTCAGGTGTCCCGGTAAATATAAGCTTTCCACCCTTGTCACCTCCATCAGGACCAAGGTCGATTATATAGTCGGCACATTTTGCTACATCCAAATTATGCTCAATCACTATAACAGAATGTCCGTGAGTAATTAAGGCGTCGAATGCTTTCAGCAGTTTTCTAATATCATGGAAATGTAATCCTGTAGTAGGTTCATCAAAGATGAATAGGGTAGGCTCACACTTTTCTTGGCTGATAAAATAAGCCAGTTTAACACGCTGGTTCTCACCTCCAGACAATGTTGAAGAACTTTGTCCAAGCTTAATATATCCCAAGCCAACATCATCTAAAGGCTTAAGCTTGCGCACAATATTATCCTGACCATATTGACCAAAGAAATCAATTGCTTCTTTAACCGTCATCTCCAACACGTCATAAATATTCTTACCATTGAACATCACGTCAAGAATGTCATGCTTGAATCTTTTACCATGGCAAGCATCACACTCCAATTCAAGGTCTGCCATGAACTGCATTTCAACAGTTAACACGCCTGTACCTTTACAAGTTTCACAACGCCCACCATCTGCATTAAAAGAGAAATATTGTGCAGTAAATCCCATCTGCTGGGCCAATGGCTGTTCTGCGAATAGTTGCCTTATTTCATCAAAAGCTTTGACATATGTTACAGGATTTGAACGTGAACTTTTACCAATAGGATTTTGGTTCACCATCTCCACATGTCTTACATCTTTCCAATCACCTTCCAAACCGCCGAATTCACCTGGAATTTCAGCAACTTCATCAAGCTTTCTCTTCAATGCAGGATAAAGGATGCCTCTAATCAATGAAGACTTGCCAGAACCGCTAACACCTGTAACAACAGTCAATACATTTAAAGGTATCTTGACGTCAAACCCCTTAAGGTTATTCATCATCGCGCTTTTTATAATTATCCCTTTGTTCCATGCCCTGCGCACAGTCGGCACTGGTATTTCTTCAACATTTAAGATATACTTTAAAGTATGACTCTTGTTAAATGTGTCCAAGTCGGCTTTCCTCAATTCGGACGGTACTCCTGCATACACAACTTCACCACCATTCCGACCTGCGTCAGGGCCCATATCAATAAGATAATCAGCTGCATTAATTATATCTTCATCGTGTTCAACGACAATGACAGTATTACCTAATGATTGTAATTCTTTCAATACATGTATGAGCCGGAAAGTATCTCTGCAGTGAAGACCTATACTCGGTTCGTCCAATATGTATAATGATCCTACAAGACTGCTTCCTAATGCAGTTGTAAGGTTAATCCTCTGGCTTTCTCCACCACTCAAACTGTTGGAAGGACGATTTAGAGTAAGATAATCCAGACCTACTTCAGACAAAAAACGCAGACGGTTATTTATTTCGGTAAGAAGACGCTTACTAATTTCAGCATCCTGAGGTTCAAGTTCCAAGTTTTCAAACCATTGTTTCAGATTCTTTATAGGCATTTCGACCAAATTACTTATGCTTTTGCCGTTTATCTTCACATAGTTGGTCTCTTTCTTCAGTCTTGTGCCCTTACATTCAGGGCACACTGTCTTACCGCGGTATCGGCTCAACATTACGCGGTATTGTATTTTATACTGATTTTCTTTCAACATATTGAAAAAAGAATCAATACAAACCTTATCCCTCATATCAAAATTTGCCTGGCAAGGCAATCCGTGCCAAAGCCATTCCTTATGTGTTGCCGAGAGTTTAAAATACGGTTCAAATAATGGGAATCCGTCTTTTGCGGCATGCATACAGAATTCTTCCTTCCATTTTTCCATTTTCTCGCCATGCCAACATTGTACGCAGCCGTCGTACACGCTTAAAGCCGGATTGGGAATTACAAGTTTTTCGTCAATGCCAATCACATTACCAAAACCTTCACATACAGGACACGCACCGATAGGGGAGTTGAACGAAAACATATTGTCATTCGGCTCTTCAAAACGTATCCCGTCCACCTCAAACTTGTCTGAAAAATCATATTTAATGCCTGAAGGAACAAACACAATCCTGCATGAACCGTTACCTTCATAAAATGCTGTCTCAACAGAATCGATAATTCGCGAAACTGTATCTGATTTTTCATCAACCGAAAGTCTATCAATCAGAATGAAAACATCTTCAGGATTAACATTATCTGTATTAACAAGAACATCTTCAATCTTAGCGAACTCTCCATTATGATAAATACGGGAGAATCCCTGCTGAAGATAAATCTGCAATTGTCTCTCAAACGTATTTTCTGCTCTTATTACCAATCGCGACAAGATTACGAACTTTGTACCTGGCAAATAAGAAAAGATGCACTTCAGAATGTCTTCATAAGTATGTCTTTTTACTTCAACACCGCTTACAGGTGAATAAGTGCGGCCGATTCTCGCATAAAGCATGCGCAGGTAATCATAAATCTCGGTGCTTGTTCCGACTGTTGAGCGGGGATTCCTAGTATTAACCTTTTGCTCGACGGCTATTGCGGGAGGCAAACCTTTGATATAATCAAAATCCGGTTTGCGCATACGCCCCAGGAATTGGCGGGCATAAGCAGACAAACTTTCGACATATCGTCTTTGCCCTTCAGCATATAATGTATCAAATGCCAACGATGATTTTCCAGAACCTGATACACCTGTAATCACAATGAATTTATTGTAAGGAATATTCAGTGTTACGTTTTTTAAATTATTTACCCTTACATTCCTGAGTTCTATATAGTCGTTCATTAAACTGTTTTTACTTTATACACTTAATTAGCCTTCGCCTTATTTATCATAATGGCGGTTAGTTTACAGAGTCGTATATATTCCATAAGCTGGAGATTTACCTTACTCTAAGATAATCTCCAACTTTAATTGAGTAATCAGGTCCCAATTTATTCATCTTATAAAGACTTGAAAGTCGTATTCCATAATTTTGAGCAATAGAATACATGCTTTCACCTTCCTTCACACGATGTGGCCTGTTCCTATATACTTTGTCAGCCTTTTTCTGTTTCTTTTTCAAATATATTATTTCACCAGGCTCAAGCCTGTCATTCTTATCGCGCTCATTGTATTGGGCAAGCTTTTTATACGATATGCCAACTTCATCAGCAATTGACCTGAAAGTATCTCCCTCACGCACTTTTACATAATAATTCTTGTTGTATATGTGTATTGGATGCAGACTGTTGACATGCGTCTTCACGGACGAACGTTGAACCATGAACTTGTCATAATTCTTTGCATTATCGTACCTATACAATTTGTACAATTCAATAATGTTTATAAGCTGTTTTGCATATGTGGGACTTGTCGCATACCCACAACGCTTCAACCCTTTTGCCCAACCTTTATAGTCGGTTCTCTTTAAATTAAACAAACTTCTATATCGTGGCTGGCGTGCTAAAAACTTGCTATGGTCTTCGTAACTCTCAAACACGTCACGGTATTCCCTAAAACACTCCTGCTTTTCGTCATCGTCATGATATGTCGTGGAACCTAGCCAATCATGGCATTTGATTCCAAAATGATTATTGCTTTCACGGGCCAGCCTGCTTTTGCCAGCACCACTTTCAAGAAGGCCCTGAGCCAATGTAATGCTTGCCGGAATATTATACTTCAGCATCTCGGCTATAGCCAAATCTTTATATTGGTCAATATAAGTTTGATAGGCAGAATTCCATTTAATTTGTGCATTAAGCGATAGACTTAATAAAAAAACTACACCTATTATTAAATACCTTCTCATATTTGTAAATTCAATATTATGCAAAAGTAAAGTAAATCTGCATGTTCACAAAATTTTAGTTGATAAAATTCTATAATCTCAACTGCAATTACTATTTTTGCAATAAAAACTTGAATTATGGAAATAGGTATAAAGAACGTTATTGAAATAAAAGTAACAAAAGAAAACACTGCAGCCGCGCTTGGCAGCGGCACACTCTCTGTATTTGCAACGCCCGCCATGATAGCCTTAATTGAGCAAACTGCATGGAAAAGCGTTGAACCGTACTTGGATGAAGGACAAGGAACAGTAGGTACCAAGCTCGACATCAGCCATTTGTCTCCCACCCCGGTTGGGATGACAGTAAAGTGCGAAACCGAATTGACAGGCATTGATGGAAGATGCTTGAGATTTGAAGCGAACGTATATGATGAAACCGGACTTATAGGTAAAGGTGTTCATGAACGTTTCATTATCTCATCAGACAAATTCCAAATAAAAGCCGACAGTAAGTTAATAAGCCGTGATTAGTAAGATATAACAGGAAACGGCATTTGCCGTTTTACAAGATTATAAATTACGACCAATCTTCTTTTAAAAGTAATGAAAGCATACACGTATGTTGAGCCTGGCAAGTTTGCAATAACGGAAAAAAGCAAACCACAACTTTTAGACGATAAAGACGCCATTGTGCGTGTAACACTGTGTAGCATCTGCACTAGCGACATCCACATAAAACACGGCTTTGTACCTAAAGCTGTGTCCGGAATTACCGTCGGGCACGAGATGGTCGGCATCGTCGAGCAAGTCGGCAAAGCCGTCACAAAAGTAAAACCCAACGACCGTGTGACAATAAACGTTGAAACATTCTGCGGAGAATGTTTTTTCTGCAAACGCGGTTATGTAAACAACTGTACGTCGGATAATGGCGGATGGGCATTGGGATGCCGTATTGATGGCGGACAAACAGAGTATGTACGCGTGCCCTACGCCGACCAGGGACTCAACATAATACCTGACACAGTCACCGACGAACAAGCACTATTTGTCGGCGACTTGCTTTCAACCGGCTTTTGGGCGGCACGTATATCGGAAATAACCGATCAGGATACTGTTTTAATAATAGGAGCCGGCCCTACCGGCATTTGCACCCTGCTATGTGTCATGCTGAAAAAGCCCAAACGGATTATAGTTTGCGAAAAATCTCCGGAACGTATGAATTTCATTCGTGAACATTATCCCGAAGTCCTTGTAACAACACCAGAAGAATGCCTTGATTTCACAATCAAACATAGTGACAACGGCGGTGCTGATGTTGTCATTGAGCTTGCCGGCACGGATGAAACATTCCGCATGGCATGGCAATGCGCACGCCCGAATGCGATTGTTACCATTGTCGCAATGTATGACAAGCCACAGATTCTTCCCCTGCCCGACATGTACGGAAAGAATCTGATATTCAAGACAGGTGGTGTCGACGGTTGTTATTGTGATGAAATACTTGGTCTTATTGAAAAACAAGAAATTGACACCACTAAATTAATAACCCATCGGTTCAACTTCGACGAAATAGAAACAGCATATCGCATATTCGAAAACAAATTAGACGGGGTAATTAAGGTTGCCGTAAAAATTTAATATAGTATAGAATATACTATTCCGGCTAATACGAGTAAAAAACAATAGGTTACCTTTTGTGACATAAAAGGTAACTTATTGACGTGTAAAAGGATACCTTTCAGACGATAAAAGGTATCCTTTTACAAAACTGGAATTCAGAGATGACGAGCCATATGGTACAAAACCGCAATATTAATTAGTAACAATCTGGCAATCAAAGGAACACGCCGCATCTACGTATACAAACATACAAGAAGGACATCCGCCTACCTATACCCTATTGGAATCCGTGCTACTGCCAATCATTTATATCTGCAACAGCCTCAATCTTATTCTCAATATCGTCAGGAAGAGCAGAAAAGAAATCGATACCGGTAATCCGCTCAACATCGTCAACCGAGTTTACATAATCACCTTTAGGGCGGTTGCCTTCAATATTTTTATAAATGAAACCTATCGCTTTAGGCTCTTTTCCCTCGCGCAGCACAACTTTAAAGAAGGCTTCAGGCACAACAACCTTGTTCTTTCCTATTGTCTTATGCTTGCCTTTATATAAAATAGGGCCGCAAACAACATACACCCCTCCGTACTTTGAGGCCCAATTGCGGCATGCCATCTCCATTTCATTCCAGTCGCCACGATTGAGGTTGCCGTTCTGTGGACACATATTTGAAAAAAGGAATGATTCTTCCATCGCCTTTTTACTAAACTTATTATCTGCAGCCGGACACATGTGGCCCCGGTCGTAGCCGGAGCCGTAATAATCAGAATCTTCCGCCCGCGGAGAAGGAACATCAATGTCTGCCTCGAAATCAACACCGGCACGCTTTGCCGGACCTGTTGTCCGTTCTGGCGTAAGATACCACGACACCCAATTAGGCAGCTTGGTGTCTTTGTTGTAAGAAACAGTATAGCCAGTACGTACTAATATCTGCTCTGCCAAACCATCGGGAGACTTCTGTTTTAACAGGCTTTCGTCCGATGTCGCACTTTCTTCATTTGTATCGGTAAGATTGCCAGTTCCCCGCATGTCTCTTGATTCTGCAACCCACTCTTTGCCAATCTCATTTACAATATTATTATTGTTTCCGGCTATATCAAACATGTACAAGACAGCAGCCGCACATACACCAACGATAGAATAAATCTTAATCTTTTTCATTTCAATGGATAAATATTTGTTCTGTATAATGAAGATGAATCAGTATTGACACTTAAACGTTTGATTTTCATCATGTTAAGATTTTGGTTCATGATGTCAACCAGCTACCCGTAAACATCATTCCCGATTTTCAACCATAAAATTACAAATAATATTTTGTACATACAATTTTTCGGACACATTCTTATGTTTGTAACTTTTCGGCAATAAATATAAAAACAAATGACACTCCCCTGCCCCGTTTTATTCTAAAGATAAAAACAGAATAACGACACCATTTGTTTTAAATTGCATAAACCTGAATAAATAAATTGCAGCTTTATCATGCAGACAATCCTGATTTTCATTTTTATTCAGTATCTTTGCACAACATAACGTACAGACGTTTAAGACACGGGATAATTTTTTATAACTTAAATCCACTACAGCAACAAACATAAAGTAACGACATACAGAATCAATGAACCCTTGTTTTTACATAAAGATGATTGTTGTTTGATAGAAATACGACTTGACAATGGAAATAAAGAAATCTGAATACGTAATAAGCAGTCCTACATGGACACAATGCCCCAAAGATGTTAAACCAGAATATGCATTTATCGGCAGGAGCAACGTTGGTAAATCCAGCTTGATAAACATGCTTTGCAATCATAAGAATCTGGCCAAAACCTCGGCTACACCAGGCAAGACCCTGCTGATAAACCATTTTATAATAAACAATGAATGGTATTTGGTTGATTTGCCTGGTTACGGCTTTGCCAAACGATCCAAATCCGTACAACAAAAGTTGGAGCAAATGATTACGTCTTACATCCTCCAACGCGAACAACTCGTCAACGTATTCGTATTAATTGACATACGACACGGTTTCCTTAAAACAGACCGTGAGTTCATTGACTGGCTCGGACAAAGCGGGATACCATTCTCAATAGTATTCACAAAAGCAGACAAACTCGGAACACAAAAAGCAAAACAGTCAGTCGGAACTTACATGGAAAGTCTGAAAGACACATGGGAGGATTTACCGCCTTATTTCATAACAAGCAGCAACAGTAAGACCGGTAGAACAGAACTGCTCGACTATATCGGCAATATAAACTCAACATTAAACAAAAACGCATAATTGATTTATGGCCAGTCAGATACCATATTTGGACGTACAAAATCTCACAAAATCATTTGGTGCCCAGGTCTTGTTTGAAAATATCTCGTTCAGTGTTGCCGAGGGACAAAAGGTAGGCTTGATAGCTCGCAACGGAACCGGCAAGTCAACCTTGTTGTCGATACTGTCGGGTTCAGAGGGATATGATTCTGGCAGCATCATTTTTCGCAACGACTTACGTGTCGGATATTTAGAGCAATCACCAAAATTCAATCCAAATGACACAGTCCTTGACGCATGTTTCAACCATGCAGGAAACGAGGAAAAGATTCTCAAGGCCAAACAGATACTGACACAGCTGAAAATAAAGGATCTGAACCAAACGGTAGGAACACTTAGCGGCGGACAGCAGAAACGCGTGGCACTGGCAAATGTCCTTATAACCGACCCAGACATGTTCATACTCGACGAACCAACCAACCACTTGGATCTGGACATGATCGAGTGGCTTGAAAGCTTCCTTTCAAGAGGCAACAAAACGCTGCTAATGGTAACCCATGACAGGTTTTTCCTTGACAGGGTATGTTCGGTAATATTAGAGCTTGACAATAAGAATATATATACTTACAAGGGAAATTTCAGTTACTATCTTGAAAAGCATCAGGAACGTATTGACAACACAAGGGCCGAAATTGCACGTGCAAACAACTTGTACCGCAAGGAACTTGACTGGATGCGGCGCATGCCACAAGCCAGAGGGCACAAGGCCAGATACCGTGAGGATGCATTCTATGAGCTGGAAAAAATTGCGCACCAACGCATAGAAGAACGACAGGTAAGACTGAAGTCGAAAAACATTTACATCGGCAGCAAAATATTTGAATGTCAGTATATCTCTAAACAATGGTCGCCCGATCAAGTCATATTGAACGATTTTTATTACAACTTCGCCAGGTATGAGAAAATGGGCATTGTCGGAAACAATGGCACGGGTAAATCAACGTTCATAAAAATGCTTTTGGGACTTGAGAAACCTGATTCGGGACGCTTTGATATAGGTACTACTGTGAAATTCGGATACTTTTCACAAGAAGGCTTGGTCTTTGACGAGCAAAAAAAGGTCATCGACGTGATAACAGACGTGGCTGAATATATAGACATGGGCGGAGGAAAGCACTTGTCGGCATCGCAATTTCTACAATACTTCATGTTCACACCCGAGCAGCAACACAATTATGTATATAAATTAAGCGGTGGTGAAAAACGCAAACTCTATTTATGCACGGTGTTGATGAAGAATCCCAACTTTCTTGTATTGGATGAGCCGACAAATGATCTCGACATCCAAACATTGCAAATATTCGAGGAATATCTTATTGATTTTCCTGGTTGTGTCATCATTGTAAGCCACGACAGATATTTCATGGACAAGGTTGTCGACCATTTACTCGTATTCAAAGGGAACGGTATCGTAAAAGATTTTCCGGGCAACTATACCCAATATAGGGAATGGAGTTCACTGAAAAGCAAAGAGGACGTTGACAAGCCACAAAAGGAACATCGCCAGAATGTAAGACAAAGGACCGAACAACGTCAGAGAATGACGTACAAAGAACGCATGGAATTTGCTCAATTGGAAAAAGAAATCGCATCTTTGGAAGCAGAGCAGAAACAGCTTGAAGAACAATTATGCAGTGGCACATTATCTGTTGACGAATTGACAGAAAAGAGTAAACGTTTGCCACAGCTTAAGGAAGAACTCGATGCTAAAGAACTCCGATGGCTTGAACTGTCTGAGATAGAGCAATAATCATTAAAAATAATTAAAATCAGGAATAACAAATGTTCAGTTCAGCCTTATTTTCAATATAATTTATTAATTTTGCACATCAATTTTAAAAAATCAATCTCCGTTTCCGTTCGCGAAACAACTTCAAACATTAAATCTCCATTTACATTATATTTATGTATAGCAAAGACGAATTATTATCTAAAAATATCGCCGAACTTGAAGAAATTGCCGAACAAATCGGCATCAAAGTCAAGTCCGATGATAGCCAGGAGGATATTATCTACTCAATTCTTGATAAACAAGCTGAAGTAGAAGGAAATAAGAATCCTTTAGGAACCAAAAGACGCCGTGTCAGGATTGTAAAGAAAGACACAGACAGAGTGTATTCTGTAAATGGCAAAGAGGGTGAAAACTTTGATCTAAAAAAGAACAAGATTCCAGTTGAAGCACCTTCGCTTTTCAATGATATACCATCAAGTACCCCTGCAAAGGCAAAAAGTACACGTTCGAAAGCTAAAGCTAAAACTGACGTGCAAACTGACGAAGAATCGCAGGCCGTAAATGAAATACAAGAGGCGGAAACCAATTTACAGGAAAAAAACAATGTAATACCAATCGAGGCCAATGAAGAAAACAATACAGTAAACACTTCAGAAGAGCCTGCAAACACAATCGAATTGCCTCCATTCATTCAAGAAGAACAACAGCAGACGTCTACAGAAAGCAACGAACTGCCAATAGTACCAGAAGCTGAATATACAACAGAAAAGCACGTCGACGACTCAAATAACCAATCTGATCTGATTGCACAGTTACAAGCAAAAGTAAATGCACATAATGAAATTGCAGATGAAAAGCGTGAGGCTATTGAATCGGGAATTTGGGAAGGCGACCCTGGAGATGGCACAGATTTCATAACCGTAGTCGACCTGCCTATTGAAGACCAATTGGCTGTGCCAAATTTCGACATGTTCGATAATCCTACAACTCCTATGGATATGAACAGCGTCGCATATGTTCCGCACATGGAACAAGACATTTCACCGGCATTTGATTTTGAGAATATCATAACTGCAAACGGTGTTCTCGAAATAATGCCAGACGGATATGGCTTTCTAAGGTCTAGCGATTACAACTATCTTTCTTCACCTGACGACATTTATGTTTCGATAACGCAAATCAAACGCTACGGGCTTAAGACTGGCGACGTTTTAGAGTGCCATGTCCGTCCGCCTCATGACGGTGAGAAATATTTTCCTTTAACCAGTATTGATAAAATAAACGGACGCGACCCGGCTGAAGTCCGTGACCGCATACCATTCGATCACCTCACTCCACTTTTCCCTGATGAGAAATTCACACTGTGCGGAGATCCGTCTACAACAAACTTAAGCACAAGAATTGTTGACTTGTTCTCACCAATAGGAAAAGGTCAACGTGCACTTATAGTCGCTCAACCCAAAACAGGTAAGACCATCCTTATGAAGGATATTGCCAATGCTATAGCTGCCAATCACCCTGAAGCATACTTGATGATGCTGCTTATCGACGAACGTCCGGAGGAAGTAACCGACATGGCACGTACCGTAAATGCAGAAGTCATCGCATCAACCTTCGACGAACCGGCAGAACGCCACGTCAAAATTGCGGGCATTGTTCTTGAAAAGGCAAAACGCATGGTTGAATGCGGTCATGACGTCGTGATTTTCCTTGACTCAATAACACGTCTCGCACGTGCATACAACACAGTTTCACCTGCCAGCGGAAAAGTTCTTACCGGTGGTGTTGATGCAAACGCATTACAGAAACCCAAACGCTTTTTCGGTGCCGCACGAAACATTGAAGGCGGTGGCTCGTTAACTATTGTTGCAACAGCATTGATCGATACAGGCAGCAAAATGGACGAAGTTATATTCGAAGAATTCAAGGGAACGGGTAACATGGAACTCCAACTTGACCGTAACCTCAGCAACAAGAGAATATTCCCTGCCGTCAATCTCGTTGCTTCAAGTACTCGTCGTGACGACTTACTGCAAGACAAACTTACACTTGACCGCATGTGGGTATTGCGCAAATTCATTGCGGACATGAACCCGATTGAAGCGATGAACACAATCCACGACAGGATTATCCACACACGTAATAACGAAGAGTTCCTTGCAACAATGAACTCATAATTACCACAATACAAGCATGCAAAAAAACGGGAGCATTTTTTATGCTTCCGTTTTTTTGTATAATGTTTTAGGGGAATATATACCTTTCACTCTTTATAAATTACCTTTTGATGTATAAAATATTACCATTTAAAGGGTAAAAGGTTATCTTTCATAAAGCACTCGATGCTACTATAAACTCCCAGTATCGTTTTTTATATAATCAACTATCCATTCGCCAACTTCCTTGGTCCCGTAAAAAGCTCCGCCCTCAACTTGTATTTCAGGCGTTCTAATGTTCGCAGCAAGAGAGCAGTCCACCGCTTTACGTACAACAGCACCCTCCTCTTTCAAGTCTAAATACTCAAACAACATTGCAACTGAGAGGATCTGGGCGAGAGGATTGGCAATATTTTTCCCTGCAGCTTGCGGCCAAGAACCATGAACGGGCTCAAACACAGGAGTTCCGTCACCAATAGAAGCTGAAGGCAACAATCCCATACTGCCAGAGATACAACTACCTTCATCCGTAAGAATATCGCCAAAAGTATTCTCGGTTACAATAACGTCAAAAGATGTAGGCTCTACCAACATGCGCATCGAAGCATTGTCTACAAACATGAAGTCAGTCCTGACATCAGGATATTCTCCTTCAATCTCTTTAGTAATTTGACGCCATAAACGACTTGATGCCAATATGTTAGCCTTGTCAACCATTGTCAAATGGCCTTTGCGCCTACTAGCGTAGCGGTAAGCTACACGCAATATTCGTTCTATTTCAGGACGAGTATAATAATTTGTATCGTATGCCTTGTCATTATCTTGGTATTTCTCTCCAAAATACATACCTCCTGTAAGCTCGCGTATGCAAATGAAATCAGCATTTTCTATAATGCTGTCTTTTAGAGGGGATTTGTGCAACAGGCATTTAAATGTCTGTACAGGTCTGATGTTTGCATAAAGCCCGAGTTTTTTTCTCATTGCCAAAAGCCCCTGTTCAGGACGAACTTTTGCAGTCGGGTCATTATCAAAACGGGGATCACCTACCGCTGCGAACAAAACGGCATCAGCCCATTGGCATGTTTCTAAAGTTTCATCAGGGAAGGGATTGCCTACTAAGTCTATTGCCGCAGCTCCACATATAGCTTTTCTATATTCAATTGTATGACCGAATTTTTCAGCTATCGCATCCATTACGGCTACTCCTTGTTCCATTATTTCCGGGCCAATTCCATCACCCGGCAGAACAGCTATTTTCAGATTCATTATTAATTGATTATTATTTTATGTTTGTTTGACATTAAAACAATTACAAATAGTTTTCAGTTTATTTATTGACAGACCTTTTAAGCTTCAATAATATTTAGCATTTTGAATGTAGCTTTAATCGCAGCTTCCGTTTGGTCAGCGTCAAGTCCTCTCGTCTTTATGCTCTTGCCTTCAACGCTCCAAGTTATAACAGTTTGCACAAGGGCGTCTGTACGTCCGCCTGGAGGAATTGTTACGCTATAATTTTCAAGTACAGGGAAATCACGGCCTAACGAATTCTTGTATATTTTACGAAGCGCCTTGACAAATGCGTCATACTGTCCGTCACCCATTGCGTCAGCTTCATATTGAGTCCCATTAATCTCGACCTTTACACTCGCAATGGGTTTCAAGCCAAATGCCGACGACACCATGTAACTTATGAGTTTGACTTTTTCCTCGGGAACACTATGCTTCAACACGTCGCTCACGATGAAAGGCAAGTCTTCCTGTGTCACAATTTTCTTCCTGTCACCAAGTTCAGTTATCCTTTTTGTTACCTTTAGAATTTGCTCAGGTGACAAGTCTAAGCCCAACTCTTGTAAATTACGGTCAATATTAGCCTTACCGCTCGTCTTACCTAATGCGTACTCGCGCTTTCTGCCAAAACGTTCAGGCATTAAGGCATTACTATACAAGTCTGCCTTATTGTCTCCATCAGCATGAACACCTGCAACCTGGGTAAAAACGTTTTCGCCGACTATCGGTTGGTTAGGAGCAACAGGAATGCCCGAAAAGCCTTCAACAAGTCTGCTAACATCATTCAAACGGTCTTCATGGATATTCGTTTTTGCGTTAAACTGGTCCTTCAATATGACCTGCACGCTTGATAAAGGAGCGTTGCCACACCTTTCACCTAATCCATTGACTGTTACGTGTAATCCTTTAACTCCGCTCAATGCTGCTGCAAGCGAATTACTTACAGCCAAATCGTAATCATTATGTGCATGGAAGTCGAAATGTACATCAGGATACCTCTTAACCATCTTGCGCATAAATTCAATGACCTGCAATGGATTCAACACACCGAGCGTGTCTGGCAGCATGAAACGTTTTATGTCGTATTTCGTCAGGACATCAAGCATTCCATAAACATACTCAGGCGAATCCTTCATACCGTTGCTCCAGTCTTCAAGATAAAGATTGACATCAATGTCCCTAGTCCTGGCGTAATCCAAAGCCGCAATTATGTCGTTAATGTGTTCTGACGGTGTCTTATGCAATTGTCCCTCACAATGCTTTATCGAACCTTTAGCAAGCATGTTCATAACCTTGCATCCGCATTCGTCAATCCAGTCGACACTTTTCTTTCCGTCAACAAAACCGAGAACCTCGACATTTTTCAATTTGCCAATCTGCTTTGCATACCGACAAATCATCCTGACGGCATCTTTTTCTCCTTCCGAAACCCTTGCCGAACCTACTTCAATCCTGTCGACATTGATGTCGTTGAGAAGCATTTTAGCAATTACAAGTTTCTCGTGAGGAAGGAAAGAAACCCCGTTAGTCTGTTCGCCGTCACGCAACGTACTGTCCATTATCTCGATAAACGGCTGTATGCGTGTATAAGATTTTACATTTCCAACCGTTCCCATTTCTCTATTTTGTCTTTATTCTGCAATAAAAAATCTATGTCGTCGAGTCCGTTTATCAAACAATACTTCTTGTATCCGTTGATGTCGAAATGTTCGCTATTCCCTGTTGCTTTGTTGGTAACAATCTGATTGGGTAAATCCACCTCAACTTCCATCTTAGGATTTGCCTCAATGCTCTTAAAGAGTTCTGCAAGGAAATCCTCTGAAACAACAACAGGCAATACGAAATTATTTAATTCATTGTTCTTATGTATGTCTGCAAAGAAGCTACTTATTACGACTCTGAACCCATAGCCAGCAATGGCCCATGCAGCATGTTCACGGCTTGAACCACAACCGAAATTCTTACCTGCAACAAGTATAACTCCTCCGTATTTGGAATCATTCAAAACAAAATCCCTCTTTATGGACCCGTCTTCATTATATCTCCAATCCCTGAATAAGTTATCCCCAAATCCTTCTTTGTCAGTAGACTTAAGGAATCGTGCCGGTATTATCTGGTCTGTATCAACATTTTCCAAAGGGAGGGGGACACAGGTACTGGTTATGACATTAAACTTACGTTTCATATAATCTAATAATTAACATGAGAAACAAATTAAATCAGATAAACTCGCGCGGATCTGATATAACTCCAGTAACTGCCGCAGCAGCTGCTACCAGTGGACTCGCAAGAATAGTACGTGCTCCAGGGCCTTGTCTTCCTTCAAAATTTCTGTTGCTTGTAGATACTGAGTACTTGCCTGCCGGAATCTTGTCATCATTCATTGCCAGGCATGCAGAACAACCCGGTTGACGGATGTCAAAACCCGCGTCAATCAAAACCTGGTCCAAGCCTTCTGCGCATATCTGCCTGTACACATTCCAAGAGCCGGGAACAAGCCAAGCCACGACACTACCAGCTTTCTTTCGTCCTTTTACAACCGAGGCAAAAGCCCTGAAGTCTTCAATCCTACCGTTTGTACAAGCTCCAAGAAAAACATAATCGATCTTATGACCGAGCAACTTCTCTCCCGGAACAAAGCCCATATAATCCAACGATTTAAGGTATGAAGCCCTACCCCTCTCGTCTATGGAATCAAGTTCTGGTATGGTTTCAGTAATGCCGATACCCATTCCCGGATTTGTGCCATACGTTATGCGTGGAATAATGTCAGCAGCATCAAACGACAATTCCTTATCAAAGACTGCATCGTCATCGCTCTTCAACGTGCGCCAGTATGATACGGCTTTGTCCCACTCGTCACCCTTAGGCGAGAAATCCTTATCCTTAAGATATATAAACGTAGTTTCATCCGGTGCGACTAATCCTCCGCGTGCACCCATTTCTATCGACAAGTTACACAAAGTCAGCCTTCCTTCCATCGACATATCCTCGACAACCTGCCCCGAATATTCGACAAAATATCCGGTCGCACCCGATGTTGAAATCTTCGACATAAGATAAAGAGCCACATCTTTGGCAGTAACACCTTTGCCAAGAGTTCCGTTTATGCAAATCCTCATGGATTTAGGCTTCTGTTGCAAGATACATTGCGACGCCATAACCATTTCCACCTCGCTTGTGCCTATACCAAAAGCTAAGGCACCAACAGCGCCATGAGTACTTGTATGGGAATCGCCGCAAACGATTGTCATTCCCGGAAGAGACAAACCTTTTTCCGGACCGACAACGTGAATTATGCCGTTATCCTTATCCATCATTCCATAATAAGACAACCCGAAATCCCCGGCATTAGCCTTTAAAGTCTCAACCTGTTTCCTTGAAACCGGGTCTTCTATCGGCTTGTCCTGGTCATGGGTCGGAGTGTTGTGGTCCGGCATACAGATGATGCGCTCCGGTCTGAAACACTTCAGCCCCCTTTCCCGCAAACCAGCAAATGCCTGCGGCGATGTAACCTCATGGCAATAAAGCCTGTCAATATATAATTGTGTCGGACCATCGTCAATTACCTGTACAATGTGTTTGTCCCAAATCTTGTCAAACAACGTGTTCATCGTTCCCTGAATTTATTAATACAATCAATATAAGCCTCGACTGAAGCTGTTACAATGTCCGTATTTGCACCGAAGCCATAATATACATTCCCATCGTATTCGACCTGCATGTGTACCTTGCCTATATCGTCTGAGCCCTTGCTTATGGCCTGGATTGTAAATTCCTTCAGTGTCATCTGCTTCTGTATTATTCTCTTCAACGCCTTTATCGCTGCATCCACAGGACCGTTACCGGTTGAAGAAGCCTCAAACTTCTGCCCAGAAATGTCTATACCGATGCTGGCAACGCTCCTCACTCCCATGCCAGTAGTAACTTGCAAGTAATCCAGTTTCACTGCATGCGCCTCCAAACGGTCGGCTCCGGCCAACATGAGTATATCGTCATCGTGTATTTCTTTTTTCCTATCTGCCAGCTTAAGGAAGTTCTGATAAATACCATCAAGCTTAGTCTCGTCGTTGATATTGACGCCAAGGACTCCAAGCCTGTACTTCAATGCAGCCCTGCCACTACGTGCAGTAAGAACAATCGAATTGTCGTCAATACCGACATCCTTTGGATTGATTATCTCGTACGTGTCTGTGTTTTTCAACACTCCATCCTGATGTATACCACTGGAATGGGCAAATGCATTACGCCCGACAATGGCCTTGTTGGCCTGAACAGGCATATTCATCAGACTACTAACCATACGGCTTGTAGGGAAAACCTTTACCGTATTGATATTTGTGTCCACACCAATATGTTTATGACATTTCAGAATCATTGCTATTTCCTCAAGAGAGGTGTTCCCTGCCCTTTCGCCAATACCGTTGACTGTCACTTCAACCTGTCTCGCACCGTTCATGATTCCACTAAGGGTATTAGCTGTAGCCATGCCCAAATCATTGTGGCAATGAGTCGAAATTATGGCTTTGTCGATGTTGTCGACATGTTCAACCAAATATTTAATCTTAGCACCATATTCACTCGGCAGGCAGTATCCTGTAGTGTCAGGGATGTTTACAACCGTTGCCCCTGCCTTGATAACGGCTTCTACAACCCGTGCCAAAAACTCATTGTCCGTACGACCGGCATCTTCAGCATAAAACTCTACGTCTTCTACATATTTCTTTGCATACTTTACGGCAGCAATACCACGTTCGATTATTTCGTCAGGAGTGCTGTTGAATTTATATTTTATGTGCTGGTCGCTCGTACCTATTCCTGTATGTATGCGCTTACGCTTAGCATAACGCAAAGCATCAGCTGCCACGTCGATGTCCTTTTCGACCGCACGCGTTAGGGCGCAAATTGCCGGCCACGTCACAACCTTTGATATTTCGATGACAGAATTGAAGTCACCCGGACTTGATATCGGGAATCCAGCCTCGATAACATCCACTCCAAGTTGTTCAAGCTGCTTGGCCACTTGGATCTTCTCTACTGTGTTAAGCTGGCATCCCGGCACCTGTTCGCCGTCTCTCAAAGTCGTGTCGAAAATAAAAAGTCGTTCGCTCATGTTGTTTATTATTATAATTGAACAGTTGCATTTGCAAATATAACAATAAAAAACAAGCATCGCAAACAATTTGCAGCTAATCTTTACGTTATTATTACAATCCGTGCGATTTTGGCCTTAATTTATAAATTATCGACAAAGCACATTTGTCTTTAAATCATTATGGTATTAGGTCATCTTCTAAAGGTTACTTTTTGCACTACTAAAGGATACCTTTTGCGTCCTTAAAGGATACCTTTTGCACGGTCAAAGGCTGCATTTGACAAAGGCTATAACGACAGGTGTTCATCTTGAACGCACTTCTTCATTTCCAACAGAATCTTCACCTGCTCGTTTTCCGGCAGTGAGGCCAGGTTGTTTACACAACCCAACATTGCCGCCCCACCGAATTTAAGCGAACGCAAATAACCCAGTTTGTCAGGAGTGACACCTCCAAGAGCCACGACTTTATTATCTATAACGCCAGCTTCCGAAGCCTTGCTTAATATTTCATCATCAAAAGCCGAAGCATAACCTTCCTTAGAAACGCTGTCGAAAATAGGACTAAGGAAAACATAATCGCATACCCCCTTATACAGTTCGACTTCTTCCAACAAATGACACGAACGGCTTATGTGTCCCGAATATCCTATGGGCACTTCGCTACGTCGCGCGTTCAAATGAATTCCACGCAGGCAATACGGCCCGGCAAGTTCGAAGTAGTCATGTATTACGATACGACGGCAGTCGTCTGCCGGCATTTGGTCAAGCAACGACGAGCACTCGTCGATGGTGGCTCCTGGCTTGCGTAAATGTATTACGTCAACACCGCATTCGAGCAAACGATGAAGGAAAGATGCCTCGCCGTGGAAAAATCCGGGAGCTGTTATTACAATCCACAACATTATAAGACTTTCATATTAAGAATTCTGGGAAATATGTCAATCGACAGATAATGCCTGTCAAGTGAACTAAAACAAGAGTTAAGAATTATGAGAAACATATTTTGCCGAACTGACAGCAAAAGCATTCCATAATTCTTAACTCACTAAATATTTAATTATTTCAATTTATCTATAATCAATTCGGCAACCTTCTTACCTGACATAAGCATACCGCCGAATATCGGTCCCATACGTGGAGTTCCACTTACGGCTGAGGCTGCCATTCCGCAAACATATAATCCGGGATATATTTCCTTTGTACCGTTCACAACTTCCTGTTCTCCAGACACAACGTCCAATGAACGCTCGCCTATAACATCGCCCGTGTCGGTAGCAAGACGTATGCCATTCTTGCGTGCAACAGTCTTACACATCTCGCTGTCATGGCCAGTACCGTCGATTACGCATTTAGCCATAATGTTCAACGGATCAACGTGCAAACCTTCACGAAGTACAGGAGTCCAGTTTACGACAACGCCGCTTACGACATTGTTCTTGAACACTACGTCTTCAACGGAATAACAGTTGAAGATTGTTGCTCCGGCATGCACAGCCTTATAAAGCAATGCCGACGTACTCTCAACCGAGTCCATTACATAGAGTCCGTCGCCGTAAGGCTTATAATTGATGTCGAAATCCTTTACGATGTTAATGGCTTCTTCCTGCACGACAATCTGGTTGAACATCATGGCACCGCCCCACATGCCGCCGCCAGGAGACAGTTTACGGTCAAATTGCGCAACCTTCAAGCCGGCCTTGGCGAGATAATACGCAGCAACAATGCCTGAAGGACCGCCGCCCACGATTGCGACATCAATATCAAGATTCTTTTCTAACTTCTCGAAATAGGTACTTATAATACCTTGTGAAACTTTCTTTTCAATCATTTTAATTATATGTTATTAGTCGTTAATTCTGTCATCAATACTCATTTCTTATACTTCATCACAATCCTTGATTGTCTGGCTTATGCGCATCGCACAGAAATTAGGACCGCACATTGTACAATACTTGCCGCCTACGTGGTTGGCTGTCTTATAGTATTCAAGCGCACGCTCCGGGTCGAGACTTAAATTGAACTGGTCTTTCCAACGGAACTCGTACCTAGCCTTGCTCAACGCATTGTCACGAACCATTGCGCCAGGATGCATTTTGGCAAGGTCGGCAGCATGTGCAGCCAACTTGTATGTAACTACACCTATGCGCACATCGTCACGGTCGGGCAAGGCAAGATGCTCTTTAGGCGTAACATAGCACAACATGGCTGTGCCCAACCAACCAATCTGGGCTGCACCTATCGCGCTTGTTATATGATCGTAGCCAGGTGCTATGTCTGTAACAAGCGGGCCAAGCGTATAGAACGGCGCATTATGGCATTTTTCAATCTGGCGCTGCATGTTCTCCGGTATCTTGTGCATGGGCACATGGCCTGGGCCTTCGATGAAGGCTTGAACATTCTTTGCCCAAGCACGCTCGACAAGCTCGCCCATCGTGTCAAGCTCGGCAAACTGCGCACGGTCATTGGCATCGTAAACGCTGCCGGGACGCAGACCGTCCCCAAGCGATATGGCAACATCATATTGCGCACAAATGTCACAGATGTCATCGAAATGTTCGTAGAGGAAACTCTCCTTCTGATGCATCTGGCACCACTTCGAAATAATGCTACCACCGCGGCTTACCATGCCGGTCATACGGTTGTCTGCAAGATGTATGTTTTGTAAACGTATTCCGCAATGTATTGTGAAATAGTCAACTCCCTGCTCGCACTGCTCTATCAGCGTGTCGCGGAAAAGCTCCCATGTTAAGTCTTCTGCATGACCGTTCACCTTTTCCATTGCCTGGTACATTGGCACTGTACCCACCGGTACTGGACAGTTGCGTATGATCCACTCTCGGGTTTCGTGAATATTTGCACCTGTTGACAGGTCCATCAACGTATCTCCACCCCACTTGCAACTCCACACGGCCTTTTCTACCTCTTCGTCTATGCCCGAAGTCGTGGCGGAATTGCCAATATTGGTATTTATTTTCACGAGGAAGTTACGGCCGATAATCATAGGTTCGGACTCGGGATGGTTGATGTTTGCCGGTATCACGGCACGTCCTGCCGCCACCTCGTCACGTACGAACTCAGGAGTAATGTGAGTCTCTATGCCAAGCTCGGCACAATTCATGTTCTCCCTGATTGCAACATATTCCATTTCAGGTGTCACTATGCCCTGCTTTGCATAATACATCTGGCTGACTTGGCATCCGTCTTTTGCCCTTAAAGGCAAAGTTATATGTTCAAAGCGCAGGCTGTCAAGCGAATGGTCGTCCCGGCGCATGCGGCCGTATTCAGACGATATTTCATTGAGACGCTCTACACCACCACGTTTCAGAATCCACGACTCACGCATACGCGGCAATCCTTTCTTAACGTCAATCTCAATATTGGGATCGCTATAAGGACCGCTGGTGTCATATACGTAAACTGACGGATTAGCACGCTCGGTGCGCTTCCCGTCCTCAACTGTCACGGTCGGCATCTGGTGTACCACACGCATTCCGACCTTAATGTCCGGATAAAGATTACCTTTAAGGTAGACTTTCTCCGAACCGGGATAAGTTATTTTAATGTTATTCTCCATAATATATTGATTTTATCAAGAATCAAGGAAACGTTATTGACAAATCGCGACCAGCATTATTGATTGCCATGTTGTAATTGACCAACAACTTTCTTCATCTCATCTACAGGATTCCCTGCTCGTAATATACTGCCGCTTAGAGCTATACCAGACACGCCGGCTTCCATAAGTTGCGGTATGTCGTCGCATGTTATTCCACCAATCGCTACCAACGGCAAACTTATACCATGAGCTCTCATACGTGAAAGTATATCTTTATACCCTTCCAGCCCCAACATTGGTGCAAGTTTCTTTTTAGTTGTTGTAAACCTATAAGGTCCGCAACCTATATAATCAGCACCCTGGGAAGCCAAGCGGCTAACATCTTCAAATGTGTTTGCCGTACCTCCGATAATGAAATCTTTGCCTGCAAGCTTACGTGCCTCGTCCACAGGCATATCGTTTTTACCCAAATGTACTCCGTCTGCACCCACTCGAAGAGCCAGCTCAACATGGTCATCGATAACAAATACAGCTCCTTTGCGTCTGCATTCAGGTATCAGTTTAAGAGCTGTACGCTCTATCTCACTCTCGTCGGCATCCTTCATACGTAGTTGAATCCAACGACATCCGCCTTCAAGGGCCATGATGGCTGAGTCTATATATGAATATTTATCGGTGAAATGAGTTATAAATTGCAAATTCACAGATGCAGGACAAGCCGACAAACCCGTAGTAAAACTATCTTCCATATCAATTATTTTATACGCAGACCTTCTAACTTGACCGTCTGATTGTTGACAGTTGTAATCGTAAAAATGGTTTACAGGACCAAAACCATTACCCACATGAATACCCGCTCCGGCCTTTAACGCATCAGTTAGATATTTTTTTGCCAAACGCACTGCATCGCCAAGTTCTTCACCACGTGCGGCAAATGCCGCTATTGCGGACGAGAGCGTGCATCCGGTTCCATGAGTATTATTAGTATCAACGGTTTCTGCAGACAAGCATGTACGCTTAACATCATCTCCGCTTTTTATATATAGATAATCTTTCTTGGATTTACCATCAGCATGTCCACCTTTAATAAGCAACGCCTTGACTCCGAGATTCAATATGTCTTGAGCTATAATGTCAACATCGTTAAGCGTTTTATCAATTTGTTTGCCCGCCAGTACGTATGCCTCTGGTAAATTGGGCGTAACTAAATCTGCAATAGGCAACAAGCGCTTTTTCATTACATTCAATGCGTCAGACTGCATCAATGAGCAGCCGCTCGTTGAGACCATTACAGGGTCTACGACCAAGAACTTAGGTTTGTGTACTTTCAAAGCATTAACTATAGCATCAAGGGTCTCAGCGTCATTAACCATTCCTATTTTAACGGCGTCTACATGAATATCTTTCATTACCGTTACAATTTGGTCATAAACAACCTGCGATGGCAGTTTTTGTACGTATTTTACACCTACGGTATTTTGTATTGTAACTGCCGTAATGGCCGTTGCGCCATAAACACCTAAAGCCGAAAATGTTTTCAAGTCAGCCTGAAGTCCGGCACCACCAGAAGGGTCTGAACCCGCAATAGTCAAAGCTGAAATATACCGTTTCATCATTTTTTCTTGCTTTTAAGATTCGTACTTGAAAAGATGAAACGCATCAAACATTAATATTATGCGTAAAAGATAAAATGTCACCAAAAATCCCAGCGTCGGCATTACCCGTACTGGTGCAATGTGTATCATCTCAGCCTTAGACTAAAACTTGTCATCAGGCACCACCTTTTGAGTACGTCCGCAAAGTTAATGTATTAATATGTAAAGACAAAATTTTTATGTAATTATTATTTTGAGAAATACAAAATAAAGTTGACAACTTTTCAAATTCTTTATTGATTTAATACTAAAAATTTTGCCTTTACATTGATCGACAATAATAATTCCTTAAATTCAATTATTCAAAAACAAATTCATTTATTAATATCACTCAACAAACTCTACCGTTGAAAAAGCACGAAGGACATATGATGCAAGTCCTGAATTAGGGGAATCTTCAATTTCGTCCCTAAAAGGACAATAAACCTTTATCAACCCATCCCCATCCAAAAAATAATATGAATAAACACCATAATAATCAATATTGAAAATCTCCTTATCATTTTCATTTAACTTATGGTTAATTTCTTCAATGTGTTCCTTAATATATCTAAGTTCATCTAAAGTAGGTAATCGCCAACTATCAATACCTTCAACTGTAAATTTAGAAAAGGCATCAGCAATCGCTTCTTTTAATGACTCTTGATCATCTTTTACAAACTCCAATTTATTCCAATAACATGTACTCATTAGAGTAACTACAGTATTGTTACTCGAATTGTCTGATTTAAGGACATAACAATCATTATACAAAGTACCTACTTCAGGCGCATTACCTTCAACCACTGCATCAACATCAACATTTCCTTCCGACGGAGGGGTAACTTCTCCATTATTAAGAGTAAAATCAACATCAATCTGTCCTGCCCATGTTGCACCAGTAATCGTACCGCTTACCTTTATTTCATCTCCTCCATAAGTACCATTAATATGAATCTTATAATTAGCCTTAAGCTGTTCAGCACAAGAATATGAATAACTATGTACTACACCATCACCCCTTGTCAATGAAACTTTAAGTGTGGCAATATCTGCAGCTTCAAGCAAATACACTTCAGAATTATTTTTCCATGTTCCATCAACATCTTTAACCAAATTAATTGTACTTACACCATTTTCACCCAAATAACTGCCGTCAAGCAGAAGTTCTTCATACAAAGGGCTTACTGATACAGATACCGCCGTCACGTCATCCGGTATATTAGTCATTGATACAGATTCAATCATCATAACCTTACGTTCCAATGACAAAGTAAGCGTATTCTCCTCTCCATTTGCCAATACGACATTACTATACGCTGACATTAAGTCTCCGTGTTTAGAACCGTCTTTTAAGATTATAGGAGATTTTTTTGTCGCTTTCTCTTTTGTCGGAATATTATAAGAATTATCATCCGCACCAGCAATAGCATAAATATTATAACTTCCTTCTGGAAGTTTAAGTGATAAGTTCTCTGCTTCAGACCCAATTACAGACACCCCGACACACGCTCCTTTTTCGTTAAACACAAAAACATTTACAGGATAGCTAATTGTTGCAGACTCATCCAAACCTGCCTCATTAGGGGCCAGACAAGTACGTACAACCAAGGTGCTATTGGCTTCAGACAAATCAAACTCTTCATCAGCAGTATATTTTTCGCATGAAACAAAAAACACTACCATCGCAAACCAAACGGCAAAACTTAAAATACAATTGTTTCTCATAGTATAATTATTAATAAATTTCTTAGATTTTATGTTGTTAATATTCATTTTCCAAAAATACATTAAAATTTAATGAGTTGTAACAATCAATGCTATAATTTAAATTTATTTTAAATATCATATCAAATTTTAATATTTATAAAGGGTTTGCTATAATCAATTTTACAATTTAATAAAATTTCGTGCTCATTACTGTCCACTAAAAATCGCAAATAGTTCTTTGAAATAATTGAATTACAGTTTGTTACAAGAGATTTTCTTGCGCAACGATTTGAAATCATAACTTTGCAGCCTTAACTTAGGCTGTATATGAATAAAGACAAATACGTTTTCGCCCAAATGGTTGAGTTTTTAGACAACTATAAGTTTCTCCGTATCGTAAAGAAGTATGATGGCAACAAGTATGTTAAGCATTTTACTTGCTGGAATCAACTTCTTACTTTGATGTTCGGACAATTGTGCAACCGTGAAAGTCTTCGTGATCTGATTGTTGCGCTGAATGCACATCAAGAGAAATGCTACCATCTTGGGGTTGGGAAACATGTCACTCGGAGTAACCTTGCAAAAGCAAATGAGAACCGGGACTACCGTATCTTTGAGGACTTCGCATTCTATATGATAAGCGAGGCCAGAAAGAAAAGAGTAAATGACATATTCAAACTAAACGGAAATGTATATGCTTTCGATTCTACCACGATTGACTTGTGTCTGAAGCTGTTTCCTTGGGCTAACTTTCGTACACATAAGGGAGGTCATTACTGTCCCGTAAAAGTGGATAAATAGTTCTTTGAAATTATTGAAATATAG
>ERZ826146.1189-NODE-1189-length-25728-cov-5.077163_pt1 | contig 25728 bp, 14 predicted proteins | sample MGYA00519857_ERZ826146 | MGnify/ENA primary metagenome ERZ826146 (study PRJEB31778, sample SAMEA3449222) | human gut metagenome | biome: human gut; feature: human-associated habitat; material: faeces | place: United Kingdom | collected 2010/2012 ...
CATCCCGGATCTTTTCAAAGGAGAACACCGGCATTTTGACCGCCACATGCTTGGCAGACGGGTACAGGCCTGTGCCATAGCCCAAATCCTTCAGCCGTTCGCCCAACATACAGCGGGTCGCCAGCTCAATAATGGGAACGCCTGTCACCTTGGAGATATAGGGGATGGTGCGGGAGGAGCGGGGATTGACCTCGATAACATAGATGTCGTCGTTATAGAGGATGTACTGGGCGTTGATCAGTCCAATGACACCCAAGTGCTTGGCCATGTTCTTGGTGTGCTTCAGGATCAGCTCCCGATGCTTGTCCTCCAGGTGGAGGGGGGGATAGACCGCGATGGAGTCGCCGGAGTGGACGCCGGCCCGCTCCACATGCTCCATGATGCCGGGGATGAGGATGTCCTCCCCATCGAACACGCCGTCCACCTCCAGCTCCCGGCCCATAAGGTACTTGTCGATGAGGATGGGATGCTCCTGAACGGTCAGGTTGATGATCCGCATGAACTCCTCGATGTTCCGGTCGGAGTAGGCGATCTCCATACCCTGCCCGCCCAGTACGTAGGAGGGCCGGACCAGCACGGGGTAGCCCAGCTCATTGGCCGCCTGAAGGGCCTCCTGGGTGGTAAAGACGGTGCGGCCCTTGGCCCGGGGGATGGCGCACTTCTCCAAAATCTCGTCAAAACGCTCCCGGTCCTCGGCGGCGTCCACGCCGTCGGCAGAGGTGCCCAGGATCTACACCCCCATCTCAGTCAGCGCCTTGGCCAGCTTGATGGCGGTCTGTCCGCCGAACTGGACCACGGCGCCCCAGGGCTTCTCCAGCTCCACGATGTTCTGCACATCCTCGGCGGTCAGCGGCTCGAAGTACAGCTTGTCGGAGGTGGTGTAATCCGTGGAAACGGTTTCGGGGTTATTGTTGATGATGATGGCCTCATAGCCCGCGTTTTTGATGGTCTGGATGGCATGGACGGTGGAATAGTCGAATTCCACGCCCTGGCCAATGCGGATGGGGCCGGAACCGAGGACAATGACCTTCTTCTTGTCGGAAACGACGGACTCGTTTTCCGTCTCGTAGGTGGAGTAAAAATACGGGATATAGCTGTCGAATTCTCCTGCGCAGGAGTCGATCATCTTGTACACCGGGCGGATATTGCTGCTCTGACGCAGGGCAAACACCTTCCGCTCCGGGACGTTCCAGAGCTGCGCCACCGCCCGGTCGGAGAAGCCCATCTTCTTTGCCTGATAATACACGCTGCTGTCCATGACCGCGCCGGAAAGCTCCCGCTCCATGGCAGTAATGTTTTGCAGCTTGCGGATGAAAAAGGCGTCGATGGTGCTTTTCTCTACAATTTCTTCCACGCTCACGCCCATGCGAAGCAGCTGGGCGATGGCGTAGATGCGGTCGTCGGTGCCGATTTTGATATAGTCCAGCAGGTCTTCCCTGCCCCAGCTGTCGAATTTTGGCATGTGCAGGTGGTACACGCCAATCTCCAGAGAGCGGATGCCCTTGAGCAGACTCTCTTCAAAGGTGCGGCCGACGCTCATGGTTTCGCCCGTGGCCTTCATCTGAGTGCCGAGACGGTTGTTGGCGTCGGAGAATTTGTCGAAGGGGAACCGGGGCATTTTGGTGACCACATAGTCCAGCGCCGGCTCGAAGGCCGCGCAGGTGTTGGCCAGACGAATTTCGTCCAGCGTCATGCCAACGCAGATCTTCGCGGAGACCCGGGCGATTGGATAGCCGGAAGCCTTGGAGGCAAGTGCGGAGGAACGGGACACTCTGGGATTGACCTCGATGAGGTAATACTGGAAGGATTTGGGGTCCAGCGCGAACTGGACGTTGCAGCCGCCCTGAATTTTCAGCGCGCGAATCAGGCGCAGGGCGGAATCCCGGAGCATATGATACTCTTTGTTGGTCAGCGTTTGCGACGGGCAGACCACGATGGAGTCGCCGGTGTGGATGCCCACGGGGTCAAGGTTCTCCATGTTGCAGATGGCAATGGCGGTGTCGTTGGCGTCTCGCATGACCTCGTATTCGATTTCCTTGAAGCCCTTGATGCTCTTCTCCACCAGAACCTGATGGACGGGAGACAGCACCAGAGCGTTTTTCATGATCTCCCGGAATTCGTCCTCGTTATCGGCAAATCCGCCGCCGGTGCCGCCCAGAGTAAAGGCAGGGCGAAGCACCACGGGATAGCCGATGGTTTCCGCCGCGGCAAGACCTTCCTCCATGGTATTGGCGATCTGAGAAGGAAGCACCGGCTCGCCAAGGCGCTCGCAAAGCTCCTTGAACAGTTCCCGATCCTCCGCCTGCTCAATAGATTCGCTGGGCGTTCCCAGCAGCTGCACGTGGCATTCCTTCAGAATGCCCTTCTTTTCCAGCTGCATGGCAAGATTCAGTCCCGTCTGACCGCCGATGCCGGGGATGATGGCGTCCGGCCGCTCAAAGCGGACGATACGGGCGATATATTCCAGCGTCAGCGGCTCCATGTAAACCTTGTCCGCGATGGCGGGGTCGGTCATGATGGTCGCGGGGTTGCTGTTGCACAGAATGACCTCATAGCCCTCTTCTTTCAGGGCAAGGCAGGCCTGCGTGCCGGCATAGTCAAATTCCGCCGCCTGACCGATGACGATGGGGCCGGAGCCAATGACCAGAATTTTCTTCAAATCAGTGCGTTTCGGCATGTTACTTTCCCTCCATCATGGCGATGAATTCATCGAACAGGTAGGCGCTGTCCTGCGGGCCGGGGGCGCTTTCCGGATGGTACTGGACGCTGAATATCCGGTCGGCGGCGCACTTCTGCCCCTCCACCGTACCGTCCAGCAGGTTGACATGGGTCACGGTCAGGCCGGTTCCCGCCAGAGAATCCGCCTTTACCGCGTAGGAATGGTTCTGGGAGGTGATCTCCACCTTCCCCGTCTGGAGATTTTTGACAGGGTGATTTCCGCCCCGGTGGCCGAATTTCAGCTTGTAGGTGGACGCGCCGTAGGCAAGGGCGATGATCTGATGTCCAAGACAGATGCCGAAAATCGGCAGCTTGCCTCGGAGGGCACGGACAAGGGCAATCACCGGCTTTGCATCCTCCGGGTTGCCGGGGCCGTTGGAGATGAACAGGCCATCCGGGTGCATGGCCATCACTTCCTCGACGGTAACCGTCCACGGAACGATGGTCACTTCACACCCCCGGGCGTTCAGGCTGCGGATGATGTTGTGCTTGATGCCGCAGTCAACGGCCACAACGCGGTGCTTTGGATTTGCACAGGTGGATATCCACGGGGATTTCGTACTCACCACGGAAACCTGATTGGTGGGCAGAGCGGTGGAGCGCATTTTCGCAAGGCAGGCGATGCTGGGGGTCTGCGCGTCCACGATCAGCGCCTTGCAAGTGCCCTCATCCCGGATGTGGCGGGCAAGGCGGCGGGTGTCCACCCCGGCGATGCCCACAATGTCATACTGGATCATCACGTCTTCCAGTGTCCGCGCGGCGCGGAAATTGGAAGGCTCGCTGTTGAATTCCCGGACGACCAGACCGCTGATGGTGGGTATGTCCGTCTCGTAGTCTTCATTGCACATGCCGTAATTGCCGATCAGGGGGTAGGTCATGACCACAGCCTGCGCGGTGTAGGAAGGGTCCGAGAGGATTTCCTGATAGCCCACCATGGAGGTGTTGAACACCAGCTCCACCAGCGCGTCCCGTTTGGCGCCGAAGCCGTAACCGTAAAACTCGGTGCCATCCTCCAGAATGATTTTTCTGTCAAAAATCCGATTCATGGCTTTTCACCGGCCTTTCTCTGGGAAAGCTTCTGCTCAAACTGGTCTTTCCGGGTGTCCTCGGGAATCGATGTGGGATAGTCGCCGTTGAAGCAGGCGCTGCAATATTCTTCGCTGCCGCAGAGGTCACGCAGATTCCCCAACGGCAGATAGCCCAGACTGTCCACACCGATGATCTCTGCGATTTCCTCCACGGTATGGTGACAGGCGATCAGGTGCTCCCGGGAGTCGATGTCCGTGCCATAGTAGCAGGGGTGCAGGAAGGGCGGCGCGGAGATGCGCATGTGAATTTCCTTCGCCCCCGCGTCCCGCAGAAGCTGTACGATCCGCCCGGAGGTCGTGCCGCGGACGATGGAATCGTCCACCATCACCACCCGCTTGCCCCGGACTTCGCTTTCCACGGGGCTGAGCTTGATCTTGACCTGATCTACCCGGTGATCCTGCCCGGGGGCGATGAAGGTTCTGCCGATATATTTGTTTTTGATAAGGCCGATGCCGTAGGGAATCCCCGATTCCCGGGCATAGCCCATGGCGGCGTCCAGACCGGAATCCGGCACGCCGATGACAATGTCCGCGTCCACCGGATGGGTTTTCGCGAGGATCTCCCCTGCCCTGACCCGGGCATCATGAACGCTGACACCGTCGATGACGGAATCCGGCCGGGCAAAGTAGATATATTCAAAAATGCACATCTTTTTGGGCGCGGTGCCGCAGGGGCTGGTGTCGGAGTGGATGCCGTCGCAGTCAAAGGTCAGGATTTCTCCGGGAAGAATGTCCCGCTGGAATTCCGCGCCGACAGCGTGGAGAGCACAGCTCTCCGATGCGACGATATACGTCCCATCCTTCATTTTTCCATAGCACAGCGGGCGGAATCCGTGGGGGTCGCGCACCGCGATGAGCTTGGTGGAGGACATCATGACCAGAGAAAAAGCGCCCTCCAGCCTGTCCACCGCGCGGCTGACCGCCGCCTGAATGGAGGGAGCGGTGATCCGCTCCCGTGTGATCACATAGGCGATGGTCTCCGTGTCGGAGGTAGTATGGAAAATGGCGCCGGAAAGCTCCAGCTCCCGGCGGAGCTGAAGCGCGTTGCTCAAATTGCCGTTATGGGCAAGCGCCAGCTTGCCTTTTAAATGATTGACCTGAATAGGCTGGCAGTTTGCCAGATTGGAGCCGCCGGTGGTGCCGTAGCGGGCGTGGGCAACCGCCATTTTCCCCGTGGGGAACTGCTTCATGACGCTGCCCGTGAAAACCTCACTGACCAGCCCCAGACCCTTGTGGCCGTCAAAAACGCCGTCGTCATTGACGACAATGCCGCAGCCCTCCTGCCCACGGTGCTGTAAGGAATACAGCCCGTAGTAGGCAAGGCTCGCTACATCCTCCTGATGCTGGCTGTAAACGCCGAACACGCCGCATTCTTCGTGGATACTCATGGTCATTCCCCCAGGCTGGCCTTGACAAAGCCCAGGAACAGCGGATGGGGCTTGTTGGGACGGCTCTTGAATTCCGGATGGTACTGCACGCCCACATGGAAGGGACGGTCGGTCAGCTCCACGGTCTCCACCAGACGACCATCCGGGGAGGTGCCGCTTAAGGTAAGTCCGGCATTTTGCAGGACGTCCCGGAAATCGTTGTTGAATTCGTAGCGGTGGCGGTGACGCTCGTGGATAAGACCCGCGCCGTAGCACCGCGCCATGGTCGTATCCGGGGTGATGACGCAGGGGTAAGCGCCAAGGCGCAGCGTGCCGCCCTTGTCCACCTCGTCGCTCTGTCCGGGCATGAAGTCGATGACCTTATGCTCGCTCACCGGGTCAAATTCGCCGGAATTGGCGTCCGCCAGACCGGCAACATTCCGGGCGTACTCAATGACGGCGATCTGCATACCAAGGCAGATGCCGAAATAAGGCACCTTCTTTTCCCGGGCGTACTTCGCCGCGAGAATCATGCCCTCGATGCCCCGGCCGCCGAAGCCGCCGGGAACGATGATGCCGTCCAGATGGGACAGCTTTTCGCCCACGGTATTCTCCGTCAGTGTCTCCGAATCGATCCACTGAATATCCACCACGGCGTCCAGCGCGTAGCCCGCATGGCGCAGAGCTTCTGCCACGGAGAGATAGGCGTCGTGAAGCTGGACGTACTTGCCCACGAGGCCGATGGTGACGTGCTTGCTGCTGTTTCTGATTTTCTCCACCATCTGAATCCATTCCGTCAGCTCGGGCTTGGGCGTTTCCAGACCCAGTTCCCGGCAGACAATGCCGGACAGATTGGACTTTTCCAGCATCAGCGGGGCTTCATACAGCACGGGCAGGGTGATATTCTCAATGACGCAGTCCGGCTTGACGTTGCAGAACATACTGATCTTCTGGAAAATGGAGGATTCCAGCGGCTCATCGCAGCGCAGAACGATGATATCCGGCTTGACGCCCATGCCCTGCAATTCCTTGACAGAGTGCTGGGTGGGCTTGGACTTATGCTCGTCGGAGCCACGGAGGAACGGTACCAGCGTCACGTGGATGAACAGGCTGTTCTCCTTCCCTACCTCCAGCGCGATCTGGCGCACCGCCTCCAGGAAGGGCTGGGACTCGATATCGCCGATGGTGCCGCCGATTTCGGTGATGACCACATCCGCGTCGGTCTTCCGGCCGACGCTGTAGACGAACTCTTTGATCTCGTTTGTCACGTGGGGAATGACCTGAACCGTGGAACCCAGATACTCGCCCCGGCGTTCCTTGTTCAGCACGTTCCAGTACACCTTTCCGGTGGTCAGGTTGGAGAACTTGTTCAGGTCTTCGTCGATGAAGCGCTCGTAGTGACCCAAGTCCAGATCGGTCTCTGCGCCGTCCTCGGTGACGTAGACCTCGCCGTGCTGGTAGGGGCTCATGGTGCCGGGGTCAACGTTGATGTAGGGGTCCAGCTTCTGGGCGGCGACCTTCAGTCCCCGCGCCTTGAGAAGACGGCCAAGAGACGCCGCGGTGATGCCCTTGCCCAGACCGGAAACCACGCCGCCGGTCACAAAGATGTATTTCGTCATTGGTGATCTCTCCTTTACTCTACTGTAACGGATTTTGCCAGATTTTTCGGTTTGTCGATATCACAGCCGTTTTCCTTGGCCACGTAATAGGCCAGCAGCTGTAACGGGACGATTTCGGCCACCGCGCACAGCAGTGGGTCGATTTTCGGCACAAAGATCATGTCGTCGGCCAGAGAAACGATCTTCCCATTCCCCTTGAAGGCCACCGCGAGCACCTCCGCGCCCCGCGCCTTGACCTCCACGATGTTGCTCATGGTCTTCTCCATGACCGCGTCGTTGCAGCACAGGGCGATCACCGGCTGCCCCTCGTAAATCAGGGCGATGGTGCCGTGTTTCAACTCGCCCGCCGCGTAGGATTCCGCATGGATGTAGGAGATCTCCTTCATCTTCAACGCCCCTTCCAGAGCGACGGCGTAGTCGGTGTTTCTTCCGATGAAGAACATGGAGGGGCTGCCGTGGTATTTCTTTGCCAGAGCAGGAATGGCAGGGTTCATGTCCAGCGCCGTCTGCATCTGCTTGGGCAGGGAGCGCAGCGCCGTGAGCAGCCGCTTGTACTCCTTCCCCTCGACAGTCCCCAGAGATTTGGCCGCGTACAGGGCAAACAGGTACAGCACCGTCAGCTGGGTGGTGTAGCCCTTAGTGGTGGCCACGGCAATCTCCGGGCCTGCCCATGTGTACAGGGTGTAGTCGGCGATTTTCGCAATGGTACTGCCCACCACGTTCACGATGGCCAGCGCCTTCGCACCCCGGCGCTGGCATTCCTTCATGGCGGCAATGGTATCCGCCGTCTCGCCGGACTGGGACAGGACGATGAGCAGCGTATGCCCGTCAATCAGGGGGTCTGCGTAGCGAAGCTCACTTGCCAGCTCCGTAGTCACGGGGATACGGCACAGCTTCTCGATGGTATATTTCCCCGCGCACCCGGCATAATAGGCCGAGCCGCAGGCCGTAATGACGATTTTATGGATTTGGGAAAGATCGATGTTCAGGTCGTCCAGAACGATCTCCCCATTCCGGATTCTGGGGGTGATGGTCGCTTCCACCGCCCGGGGCTGCTCCATGATCTCCTTGAGCATGAAGTGGTCGTAGCCGCCCTTTTCCGCCGCCTGGATGTCCCATGTGATGCGGCTGGCCTTCTTGGTGATGGGGTGGCCTGAGCAGTCGTAGACCTGAATGGAGTCGGGCGTCAGCTCCGCAAGCTCGCCGTCCTCCAGATAGATGACGTTCCGGGTGTGCGCCACCAGCGCGGTGACGTCGGAGGCAAAGAAATTCTCTCCGATGCCCACGCCGAGAATCAAAGGGCTTGCCTCCCGGACGGCGAGAACCGTATCCGGCGTGTCCGTGCAGACAATTCCCAGAGCGTAGGAGCCAACCAGCCGGGAAGAAGCTTTCATGACGGCTTTCCGGAAATCGCCGGCATAGTACATTTCAATCAGATGGACGATGACCTCGGTGTCCGTCTCGCTCTCGAAACGATAGCCCTTCCGGAGCAGTTCTTCCCGAAGCTCCATGTAGTTTTCGATAATGCCGTTGTGAACGACGGCGAATTTTCCGTCATTGCTGGCATGGGGATGGGCGTTTATATCGTTGGGCGCGCCGTGAGTCGCCCAGCGGGTGTGGCCGATCCCGGTGGTACCGGGAACCAGCCGCCCGTCGTCCGTCTTTTCCCGGAGGTTCTGAATGCGTCCCGTGACCTTGCTGATGGCGATTCGGTTTCCCTGCACCACCGCAATTCCGGCGGAATCATAGCCCCGGTATTCCAGCTTTGAAAGTCCGTCAAGCAGTACCGGCGCGGCGTTCTGCGTGCCTGTAAATCCTACGATCCCACACATAATAGACCTCCTTGTTGTATCTTCCTACAGCGGCTTTTTTACTCCCATTCCACCGTCGCCGGGGGCTTACTTGTGATGTCATACACAATGCGGTTGATATGGGGCACTTCGTTGACAATTCGTACCGAGGCGCGGTCAAGCACCTCATAGGGAATCCGCGTCCACTCCGCCGTCATGAAATCGCTGGTCGTGACGCTGCGAAGGGCAAGAACGTTTTCATAGGTGCGGCCGTCGCCCATGACACCGACGCTTCTGGCATTGGTAAGGACTGCGAAATACTGGCTGCAAATGTCTCCCAGGTCGGCCTTGGCGATCTCCTCCCGGAAGATGAAGTCCGCCTCCCGGAGAATATCCAGCTTTTCTTTCGTCACGTCGCCGAGGATACGAATGGCAAGGCCGGGGCCCGGGAAGGGCTGACGGTGGACAAGATAATCAGGAAGCCCCAATTCCTTGCCCAGCAGCCGAATTTCGTCCTTGAAAAGATGATCCAGCGGCTCCAGAACGGCCTTGAACTGCTCAATGACCTCTCTGGGCAGGAGCTTGTTGTGGTGGCTCTTGATGACGTCGGCATCCCCCGCGCCGGACTCGATGACGTCGGGATAGATGGTGCCCTGAGCGAAAAAGTCCTCTTTGGTGATGCCGAATTTCACGGCTTCATCCAGAAATACATACCCGAACTCCGCGCCAATGATCTGCCGCTTGCGCTGGGGGTCTTCCACGCCCTTGAGCTTGTCCAGGAAGCGCTTTTCCGCGTCCACCCGGACAAAATGGATGTTCCACTTGGCAAAGGCGGCTTCTACCTCGTCGCCCTCATTTTTGCGCATACAGCCGTGATCGACAAAGACGGCGGTCAAACGATCCCCTACCGCTTCGGCCAGCAGCGCCGCCAGAACGGAGGAATCCACGCCGCCGGACAGCGCCAGCAGCACGCGACCCTTGGGGCCGATGGTGTCCCGGATCTGTGCCACGGTATTTTTGCAGAAATCCCCCATCGTCCAGGTGCCCTTGGCACCGCAGATTTCGTAAAGGAAGTTGCGCAGCATCTGGCTGCCGAACTGGGTGTGATTCACCTCCGGGTGGAACTGAACACCGTAGAAGCCCCGGCTCTCATCGGCAATGGCGGCATTGGGGCAGGCGTCGGTATGGGCGACCAGCGCAAAGCCCTCCGGAACCTTCGCCATGTAATCGCCGTGGCTCATCCACGAAATGGCCTGCTCCGGGATGCCCTTGAACAGCTTGCAGCCGGTATCGTAATAGGTGACGGTCTTGCCGTACTCCCGGGCGGTATCCTCCTGGGCAGCCGTGACCTGACCGCCCAGGGTGTGGGCCATCAGCTGACAGCCGTAGCAAATGCCCAGGATGGGAACGCCCAGCCGGAACACCTCCGGGTCAACGTGGGGAGATTCCTCCAGATACACGCTGTTGGGGCCGCCGGTGAAAATGATGCCCATGGGCGCAAAGGCGCGGATCTCGTCCAGGGTTGTGGTGTAGGGCTTGATCTCGCAGTAGACGTTCTGCTCCCGCACCCGCCGAGCGATCAGCTGATTGTACTGTCCGCCAAAGTCCAGAATCAGGATTTTTTCTTGCATACAGTGCTCTCTCCTTCCCTGCCCGCCGGTTAAATATTGATCTCCGCCTGTTCGCGGTCAATACCGGCGATCAGAGGGGCTACCTTTTTCACATAGCTTTCCACTTGCTCCGCACACCGGCCGGTGTACAGCATGGGGTCGAGAACGGCTTCCATCTCCTGCTTCGTCATGCCGAATTCCGGATGGCCGGCCAGATCGGCCAGAAGATCCCAGCGTTCGCCGTTTTTCATCTTGGCCGTGGCGTCCATGGAGCAGGTGCGGATGATTTCATGGAGCTGCTGACGGTCGCCGCCGTTCTTGACGCCCTCCATCATCAGATTTTCCGTGGCAATGAAGGGCAGATACTCCCGCACGGTCTTCTCTACGATCTTTTCGTTCACGTGCAGGCCGTCGGTGACGTTCTGTGCCAGCCTGAGAATGGCGTCGGCGCAGAGGAAGCCCTCCGGCATGGAGATACGCCGGTTGGCGGAATCGTCCAGCGTGCGTTCCAGCCACTGGGTGGAAGCGGTCATGGGGGCGTTCAACGCGTCCGCCATCAGGTAGCGGGACAGGGAGCAGATGCGCTCGGAGCGCATGGGGTTGCGCTTATAGGCCATGGCGGAGGAACCGATCTGGTTCTTTTCAAAGGGTTCTTCCACCTGACGGTCGTGCTGCAAAAGTCGAATGTCGTTTGCCATCCGGTAGCAACTCTGAGCAATGGAGGAAAGGCAGTTCAGGATGCGGCTGTCCAGCTTTCTGGGGTAGGTCTGGCCGCAGACGTCGAAGCACTGACTAAAGCCAAAGTCGGCGCTGATGCAACGGTTCATCTCGTCAATTTTCGCCGTGTCCCCGTCAAACAGCTCCAGGAAGCTCGCTTCCGTGCCGGTGGTTCCCCGGCAGCCCAGAAATTTCATGGTTTCCACGACAAAATCCAGCTCGACCAGATCGCTGACCAGATCCTGCATCCACAGCGTCGCCCGCTTGCCAACTGTGACCAGCTGGGCAGGCTGATAATGGGTGTAGCCCAGAGTGGGGGTCGCCTTATACGTTTCCGCAAAACGGGAAAGGTTGGCGATGACCTTCAGCAGCTCTCCCCGGAGGTATTTCAGGCCGTCCCGGTAGAGAACGATGTCGGCGTTATCGGTGATATAGCAGCTGGTGGCGCCCAGATGGATGATACCGGCGGCGGAGGGCGCGGCCTTGCCGTAGGTATACACGTGAGCCATCACGTCGTGGCGGACTTCCTTTTCCCGTGCCGCGGCACAGGCAAAGTCGATGTCCGTGATGTGGGCTTCCAGCTCCTCGATCTGTTTCTCGGTGATAGGCAGCCCCAGAGAATGCTCGGCCTTGGCAAGAGAAATCCAGAGCTTCCGCCAGGTCTCAATCCGCTTCTGCTGGGAAAACAGGTGCAGCATATAGTCGGAAGCATACCGGGAGCTTAAGGGGGATTCGTATTGATCCGTCATAGTCTGCCCCCCCTGCTCAGCGAATGATGATGCTGTCCCGCTCCGGGCCTACGGAAACGTAGCCGATGCGGCAGCCAATCTTTTCTTCCACGTACTGCACGTAGTTCCGCGCCGCTTCCGGGAGATCTTCCCACTTGCGCACGCCGGAAATGTCGCACTTCCAGCCCTCCATGTATTCTATCACGGGCTTGGCGCTGCTTTGCAGTGTGGGGAACGGGAATTCGTCGATCACTTCCCCGTTCAGCTCGTAGTGGGCGCAGACGGGGATTTTGTCCAGATAGCTCAGCACGTCCAGCTTGGTCAGGGCGATGTTGGTCGCGGCCTGTACCTGAACGCCGTAGCGGGTGGCAACCAGGTCGATGGGGCCGACCCGGCGGGGACGGCCGGTCTTCGCGCCGTACTCGAAGCCCGCCTTCCGGAGGGCGTCCGCTTCGGCACCGAACATCTCACAGACGAAGGGGCCTTCGCCCACGCAGGTGGAGTAGGCTTTCACAACGCCGATGACCTCGTCGATCTTGGCGGTGGGCAGACCGGAACCCATGGGGGCGTAAGCGGCGATGGCGTTGGAGGAGGTGGTGTAGGGGTAAATGCCGTAGTCCAGATCCCGCAGAGCACCCAGCTGGGCTTCAAACAGGATATTCTTCCCTTCCGCCTGCGCCTTGCGCAGGTATACGCCGGTGTCGCAGATGAAGGGCTTGATCTTCTCGCAGTAATTGTCCATCCACGCTTTCAGCTCGTCCATGGTGACAGGCTCAGCGCCGTAAACGCCGGTAAGCGTCAGATTCTTCCACTCCAGCAAATCCTGCAAATGCTCATAAAGATGCTCGGAATGCAGGAGTTCTCCCGCCATAATGGTCTTTTTCTGGTATTTATCGGAGTAAAAAGGCGCAATGCCCTGCTTGGTGGAGCCGTACTTTTTATCCTTCAGCCGGGCTTCCTCCAGACCGTCCTGAAGACGGTGCCAGGGCAGCAGCAGAGACGCCCGGTCGCTGATTTTCAGGTTGTCCGGAGTGATGGGTACACCTTTTTGGGCAACATCCTGCATTTCCTGCCACAGGTTTTCCGGGTCAACGGCGACGCCGTTTCCAAGGATATTCACGACACCCTCCCGGAAAATGCCGGAGGGCAGCAGGTGCAGGGCAAATTTGCCGTGCTCATTGATGACGGTATGGCCGGCATTGCCGCCGCCCTGATAGCGGATAACGATGTCATAGTTTTCGGTCAGCAGATCGACCATGCGTCCCTTGCCCTCGTCACCCCAGTTGATGCCGACGATTACTGTATTAGCCATTTGGATTTCCTCCGATTCTAAAGTTGTAAGGATCGATGACAGCACGTTTACAGGGCGGAGGAATCCCTCCGTCCTGTAAAACTGCACTTATTTCAGATGTTCTTCCAGACGCTTCATGATCTCGGTGTAGGCTTCTTCCACGCCGCCCATGTCGCGGCGGAAACGATCCTTATCCAGCTTCTCGTGGGTCTTGCTGTCCCACAGGCGGCTGGTGTCAGGGCTGATCTCGTCAGCCAGAACGATGGTGCCGTCGGACAGGCGGCCGAATTCCAGCTTGAAATCCACCAGAGTCACGCCGCAGGTCAGCCAGAAGGCCTTCAGTGCGTCGTTAATCCGGAAGGAATAGTCTTCAATGGTCTTGATCTCTTCGGGGGTCGCCAGCTTCAGAGCGAGGGCGTGATAGGTGTTGAGCAGCGGGTCGCCCAGCTCGTCGTTTTTATAGGAGAATTCAATGGTGGGCTGCTCGAACACAACGCCTTCCTCCACGCCGTAGTGCTTGGAGAAGGAACCGGCAGCGATGTTGCGGACGATGACTTCCAGCGGAACGATGGAGACCTTCTTTACCAGCGTTTCCCGCTCGGACAGCTCCTTGACAAAGTGGGTGGGAATGCCCTGCTTTTCAAGATAAGCCATCAGGCGGTTGCTCATCTGGTTGTTGATGACGCCCTTGCCTGCGATGGTGCCCTTTTTCAGCCCGTTGAAGGCGGTGGCGTCGTCCTTGTAATCCACGATCAGGAGTTCGGGATCGTCGGTGGCGAAAACCTTTTTGGCCTTGCCCTCATACAGCTGCTGCAATTTTTCCATTTGTGTTTACCTCCATATGTGTATTCATTGTCGGTTTCAGGAAACGGCGGCAGCCCACTGCGGCCCCCATCTCACACTCTTTAGAATACCACAATATGTGGCGGAACGCAATCATCATTTCCACGATATGTGCCGCTTTTGCGGGGCGAAAATTGGAACTTTTGTCTGCCCGTGCAACCGCGGAAACCCGGTTATTTCCCGCTGTCGCCGTAGTTGGCGAGGACGCGGGCGGAGGGGTCGTTCACATTGCAGCCCTCCCAGGATTTGTTGGGCATCCAGAAGTCCACGATCATCTGGCTCTGTCCGGGATAGTATTTCTCGAAAATCTCCCGGTAAAGCAGGGACTCTTTGGTAAACGGCTGGGCATGGGTATACTTTGCCCGTTTTTCCTCAAATTCCTCCTGGGTATAGACGGTTTCGGCATATTCCTTGAGATAGTCCACCATGGAGTGACCCACGGCGTCGGAAAAAGCCGCCTTTTCCCGCCAGAGAATGTCATGAGGCAGGTAATCGCCCTTTTCAAAGGCGTGACGCAGCAGATACTTGCCCTTTCCGTATTTGTTCAGCTTCATCTCCGGGTCAATGGCCATGACGTATTTGACAAAGTCCAGATCACCGAAGGGCACCCGCGCTTCCAGAGAGTTGACGCTGATGCACCGGTCTGCCCGGAGCACGTCGTACATGTGCAGCTCCCGGATGCGCTTCTGGGCTTCCTCCTGAAACGCCTTGGCGGATGGGGCAAAGTCGGTGTACTTGTAGCCGAACAGCTCGTCGGAGATCTCGCCGGTGAGCAGAACCCGGATGTCAGTCGTCTCATGAATGGCCTTGCACACCAGATACATGCCGATGCTGGCACGGATGGTGGTGATGTCGAAGGTTCCCAGCAGCTCCACCACCGGTTCCAGCGCGGCGAGAACGTCCTCCTTGGAGATGATGACCTCGGTATGGTCGCTGTGGATGTAATGCGCGACCTGCTTCGCGTATTTCAGGTCAATGGCGTCCTCACTCATGCCGATAGCAAAGGTGCGGATGGGCTTTTTGCTTTCCCGGGCGGCAATGGCGCACACCAGAGAAGAATCCAGTCCGCCGCTGAGCAGGAAGCCGACCTTGGCGTCGGCCACCAGACGCTTCTTCACACCGGCCACCAGCTTGTCGTGGATGTTGGCGCAGACCGTTTCCAAGTCATCGGGAAGCACATGGTCTACCGCTGCGATGTCGCAGTAGCAGACGAATTTCCCGTCGCAGTAATAATGTCCCGGAGGAAACGGCAGGATTTTGCCAACCAGCCCCACCAGATTTTTCGGTTCGCTGGCAAACAGGATCGTGCCGTTTCCGTCGTAGCCGTAATACAGCGGGCGAATGCCGATAGGGTCGCGGGCGACGATAAATTTTTTCTGCTTTCCGTCATAGAGAATGCAGGCAAACTCCGCGTCCAGCTTTTCAAACATGCCGACGCCGTACTTTTCGTACATGGGCAGCAGCACCTCGCAGTCGGACTCGCTGGTAAAGGTGTAGTCCTTGGACAATTCCTTTTTAAGCTTTTCAAAGCCGTAAATCTCGCCGTTGCAGACCACCCAGCTGCCGTTCAGGCCGAAGGGCTGCATTCCTTCCGGGTGAAGACCCATGATAGAAAGTCTGTGAAAGCCGAGTATCCCCTGCCCTACGTCGATGACGCGGGAATCGTCAGGGCCTCGGGAAACCGTTCTGGCGAAGCCTGCCTGAAACGCGGTCAGATCTGCGGGCCTGCCGCAATACCCAATGATGGAACACATAGGAATTCCTCCTCAAATAGCCCGCGGGAGAGCCTTGCGGCTCTCCCTTGGGTTCTCTTTTTATTCAACGTCCTGAAGCGCGTCGTAGCCTTCCTCCCCGGTGCGAACCTTGACGACATTTTCAACATCGTAGACGAAGATCTTGCCGTCGCCGATATGTCCGGTATACAGCACCTTCTTGGCGGTCTCAATCACGGTGCGGACAGGCACCTTGCTGACCACAATTTCCACCTGCACCTTGGGCAGCAGATTCGTCTCTACCGGCACGCCGCGGTAATACTCAGGCTTTCCCTTCTGGGTGCCGCAGCCCAGAACATGGGATACGGTCATGCCGGTGATGCCAATGGAGATCATGGCGTTCTTCAGGTTTTCAAGGCGGGATTCCTTGCAGATGATCTCCACCTTGGTAAACTTGGGCGCGCCCTCCTCCCGGAAGTCGGGAACCTTCTTCACGGGAACCGCCTCGGCAGCGGGAACATCGCCGGAAACGACCACGGGAGCCTCATCCGCCGTAGCGGTGTCAGGCAGCATGGCGAAACCAGCATAAGCGGTGGGAAGGCCATGCTCGCAGATATCCAGACCGGCAATCTCCTCGTCGGCACTGACCCGCAGTCCAATCGTCTTTTTGATGATCGTGAAAACAATGCTGATGATTACTACCACATAGGCCATTACGGAGATGACTCCAAGGCATTGAATCCCCAGAAAATGGAAGCCTCCGCCGTAGAAAAGTCCCTTCTCCGTGGAAACGCCCGTGGCAAACAGGCCGGTAAGGATGGTGCCCAGCGCACCGCATACACCGTGTACGGAGACAGCGCCAACCGGATCGTCGATTTTGGCAATCTTATCAAAGAATTCGACGGAAAGGACAATAACGATGCCGAATACCGCACCCATGATGGCAGCGCCAAGGGGAGAAACCGCGTCACATCCGGCAGTGATGCCCACAAGACCGGCCAGAGCCGCGTTATAGGTCATGGACACGTCGGGTTTCCCGTAGCGAACCCAGGTGAACACAAGGGTCACGCAGCAGGCAACCGCAGCTGCCATATTGGTATTGAAGAAAATCATACCGGCGCTGATCAGTGCGTCGTCGGAATCCATGGCCACGGTAGAGCAGCCGTTGAAACCGAACCAGCAGAACCAGAGGATGAACACGCCCAGCGCGGCCGACGTAATATTATGTCCCAGAATGGCTTTCGGCTTGCCTTCCTTGTCGTACTTGCCGATACGGGGGCCGAGCATGGACGCGCCGATGCAGGCGCAGATGCCGCCAACCATATGTACGGCCGTGGAACCGGCAAAATCATGGAAGCCCAGCTGACTCAGCCAGCCGCCGCCCCAGATCCAGTGCCCGGAGATGGGGTAGATAAACAGAGAAATACAGGCAGAATAAATGCAGTACGCGCTGAACTTGGTACGCTCTGCCATGGAGCCGGAAACGATGGTGGCAGAGGTCGCGCAGAATACGGTCTGGAAAATGGCAAACGCCCACAGAGGAACGCCGGCCGGGGTAATAAAGCTGTAATCCTTGGTGATGCCGGGATCCAGCCAGCCCACGACCGCGCTTCCCGCGCCGAACATAATGCCGAAGCCGAACAGCCAGAAGCATGGCGTGCCAATGCAGAAGTCCATCAGATTCTTCATCAGGATGTTGCCGGTGTTCTTCGCCCGCGTGAAGCCGGCCTCGCACAGGGAAAAGCCCGCCTGCATGAAGAAGACCATTGCAGCGCCCAACAGTACCCAAATGGTGTTTACGGAACTCAGTGTCATAGTGGTTACCTCCTCATTCTCTCTATTCAGTTAACGTTTCATCTCCTGTTCCCCGCTGCCCGCCCGGAGGGGGTGGTCAGTCCCCTCCTCTGCCGCCGTGATCGGCATGGGCAGCCGTGAAAAGAAGATTTACTTCACGCCAAACAGCAGTTCGCCGTAGGTGGGGAACGGCCAGTAATCGGAAGAAGTCTGGGTCTCCGCCTCGTCCGCGACAGCCCGGAGGGCTGCCATCTTGCCGAGAATGGTGTCCCGGATGGCGAAGGACTCTTCCTTCACATTCTCCGCGTTCTTCAGCTCGAGAACGGCGGATTCCAGCTCGTCGGTCTTCTCGGCGATCTGGTCGGTCAGGCCGGACAGCTTGGTGACAAGGCCGGTCTCATAAGCACAGGCCAGATTGGGCGCGACGGCTTTCTTCGCAGCCACGGAAGCGGCCAGCTCGGCGGCATAGCCTTCCACTGCGGGGAGGATCTGCTTTCTCGCCATGTCCACCATGGTGTTGGCCTCGATGATGACGGCCTTGCAGTAGTTCTCCAGCATGATGTCGCACCGCGCCTGAATCTCGGACACGGAGTAGATCTTGTGGGCGGTGAGCATATCCACGTTCTTCTTGTCCAGCAGATGGGGCATGCAGTCGGGGGTCGTGGGATAGTTGCACAGGCCGCGAACCTCGGTGGCTTCCTTGATCCATGTGGCATCGTAGCCGTTGCCGTTGAAGATGATGCGCTTGTGATCCTTGATGGTCTTCTTGATCATGTCATGCAGGGCGGTCTCAAAGTCCTCCGCGCCTTCCAGACGGTCGGCGTAAATTTTCAGGGACTCGGCCACGGCGGCGTTGAGCATGATGTTGGCGCAGGCGATGGAATTGGAGGAACCCAGCATACGGAACTCAAACTTGTTGCCGGTAAAGGCGAAGGGCGAAGTACGGTTCCGGTCGGTGGTGTCTCTGGGGAAGCGGGGCAGAACGTCCACGCCAAGCTTCATGGTGGTCTTCTTTGTGCCGCTGTAGGGGGCGTCGTTCTCGATGGCGTCCAGAATGCCCATCAGCTCGTCGCCAAGGAAGATGGAGACCACGGCGGGAGGCGCTTCGTTGGCGCCCAGACGGTGGTCGTTGCCTGCGGTAGCTACGCTCAGGCGGAGCAGATCCTGATAGTCGTCCACGGCCTTGATGACCGCACACAGGAACAGAAGGAACTGGGCGTTTTCATAGGGGGTTTCGCCGGGGGACAGCAGGTTCACGCCGGTATCGGTGGCCATGGACCAGTTGTTGTGCTTGCCGGAGCCGTTGACACCGGCGAAGGGCTTCTCATGCAGCAGGCACACCAGACCGTGCTTTGCTGCGACCTTCTGCATGATCTCCATGGTCAGCTGGTTGTGGTCGGTGGCGATGTTGGTGGTGGTGTAAATGGGCGCCAGCTCGTGCTGAGCGGGGGCGACCTCGTTGTGTTCGGTCTTGGCAAGGATACCCAGCTTCCACAGTTCCTCGTTCAGGTCTTCCATGTAAGCAGCAACGCGGGGCTTGATGACGCCGAAGTAATGGTCATCCATCTCCTGCCCCTTGGGGGATTTGGCACCGAACAGGGTTCTGCCGGTGAAGATCAGGTCTTTGCGCTGCTCGTACATTTCCTTATCCACAAGGAAATATTCCTGCTCGGGGCCGACGTTGGTGCGGACACACTTGACATCGGTATTGCCGAAGAGCTTCAGAATTCGCAGAGCCTGACGGTTCAGGGCTTCCATGGAGCGCAGCAGCGGGGTCTTCTTATCCAGAGCCTCGCCGGTGTAGCTGACGAATGCGGTGGGGATGCACAGCACGTCATCCTTCACAAAGGCGTAGCTGGTGGGGTCCCATGCGGTGTAGCCGCGTGCCTCACAGGTGGCGCGCAGACCACCGGAAGGAAAGGAGGATGCATCGGGCTCGCCGCGTACCAGCTCCTTGCCGGAGAACTCCATGATGGCGGTGCCGTCGCCCACAGGGCTGACGAAGCCATCGTGCTTCTCGCTGGTGATGCCGGTCAGGGGCTGGAACCAGTGGGTGTAATGGGTGGCACCCAGCTCCATAGCCCAGCGCTTCATCACGCTGGCAACGACGTTTGCCACCTCGATATCCAGCGGAGCACCCTTGTGCAGGGTGTTCTTCAGGCTCTTGTAGGTAGCGCTGGGCAGGCGCTCCTTCATAACGTGCTCATTAAAGACCTTGCTGCCGTAGATCTCCATAACATTTGCTGCCATAAATCCTACTCCTTACTTGATCTTACTTTTTTCTTTCGCCTTGGGTCTGCCGCAATGCAAAAACCCAAAGCTTGCTTACATCTTAACAAAAACGGCGCTGCGAGTCAGGAGGTGACCCACAGCGCCGTTGCTGTCTATGGCTAAAATTATAGTCCTTGCGGGCAAAAAAGGCAATTGACAAAACTGACGATTCTGCACAAACACGATCTCGGATTTTTGGAATAACCGCGATTGGTATGACTTTTGCATCGAAAAAGCCCCCTTCAGGACGGCTTTCTCCGGCTGAAAGGTGCGCAGCGCGCGGCAATTGTTCTCATTGTAAAAGCATCAGATGACCTGAAACAGGAAAAACTTGAGGTAGTTTGTCTCCGGCACGCCCCACAGAATGGGGTGATCCGGTGCCTGCTGCTTTACCTCGATCTGCCGCAGCTGCCGGTGAGCGTCCTTGGCGGCGGCGCGCAGCATCTTGATGAACAACTCCTCGGTGGCAAAGTGGGAGCAGCTGGCAGTAGCCAGATACCCGCCCCGGGGCAGCAGCTTCATGGCGCGGTAGTTGATCTCCTTGTAGCCGCGCATGGCATTCTCCACCGTGCGGCGCGCCTTGGTAAAGGCAGGAGGATCCAGAATGATGAAGTCGTAGGGGCTGCCCTCCTTTTCCAGCCGGGGCAGCAGGGCAAAGGTGTCCTCGCAGAGGAAATCCATGTTGTCGAGGCCGTTGCGTTCGGCGTTGCGCTTTGCCATGGCAATGGCCTCGGCGCTGATGTCGGCAGCAGTCACCCGGGCAGCCCCGCCCTTGGCAGCGTTCAACGCAAAGCTGCCGGTATGGGTAAAGCAGTCCAGCACGGTGTGCCCGGCGGCAAGGCGTGCCACAGCCCGGCGGTTATACTTCTGGTCAAGGAAAAAGCCGGTCTTTTGCCCGTTTTCAAAGTCTACATGGTAGTACACGCCGTTTTCACAGATCTCGGTCTGGGTGGTTTCCGGGTGGCTCTCGCCGGGCAGGGCAAACCAGCCTTTGTTTTGTTCCAGCCCCTCCTTGGCACGCAGGGCTTCATCGTTGCGCTCATAGATGCCGTCAATGGTCTGTCCGTCTGCCCGCAGCACTTCAGCCAAAAGCGGGAAGAGCACCGGCTTCAGCCTTTCCATGCCCACGCTCAGGGTCTGGGTGACCAGAACATTGTTGAACCGGTCCACCGTCAGGCCGGGGAACTGGTCTGCCTCGCCAAAAATGAAGCGGCAGGCGGAAAGGTCGGCAGGCTCCAGCACCGTTTTGCGGTAGGCCCATGCGTACTCCACCCGGCGGCGCCAGAAGGCAGTATCAAAGGTATCGTTGGCGTTGCGGGAAATGAGCCGCACCCGGATCTTGCTTTTCAGCGAGAGAAAGCCGGTGCCGAGATAGGCACCCTTGGGGCTGACCACATCCACCAGCGAGCCGTTTTCCGGCGTGGTGCCGGGGGCTTCCAGAATATCGTTCTCGTACACCCAGGGGTGCCCGCCCACCAAAAGACCTTCGGCGTGCTTGTTGACTTTATATACAGGATAAGTGCGTTCGCTTTTCATAAAATGCTCCTTCAACTGAAAATGCGCAAAATGATGCTTGTTCTGCTCTTTATCATAACATAAAAATATGGTAGAATAAATACAAAATTTTGCGGAAGGAAGAGAACGCTATGGAGATCGAACGCAAATGGATGGTGACCGGCTGGCCGGAGGGGCTGCCTCTTGAGGAAGAGTTCACCATGCGGCAGGGCTATATCAGCGTGCAGCCCACGGTGCGCATCCGGGAGGAAGCACTGACCGGCGGCAGCACCGACTATATCCTCTGCTTCAAGTCCGCAGGGGGCTTGGCGCGCGAGGAGATCGAGCGCAGCATCGACAAAGACCTGTTTGCTCAGCTGGAAGAGAAGATCATTGGTAAACCTCTGATCAAAAAGGTGCGCCGGAGCTACCGCCTGCCGGACGGCGTGGTGCTGGAGGTGAACCATGTGGACGAGGGCTTGCCCACAGCGTTCTGGTACGCCGAGGTGGAGTACCCCACGGTAGAGGCAGCCCGCAGCTGGCAGCCTGCCGCCGTGGGCCTCGCGGACTACCTCAGCGACGAAGTCACCGACCAGCCTGGCCAGAACATGGGGGCTTACTGGGAGCAGACCCGGGGCTGAACCGACGAAAGTTGTGGAAAAACCTTGAAGAGTATGATATGATGGTCGTATCACTCATACTGCGGCCCCGGACGGGCCGGGAAAGAAGGAAACAACTACGAAACGACCCAAATTCACGCTGTCTGTGCAGTACAATTCGCCGGTCATCCTGACATTTTTCCTCCTCTCACTGGGGGTGCTGTTCCTGGGCCAGTACACCGGCGGCTGGACGACCACCCATCTGTTCAGCGTCTACCGTTCCTCGCTGAAAGACCCGCTGTTTTACATCCGGCTCTTCGGCCATGTGCTGGGCCACGGCAGCTGGGACCATTTCCTGAACAATATGCTGCTTCTCCTCGTCGTCGGCCCGCCGATGGAAGAAAAGTACGGCAGCCTGCCCCTGCTCAAAGGCATCCTGCTCACGGCCCTCATCTCGGGCATTCTGCAGTGTGCGCTGTTCCCCCGCACGGCGCTGCTGGGCGCGTCGGGCATCGTCTTCATGCTCATCATGCTGGCATCCCTGTCCGGCTTCTCGGGCGGCATCCCCGTCACCATGCTGCTGGTGGCGGCGCTCTATCTGGGCCAGCAGATCTATGACATCATCTTTGTGCGGGACAACGTGGCCAACTTCATGCACATCGTCGGCGGCGTCTGCGGCACAGTGTTCGGCTACGTCAATGCGGGGCCGCGCAGGAAACGGAAACACTAGCCCTCTCAGGCGCGATGACTGAGAGGGCGGCTAAGAACAAGCAAATTTTATCATTCGCGCGGTTTTGTCGCTTGCTTTTTGATGGGCAGCGCTCTATTATATCATTTGTACAAATATTTCCCTTCGAATTTTCACAAAATCACCAAATGTAGTTTATCGGACGGAGGTTGTTTATGAGACGACTGTGCAGCCCATCCCCGGGGATGAAACTGCAAAAAAATCACGACAAAGGAGGACGGACGCTTTGAACGAACACGAAAAACCACAGATAGACTTCATGCACAAGCTTGCGCGCCAGATCGTGGAACGCCGCAACCTTGTGTTCCTGTTTGTCATTCTGGCTGCCATCTTCACGGTGTTCTCGGTGCGGTGGGTCAAGGTCGAGACCGACATGACCACCTACCTGCCCAAGACCTCGGAGACCCGCATGGGCCTCGACATCATGGATGAGCAGTTCACGACCTACGGCTCTGCCGATGTCATGGTGGCCAACATCACGCCCGCTGAGGCCGATGAGCTTTCCGACCGGCTCGCCGAGCTCAAGGGCGTCCAGATGTTGGACTACGACGACACCACCGACCATTATAATAAGGACGCGGTGTCGGCCCTTTACTCCATCACCTTCGACTACCCCGAGGACGATGACCAGTGCCTCGAGGCCCTTGATCGGGTGAAGGAATACCTCGCCGACTACGACATCTACGTCTCCACCTCGCTGGGCAACACCCAGCAGGAGACCATTGATGCCGAGGTACGGGTCATCATGGTGTACGTTGCCGTCATCATCGTCATCGTCCTGCTCCTGACGTCCCAGACCTACGCCGAGGTGCCTGTCCTCATCCTCACCTTCGTGGTGGGCATGATCCTGAACATGGGTACAAACTTCATGCTCGGCACCATCTCCTTCGTGTCCAACTCGGTCACGAACATCCTGCAGCTGGCGCTGTCGCTGGACTACGCCATCATCTTCTGCAACCACTTCAAGGAAGAACACCAGTCCATGCCCCTGAAGGAGGCCGTCATCGAGTCCCTGAGCAAGAGCATCCCCGAGATCAGCTCCAGCTCCCTGACCACCGTCGGCGGCCTTGTGGCCATGCTGTTCATGCAGTTCCGCATCGGCTCCGATATGGCCGTCTGCCTCATCAAGTCCATCCTCTTTGCGATGCTCTCGGTGTTCGTGGTCATGCCCGGCCTGCTGATGCTCTTCGGACCCTACATGGATAAGACCAGGCACAGGAACTTCGTGCCGGAGATCCCCTTCGTGGGCCGCTTTGCATGGCGCACCCGCAAGGTCATCCCTGTCATCTTCCTGGTGGTCATCCTCATCGGTTACCACTTCTCGAACCTTTGTCCCTATGCCTACGGCTACGATGTCATCAAGGTGCCGAAGATGAACGAATCCCTCATCGCGGACCAGATCATCGAAGAGAACTTCACCAAGTCGAACCTCGTGGCCCTCGTCTACCCCAAGAGCGACGATTACAGCATCGAGAAAAAGATGCTGGAGGAGCTGGAACGCTATGATGAAATAGACTCCACCAAGGGTCTGTCCAACATCGAGGCCCAGGACGGCTATATGCTGGAAGACAAGCTCACCGCCCGCCAGTTCTCCGAGATGGCCGATCTGGACTACGAGGCTGCCCAGATGATCTACACCGCCTACGCCATCGAGAACGAGGAGTACGGCCAGATCATCGGCAACTTCGCCTCCTATAAAGTGCCGCTGGTGGATATGTTCCTCTACGTCTGCGACGAGGCCGATACCGGCATCGTCTCCCTCTCTCAGGAAGACCTGGACGACCTCCACGACGCCCGCGAACAGATGGAGAGCGCACTGGCCCAGCTGCAGGGCGACGACTATAACCGCGTCCTCATCTACCTGAGCCCCTCTCTGGAACCCGGCCAGACTACTTATGAGTTCACCGACACCATCCGCTCCATCGCCCGGAAGTATTACCCGGACGGCGAGCTCTACATGGCCGGTGACGCCACCAACGAGTACGATTTCCAGAAGTCCTTCGCCATCGATAATGTCGTCGTCAGCGTCGTGTCCATCTTCATCGTCCTGCTGGTGCTGCTGTTCACCTTCCAGTCCGTCGGTATGCCCATCCTGCTCATCGTGGTCATTCAGGGCGCTATCTGGACCAACTTCTCGTTCCCGTATTTCATGGGGACCAACCTCTACTTCATGGGCTACCTCATCGTCAGCTCCATCCAGATGGGCGCGAACATCGACTACGCCATCGTTATCGCTACCCGTTTCAACGAGCTGAAGGATAAGATGGAGCACAAGCAGGCCATGATAGAGACCATCAACTTCGCGTTCCCGACCATCCTGACTTCCGGCACCATCATGACCGTGTCCGGCCTCCTCATCGGCCAGATGACTTCCGACGCCTGCATCGTGGGCATCGGCCAGTGTCTGGGCCGAGGCACCATCATCTCCATCCTCCTCGTCCTCTTCGTCCTGCCCCAGATCCTGCTCATCGGCACCCGCATCGTGGACCGTACCTCCTTTGCCGTGCCGAAGCTGGTGGCCCGCAGCAGCGGCAATGGCCGTATGCGGGTCAACGGCATCGTGCAGGGCGAGATCCACGGCTCTGTGGCCGGTACGATGAACGCCATCGTGGACGGCGACGTCCAGCTGACCGTCATCTCGGGCAACGTCTCTCAGGAACTGGACGACAACGAAAAACAGGAGGTGCAGAATGAAGACCAGTAACCATCTGCTGCGCCGCCTGACGGCTGCGCTTCTGGCCGCTGTGCTGGCGCTGAGCATCGCACTGCCGGTGTTCGCGTCCGACGACGGCGATACCATTTACATCAACAGCGTCTCGGACCTGCTCTCGCTGGCCAGGAACTGTGCCTACGACCAGTGGTCGGTGGGAAAGACGGTTATTTTACAGAAAGACCTCTCCCTCGAGGGGATGCTGTGGGAGCCCATCCCGTCCTTCAGCGGACAGTTCAAGGGCAATGGCCACACCATCTCGGACCTGACCATTACGGGCCAGTATTCCCCGGCGGGCCTCTTCGGCATCGTGGAGGAACAGGGCTCCATCGAGTCCCTGAGCGTCCGCGGCGTCGTGTCTGTCTCTGACTCTGCCGACACCACCACCGGCGGTATCGTAGGCGTCAACCACGGCACCCTCATCAACTGCCAGTTCACCGGCGTCGTCACCGGCGACAGCGAGGTGGGCGGCATTGTGGGCCGCAACGAGTCCGAAGGCACCATCGACCACAGCACGGCCCGCGCCATCGTCACCGGCAAATCTTCCACCGGCGGCATCGCAGGCTACAACCTTGGCGCCATCACCGGCTGCACCGCCGAGGGCAAGGACGAGACTGAGGGCGTCGGCT
>ERZ826146.1209-NODE-1209-length-25202-cov-4.171074_pt1 | contig 25202 bp, 21 predicted proteins | sample MGYA00519857_ERZ826146 | MGnify/ENA primary metagenome ERZ826146 (study PRJEB31778, sample SAMEA3449222) | human gut metagenome | biome: human gut; feature: human-associated habitat; material: faeces | place: United Kingdom | collected 2010/2012 ...
AAAATCTTTTGGTTTGTAATTAGTGATATTAGATGTGTTCATAACAATGCCCTCCATGAGTATATTTTAACACATTTAATCACTATTGATGGTGATTTCGAGTACTTAAAGTTTCCTCCTATACAAAAAGATCGGCTCCGATCACAAGCCGTCCCTTTTTGGTTGTGTTTTTTTCACCCCGGAAAATAAATTTTCCGAAACCTCTGACCGATACCGTGTCCCCGTCCTTTAACATCTGGCTGCCGTTTTCCGTCAACCTCCCGTTGACAAAGACCTTTTTCTGTGAAAAAAGCGTCTGCCCCTGGCTGCGCGACAGTCTCCAGACCGCGCTCACAATTCCGTCGCAGCGCAGGCTCGCCACATGCTCTTCTCGGTAAGAAAGTTTTTTCTCCGGCAGCGCCTCCAGCTTTTCTACCGGCACGCAACGCACCTTTGTATGGCGCACCTGTTCGAGAGTTTCCTGTAAAAATACAGACATCGCAGACGTACAGAACACATACGCGCATTTGCCCTCCACACAGATATCCCCGATCGTGCTCCGGTCGATCCCAAGATTTAGAATCGCGCCCATAAAATCCCTGTGGCTGAAATTTTCCGCAAATTTTTCCGCCAGCGGCTCGATTTTTACCGCACAGATCGGAAACGGCTCTTCATATCCAAATTCCTCCGGATCTCCGAACCTGCCCATACACCGCTCTGCACCATCCATTCCGCCGTATAATTCGATATGTACTCCCGCCTTTGCAGCGCTTCTCCAGAGCACTTCCTGCTCTGCCAGCGATAAAAAGCCGGTAAAAACAAACAGATTCTGCTGCCAGGCGCGGTCTGCAAGCTCTGCAAACCGCTTCTCCAAAAGCTGCAGTTCCTTATCCCTCTCTGCCATAACCGTTTCCTGCCGATCAGGTAAAGCTGATAACCGGCTCTTTAGGCTGTTTTGCCTTTGTCACAGACTCTGCGTACAGCACAGGACCTTCGCCTTCATAATCTGCAAAATATTCTTTTTTGACTACTGCGGTCACTTTTACCCAGTCGCGTTCCTGATACAGATCGATCTTATCGTAAACGCACGCAAAGCCGAGGAAGGTCATATCCTCCGCACAGCAGGTCATTGCCATACGTCCGGGCACAAAATAGCCTTTCGGGAATTCCTCCGGCTTCATCACCATGCCGATAAACTCGATCGTCTTGCCGACATAGCGATCCACATGATCCAGACTGTCAAGATACCAAATGCCGTAGGTATTGTCATCCAGCACGATTTTATCCGCCTTTAAGTCATATGGGAGATCCTCTTCCATAATCTCGTCGATTTCCCCATCCTGATCCTCGAAAATAATCTCTGCAGTCTGGTTGAGTGCCTTGACGTTTCTCTTATAGGTATTGAGGTCTTCGATACCATCGCAGCGGTTGAAGATGATCATTTCGGATTTGCGGATCATGTCCGAAACCATAGATTTCATATTCGTAAAATACATAGGGAAGGTGGATGCATCGATCGTTGTGATCTGCTGCTCCACCTTCCAGTGCCACGGCAGGCGCAGGTCGCGGAACTTCCACATACCGTTATATTCTATGATAATGCGCTCCGGATGATACTTTTTTTCCAGCTCGACCATCTTTTCCGGAGTAAAATCCGCCTCTTCCTCGATGGTTTCCACGATCGTCTTGCTGCGCTTTAAAACGTAAGGATCGTATTCTTCCTCGCCCTCCTCACACAGCAGAAGCAGGGTTTTGCCGGAGCTCTGGAAATACGGCTGATCCAGTGTAAAGTTAATGAACTCTGTCTTCCCGCTCCCTAAAAATCCGTTGATAATATAAACCGGCTTCATACAGTTCTCCTCTTTTTATTCTTGATAACAGAATGCTTTCAGAACTCGCATTCTGTTATTCACGATAATAGAATGCTCCCAGAGCATTCTATTATTTTCTGAACAGGTTTTCCAGCTCTGCTTCCTTTAGCTTCGAACCGATGACGCAAATCTTACCGGTTACATCAGGCTTACCAGCACGCACATTGCTCTCTTCGGGAACATAGTCGAAATAAATCCATGTGCCGTCTGCTGCCGGAATCATACCCTTTGCACGCAGAACGATGCCGTACTTTTCTTCGTTGTCCAGCTCTTTTAAGAAGCCCTCAACCTCTTCTGTCGTGTAGGTTGCAGGAGTTTCAAAGCCCCAGCTGGTGAAGATTTCATCGGCATGATGGTGATGGTGGTGGTCATGATCGTGACAGCCGCAGGTGCAGTTTTCGTCGTGCTCATGATGATGCTCATGTTCGTCTTCTTCCTCATCATGGTGATGATGGCAGCAATGCTCGTGTTCGTCTTCCTCCTCATCATGGTGATGGTGGCAGCAATGCTCGTGTTCGTCTTCCTTCTCATCATGGTGATGGTGGTGCTCATGATCGTGTTCATCTTCCTCCTCATCATGGTGATGATGGCAGCAATGCTCGTGTTCGTCTTCGTCCTCTTCATGGTGATGGTGGTGCTCATGATCGTCATGCATTGCCTTTACCTGCTCCATCAGCTCTGCTTCCAGATCCTTTGCCCCCTCAATAGTAGCAAGAATCTCCCTGCCTTCCAGCTGTGCCAGCGGTGTTGTAATAATGGTTGCTTTCTCGTTGTGCTCCCGGATCAGCTCTACCGCCTGTTTTACCTTTTCTTCGGATGCAACGTCTGTACGGCTTAAAATAATCGTTCCGGCGTGCTCAATCTGGTTGATGAAGAACTCACCGAAGTTCTTGATATACATTTTGCACTTGGAAGCGTCTACGACAGCAACCGCGCTGTTTAACTCAACCTCTGTGCCAAGTCCCGCATTCTGGACTGCTTTCATAACGTCAGAAAGCTTGCCGACGCCGGAGGGCTCGATCAGAATACGGTCGGGATGATAGGTGTTTAAAACTTCCTTTAAAGAAGTTCCGAAATCGCCTACCAGGGAGCAGCAGATACAGCCGGAATTCATTTCTTTGATTTCGATTCCAGCGTCCTTTAAAAATCCTCCGTCGATGCCAATTTCACCGAATTCGTTTTCGATCAGGACGGTCTGGGTTCCTGCCAGCGCTTCCTTTAACAGCTTCTTGATCAGGGTTGTCTTACCGGCTCCAAGGAATCCGGATACAATATCTATTTTTGTCATGTTTTCCTCTCATTTCTGCGCACGCTTTTTTGCGCATGCCGAGTTTGTGTCAAGTGCGCACAGACACAAATCTCGCGATTGAAAAATTTTATTTTTCAATCTTAAATCTCCGTTTCTTTGCTTTGACTGCTTTCTACAGGATTCGTCATTCCTAACCAGTCATCCTTATATTCTGCGCTAAAACGGGATAATTGTCAACACCTCATTGTGGGACAACACCGGCAATATGGGACATAGAATACTGTCTCATTGTGGAACACCCACGACAGCTTTCACCAGCCGGAACGCCTCTTTGCAGGTATCCGTCAGATTTTGCATCGCAGCGTCCCGATCCATCGCCTCTTCCAGGCTGACTGCCCTTTTCTGAATGCAAAACGCTGCGTCGATTCCGATCTCATGGCAGACTGTAAAGCCCTCCTGCAGTGCTCCGGCAAAAGCGATCACCGTACAGCCGTGCTTTTTCGCGAGCTTTGCCACGCCTACAGGGGCTTTCCCCATCACAGTCTGTTCGTCCATCCTGCCCTCTCCGGTAAGGACAAAATCCGCGTCCGCCATCTCGCGTTCCAGCCCGGTCTCTTCCAATACAATCCGGATTCCCGGCTCGAGCCGCGCACCTAAGTAGCTCTGGAATGCAAACCCAAGACCGCCAGCAGCACCCGCACCCGGACAATTTTCATCAGCCTGTAGAAAGTGCTCTTTCGTCAGCTGTGCATAGGAAAAGAGCCATTGATCCATCTGCCGGATGCTCTTTTCATCAGCACCCTTTTGCGGTCCGAATACGCTGCTGCAGCCAAGCTCTCCGCAAAGGGAATTTTCCACGTCACAGGCAACCCGAAACGTGCACTCCTTTAAAACCGGCAGTACATGTCCACTCCGAATTTCCGCAAGATCGGCTAACCCGGCCGCCCCGTTTCGCACCGGCTGACCACTTTTATCCAGAAATTCAAATCCAAGCGCCGAAAGCATCCCAACTCCGCCGTCGTTTGTCGCACTGCCGCCGATCCCGACAATAAAATGCCTGCAGCCTTTCCGAATTGCATCCCGGATCAGCTCCCCAACGCCGTAGGTCGTTGTATGTAGCGGATTGCGTTCTTCTTTGGAAAGTAACGGCAGCCCTGCAGCTGCCGCCATTTCTATTACCGCTGTTTTATTTTTTTCCAAAATACCGTAGGACGCTGAAATTTTCCTGCCGAGCGGGTCGCTTACCAGCGCTGTTTCCATGCGTCCGCCCATTCCGGTTGTCAATGCTTCCACCGTGCCTTCCCCGCCGTCCGCCAGCGGACGCACGACGATCTCAGCGTCCGGGAAAACTGCTTTCACGCCTGCTGCCGCCGCATTTCCAGCCTCCATCGAAGTCATGCTTCCTTTAAAAGAATCGATTGCAATTACTGTTTTCATCCTGGACTCCATCCTGACTGCATTATCCTTTTCTTCGCACCATTTTCTCACAAGCGCTGCCAGTGCTGCTTTTTTATTTTCCATCCTTGCGCCAGGCCTATTTTCTTGCCGCCGGCAGCCTTGTCCGAAACAACTGATGCCCGAGCTGTTTTCCATGAAACGGCACCAGTGGATACAGATAGCTTCTGCTGCTCACCGTCCGGTTAAACAACAGAGAAACCGCCAGAATCACGATTCCTCCAACATATCCCCAGACGCCAAAAATTGCCGTCAGCACCAAATTGATAATCCGCATAAATTTCAGCGCATAGCCAAGCTCCAGGCTGTTCTGTGTGTAGTTGGCGACTGCGACGAATGCCATGTACAACATGACCTCACTATTAAACCACCCACTCTTTACACTGAACTCTCCCAAAACCAACGCCGCCATGACCGACAGCGGCGTACTGAGCATATTCGGGGTGTTGACCGCCGCAAGCTTCAGACCGTCGATTGCAAGCTCCAGCAATAAAAGCTGCCAGATCAGCGGAATATAGACCGTATCCCGCACTGCGATGAACTCAAAGCCTTTGGGAATCCACTGTGGATATTCCATCAACAAAAGAAACGTCGGTGTCAGAAAATACGTTACAATGGCGATCAGCAGGCGCGACAGTCTCAGATACGTTCCCGTGATCGGCGGAAAATAATAATCGTCCGCTTCCTCCAGCACGTCAAACAGGGAGGTCGGTGTGATCAGCGCCGACGGCGAGTTATCCACCAGAATGATGATATTTCCCTCCAACACCTGTGCCGCCGCGGTGTCCGGACGTTCAGAAAATCGGAACTTCGGAAACGGATTCCACCAACGTCCCTGATACAGGCACTCCGCAAGGCTTTCCTGGTTCAGCGTCAGCGCATCCACCTGCAGGTTCTGAATCCGGTTCCGGATCTTTTCAAGGAACTGCTGATCTACCCGATCCTCCATATAGCACAAAACGATGTCGGTGTGAGACGTTTTTCCTGCCTGCAGCATTTCCATCCTCAGCTGTGTGCTTCGGATCCTGCGGCGGATCAGCGCCGTGTTAAAGACAATGGTTTCCACAAAACCGTCCTTCGAACCGCGCAGCACCTTATCCTTTTCCGGCTCCCCGACACTTCGCGCCGGATAGGTTCTGGCATCGATCAAAATGCCCTGCTCATATCCCTCCAACAGCAGGGCAGTCACGCCGGACATCACCTGCCTGCAGATTTCATCCAGATCGTCGCATAGATCGACCTCTCCATAAGGCACAAGCTGCCTGCTCATCTCTGCCGCGTCCTCCGGCATCTGCTCTTTCGTGATTCCGATAAAATGCTGCAGCAGCTTCTGCATCACTTCATCTTTACAGAATCCGTCGATCATATACAAAGCTGCATTTTTCTTCCCGATCTCCACATTTCGGTACAATACGTCAAAGCTTTCCCCAACGCCCAGCTGTCGATCCAGATAGTCTCTGTTCTTCGCCAGATCGCCGCTCACTTTTTTCATCGTCATGGAAATCTTCCTCCCGGACTTTTTGCTTTAGTCTGTCCAAAAGGGTTCCCTTTTATTCTACCTCTGTCTGAAGCTCCTGAAGCATTTTTGCAATCCGCTCCTGCGCCCGGGCGATCGTCTCGTTGACCGTATTCACATGCTCTTTATAATAAGTATCTTTTTCCTGCTGCTTTTGCTGCGCATCCGCATTCTCCGAATCCTGCGTTTTGGCTTCCTGTGCCGCCTGCATGTCCTCACAGGCTTTTGCAGCTTCTGCGATCGCGTCGTCGGTCGTCTTATTGACCGTATCAGTCAAGTTATTTTCATCCGGTGCGGTGGGCGCCGGAACTGTATCAGATGTGGTGTCGAGTGCGACACTGGAAATTGTGTCGGACGCAGGGTGGACTGCAGCCGTAACGGTCATGTTCTGTCCTGCAGCGGGCGCGCCCTGCTCTGTGACTGCCGTATCGTTTTTTTGACTCGCATGGTCCGTTTTTACAATTTCCTGCGATTTTTCTCTGTAGTCATCTGCTTGTCCCTGCGTTTTTTCGGCACGGCTAGGATTTTCTGCATATCCCCACAGCGTTCTTTCTTCGCTGTAGCTGTCTGCGTTCCACTGCCGCATCGCTTCGCTGCGTTTTCCAGCACTATTTCTGCCTGCATTTCCTGTAACCTTAAAGAACATCTGTCCCAGACCATTCTTCAAGCCGTCCAGGCTACTCTGTCCTGCACTTCTTGCATGATCTGACTTTAAAGCTGCCAACTGCTGTTTTAACTGCCGAATCTCCTGCTGTTGTTTCTGGAAAATCGTCTGAGCCTCTGCCTTTTTGCGCTTTAATTCTGTTTTCAGGCTGTCCTCCCGGCTCTTCCATTCTGCCAGCCGTGCTGCAGTGTGTTCTTTCTCCTTTGCAAGCGCAAGTTGCTGCGTTTCCAGCTGGACACTCAGATCGTCAGCTTCCGCTTTCAATTCCTGCTGCTCTGCACGCAATTTTTCTGCTTCGGTTTCCAGTTTGACTTTCTCAGTCCTCAGACTTTTCAGCTCTGACAAAGCTTTCTCTTTCTCAGCTTCTAAAACTTCTGTTCTTGCCTGTAATTCGTCCTTTGCCTTCTGCAGCGCTTCAACTTCTGCCTGCTGTCCGGCTTTTTCTGTATTTAAGGTTTCAACTGCCGCTTCCAGCCCGATCTTTTCTTCCTGCAGCTTGTTCAGCTCGGTCTGCAGTTCTGCTTTTTCTGCGCGCAGACTTTCTGCTTCTGCTTGCAGTGTGCCAAGTTCCGACTCCATCGCATTCTTTTCTTCTTCCAGCTTCTCCGTGCGTTCCTGTTCATCCGAAAGCTGCTGGCTCAGTTTCTGCCGCATCAGGTTTTCCTCTTCCAACTGCTGCGCATATTCCTGCTGTGCGCGTTCCGCAACCTGACGTCCCCCTTCTATCTCCGCCTCAACCTCCTGCATGTAGTTCCATACTTCTTCTTTTTGAAATCCGCCGAATAAAACTGTTTTAAATAATTCCTTATTTCCCATCTGCCGATCCCTCTCTATATAAAATAAATTTTTAGTTCGTTAAAAATATATAAGAAGGCTAAGTTTTCTCACATACTCTTACAGTATACCATACTCAAAACAGAAAAATCTATATGAAGCAGCACAAGATCTTTCCGTTAAAAACTTCTTTTTGCTATTTTAGGTTATAGTTCATCTGCACCATTCGCCAAGCTGCATCTTCAATGCTTTTCGCAGCTTCCCATATGCCTTTATTTTATGTTATACTGTTTTCCAAATACCAGGATCAAAAACAAGAAATCAAAGCGAGGTTATGTATGGATCAGCTGAATGATATGTCCGTTGTGGAACAGCAGTATGCTACTGCAACCAATTTGCAAACGAGAATTACCATTCATGATAAATATTCGACAAACAAGATGGGATTCGGAAACTGGATTTTTTCCAATTATAAAATTGCCCCCGGAATGCGCATTTTGGAATTAGGCTGCGGGACAGGCGATATGTGGAAAAACAAAGAAGATTTGATCCGTCTGTGTTCCAGGCTGACTCTTTCAGATTTTTCAAAAGCGATGATCGCAGCTGCCAAAAGCAATATCGATGACATAATCGAATATCTTTATTCTCTTTCCAGTATGACGTCGATCACCGGCATTCCCAAACAGGCTAAAAAAGATATTTTGACCGCTCATACTACAAATGGAATTTTAAACGTGCCAAAAGAATATGGCATGTTTATCGTATCATAGAACAATCGGGAGTTGATTGAGGAGTGATAGATTTATGAATGCAAATGTTGATTTAACAGGTGTTGTGCTTGAAACAGATAGACTAATCATTAGAGAATGGAGTGAAATGGATTTAGAAGACTTTTTTGAGTATGCAAAAGTTGATGGAGTAGGTCAAATGGCTGGATGGAATCCACATACATCAATTCAAGAATCAAAAACCATTTTGGAGATGTTTATTAATGAGAAAATGACCTTTGCTTTAGAATTGAAAAAAAATCATAAGGTAATAGGTTCATTAGGACTTGAAACGCTTAGTCTTTTGTTGCGTGATGAGTATGAGAATTTAGTAGGAAGAGAACTAGGATATGTATTAAGTAAAGAGTATTGGGGAAAAGGTTTAATGCCAGAAGCTGTTAATAGAGTAATTAAATTCTGCTTTGAACAAGAAAATTATGATTACTTAATGTGTAGCCATTTTGTTATAAATAGTCAATCAAAAAGAGTTATTGAAAAAAGTGGTTTCCGCTTTGTAAAGGAAAATACCCAAATTGCAAGAGATGGACATGAGTATATTTCTTTGTATTATGTATTAGATAATCCCTTAAAAAAGAATTAGACAACTTCCAGTTTTGCAGAAAGGGGAAAATGATGTTAAGACTAAGACCTTATCATATAAAAGATGCTGAAACAATACTTTCCTGGGCAAAAGATGAAAAGGCATTTTATAAATGGACAGCAGGCGTACTGGGAACATACCCGTTATCGCTTGAGCAATTTCATTCCGTAAGTGATTTGATGGCTTTTACAGCGATAGATGATAACGATGTGGTTGGATTTTTTACAATGAGAAGACCAACAGCGTCATTTGATGAATTAAGATTTGGCTTTGTTATCGTTGATGCAAACAAAAGGGGGAAAGGCTATGGAAAACAAATGCTTCAGTTAGGATTACTCTATGCAAAAGAAATCTTTGGCGCAAAGAAGGTTACATTAGGTGTTTTCCGTAATAATGATCCTGCATATTATTGTTACAAGACCACAGGATTTCAGGATGTAGCATTAGATGAAATGGAAAAGTATCAGGTATTAGGCGAAGAATGGGATTGCTTGGAGTTAGAAATACAGCTATAATTCGGAAATCGGATATTAAAAACAGAAAAATAAACTTGATCCTGTGGAAGTAAAAAAAGAAAAAAGTTCTCAGAACGTTAAGAACCCGTGCACATGGAGGTATGTATAACCTTGAAAACAACAGGCATCATCGTAGAATACAACCCGCTTCACCCGGGACATATTTACCATATGGAACAGGCGCGGAAGCAAACCGGCGCGGACTATCTGATCGCAGTCATGAGCGGCAGCTTTGTCCAGCGGGGCGCTCCGGCGCTTCTGGACAAGTATACCCGTACCCGGATGGCGCTGCTTGCCGGAGCAGACGTTGTGATTGAACTGCCCGTCTGCTTCGCCACCGGAAGCGCCGGGGATTTTGCCGCCGGGGCAGTTTCCCTGCTGGACAAGCTCGGCTGCGTGGACGGTCTTTGCTTCGGCAGCGAATCCGGCGACATTTCCTTATTTGAAAAAACGGCAACTCTGCTGCAGTGCGAATCTGATGCTTTTTCCAATGCTTTGAAAAAAGCATTAAAATCCGGGCTATCTTTCCCTGCCGCACGCCAGCAGGCGCTGCTTTTATGCCTCGATATGGCAAAAGATCTGCCATCAACAGCTTGCCCCGACAACAATTCCACAGCAGAACAGATTGTTGCCCTGCTTTCTTCCCCCAACAACCTTCTGGGATTGGAATATACCTTGGCGCTGCTGCGGCGAAACAGCTCCATCCGTCCGTTCACGATCTCGCGCGTTGGCAGCGGCTATCACGATCCGCTCGGCGGTGCAGCAGACTTTCCCTCTGCATCCGCGCTGCGCAGTCTGCTCGTCAAACAAGGGAAGCAGGCTCTTTTGTCGCAGCTGCAGTGCTATCCTAAGCTGCAGCCCCTGCTGCCGCTCTGGGAGGAAGTTTTATCGCAGAACACGTTTTTATTCTCCAATGACTTATCCAGTCCATTGCACTATCGACTGCTCACTGCCGCTCCGGGTTCCTTTGGGACGTATGCTGAGGTCGGAAAAGAGCTTGCCGACAAGCTCGAGGCGAACCGCCTTTCCTTTACCGACTGGGACGATCTCTGCGTAAGACTCAAGACCCGCGAAATCACCTACAGCAAAATCAGCCGCTGTCTGTGTCGGATTCTGCTCTCTGTTCCGCAGGAAATGCTCCTTGCTGCCCGCGATAACGACTATACGCCTTACGCCCGGATTCTTGGTTTTCGTAAGAGTGCGTCCCCCCTGCTGTCCGTGCTCAAGAAAAACAGCAGCATTCCGCTCATCTCCCGCCCCGCTGCTGCAGCCCGCAGCCTTTCTCCGGAAGCACTCGCCCTCTATGAAAAGGATGTGCTCGCTGCACATCTGACGCAAACTGCACGCTGCGCAAAAACCGGGCAGCTGCCGGTTCACGAGTATACACGCCAACTGATTCTGCTGTAGTCAGACACAAGACTGCGCTGCCGCTGCAGTGCCCGCATTTTACAGCACGCTGTACCACCCTGCCGCATCCTCCGACAATCTCATTTTCCACTCTCCGGAATTCGCCATTTTTCTCTGTTGCATCCTGTTTTAAATCGCAATATAATGAAAACAGAATAAAAAACGGAGGAAAAATCCATGAACGAACAGCAAAAGTACCAAAAACGAAACCTACTTCTGTTCCCCCTCGGGACGGTCGGAAGAGATGCTGTCTACGCCCTGATCAACAGCTTTCTTCTGACTTTCGTTTTATTTACCCGCTCGTTAAACGCCGCACAGCTGACCGCGATCACCGCAATTATGGTCGCTGCCCGGATTTTTGACGCACTAAACGACCCGATCATGGGAAGCATCATCGAACACACCCATTCCCGTTTCGGCAAATTTAAACCCTGGCTGACAATCGGCGTTTTATCCACCTCCGTCGTCATTTATCTGTTTTTCAATACAGACCTGCACGGTTGGAGCTTCGTCTGCCTGTTCGGTATCCTTTATTTTTTGTTCAGCATCACCTATACCATGAACGATATTTCCTACTGGGGTATGATTCCGGCGCTCGGCTCTGATGCCAACGCACGCAATCAGTTTACCTCCCGTGCCACGCTGTTTGCAGGAATCGGTTCTACGCTGGCTTCTATCCTGATTCCAGTCTTTTCTACCGGCAAAAATGCCATCGGCGGAAGTTCCTTTACCGCCTATGGACGCATCGCCCTGATCATTGCGATTTTAGCGCCTCTGTTTTTGAGCATCACAATCTTCGGTGTACGCGAACGCCGTGACCCTCCCGCAGCAAAGCAGGAACGCTTCCGCTTCCGCGAAATCATCCAGACTATCCTGCGCAACGATCAGTTAGTCTGGATCGCAGTCATCTTTTTGCTGCAGCAGATCGGTAATGGACTGATCGTCGGCGGACTGGGATCTACCTATATTTATCTGACGTTCGGCTATGAAGGCGGTCTATATTCCCTGTTCACAATGGTCGGCATGTCCGCAACCGCATTTCTGATGGTCTTCTACCCTGCCATTTCCCGCAAATGCCCGCGCAAACAGCTGATGTCCATCATGGCAATCATCGCGGTGATCGGCTACGCGTTCCTCCTGATCTCCGGCTTCCTGGCAAAGACCGGCACCCTCGGCTTTGCCCTGCTCGTATTAGGCTACATGCTCTCCAATTTCGGTCAGTATTGCTATTACCTGATTATGATGATCTCCATCCTCAATACGGTGGAATATAATGAGTACAAATTCGGGACGAGGGATGAAGCCGTCATCGCTTCCCTTCGCCCATTCATCACAAAGCTTGCCTCCGCACTGACCGCTGTCCTGACATCTGCAACCTATCTGCTGTTCGACGTTACCAGCTACACCAACCAGATTTCTTCGCTGGAGCAGCAGTGCACCCAGGGGTTGATTACCGAAAGTGAAAAGCTCGACTTAATTTCCGGCGTGCTCTCCAGCACGACCTCGCTGCAGAGCACCGGACTTTTGCTGTGCATGTCCCTGCTGCCCTGCGCGATGATGCTTCTGTCCTACTTCCTTTATAAGAAAAAATATATTCTGGACGAAACAGAATACGACCGCATCTGTGTCGAACTGGAAAAGCGGCACGCTGCATAAAGCTATTGCTTTCCCTCCCTGCCACAGGCGAAAAACTGTGAAACAAAATTCTTTCCAAAAAAATCCGAAAGACCGTCGGTTCGCGCCTTCCCAAGGCTCTGCAAAACCGACGGTCTTTTTCATTCATGACAATAGAATGCTCGCAGAGCGTGCATTCTATTGTTTATATTCTTTCAGAATTCGTCCTGCTCCTGCTACAATGCCGCTTAGTTCTTGAAGCTATGGATCGGCGCAGGAATCCGTCCGCCGCGGTTTACAAATGCGTCACAGCTGAACTGGTTGACCGGCATAATCGGCGCATAGCCCAGTAGTCCGCCAAACTCAACGGTTTCGCCAACACCCTTACCGATAACGGGGATCAGGCGAACAGCGGTTGTCTTGTTATTAATCATACCGATCGCCATTTCATCCGCAATGATGCCGGAAATCGTGGTTGCCTTTGTATCTCCGGGAATCGCGATCATGTCAAGGCCTACAGAGCAAACACAGGTCATCGCCTCGAGCTTTTCCAGTGTCAGCGCACCTGCTGTCACCGCATCGATCATACCCTGGTCTTCACTGACCGGAATGAATGCTCCGCTCAAGCCGCCAACATAGGAAGATGCCATAACGCCGCCTTTTTTCACCTGATCATTTAACAGGGCAAGGGCTGCCGTCGTTCCAGGTGCGCCGGCATGCTCCAGACCGATTTCACATAAAATATCTGCAACAGAGTCGCCGATTGCAGGCGTCGGAGCCAGCGAAAGATCGACAATACCGAAGGGAACCTTTAACCGCTTCGAAGCCTCTTTTGCCACCAGCTGACCGACTCTCGTAACCTTGAATGCGGTCTTTTTGATCGTCTCGCAGAGCACCTCAAAGCTCTCGCCGCGCACGGATTCCAGTGCAGTCTTTACAACGCCGGGACCGCTGACGCCGACATTGATGATACGGTCAGCCTCTGTCACGCCGTGGAACGCGCCCGCCATGAACGGGTTATCGTCCGGCGCATTGCAGAATACCACCAGCTTTGCACAGCCTAAGGAATCCTGCTCCTTTGTGTACTCCGCCGTCTCTTTGATGATTTCGCCCAGTAGGCGGACAGCATCCATGTTGATACCACAGCGGGTGGAACCGACGTTGACAGAGCTGCAGACATTTTCAGTTCTGGACAGTGCCATCGGAATCGAACGGATTAAAAGCTCATCGGCATGGGTCATGCCTTTATTCACCAACGCAGAATACCCGCCGATAAAGTTTACGCCTACCTCGTGGGCAGCTTTATCCATCACTTCTGCGATCTTTGCAAAATCCTCCGGCGTCTTACATGCGGCACCGCCGACCAGCGCAATTGGAGTCACGGAAATACGCTTGTTTACAATCGGCACGCCGAATTCCTGTGCAATCTCTTCGCCGGTCTTTACCAGATCCTTTGCGGATTCGGTAATCTTTTTATAAATTTTATCCAGACATGCGTTTAAATCCGAATCGATGCAGTCCAAAAGACTGATTCCCATCGTAATGGTGCGTACGTCCAGATTTTCTTTCTCCACCATGTTATTGGTTTCGGTTACTTCATAGATATTGATCATGCTATTTTCTCCATTTCGCAGATGTATTTATCGTGATTGAGCCGTTTACCGCGCCATTCGCAAACTCGCATCTTCGATGCTCTCCGCGCTGGCTACGCCACCGCTACTTTTGCTCATGGATTGGCGCTTCCTTCGTACCTTCCTGCAAGCAGATTTTCATGCAAGCATGAAATCAGCTCACAGGAAGCCACGAGTAAACTGGTGTCTCAAATTCTGTGCATCTGGTCAAAAATTTCTTCCCGCTGGCATTTGATAATAACGCCAATATTCTCTCCGAGCGCATCCAGCTCCTGCGCAATGGTTCCGAACTCCTTGGATACATTATTCATATCCACGATCATCATCATATTAAAATATCCCTGCACAATGGTCTGGGAAATATCCAGAATGTTGATGTTGTTATCTGCCAGATATGCACATACTCTTGCAATAATTCCGACAGTGTCCTTCCCTACTACAGTGATAATGCTTTTCTTCATGCTTTTCTCCTCTTTTCCGCGCACGCTTTTTGCGCATGTCAAGTTTGTGTCAAGTGCGCGCAGACACAAATCCCGCGATTGAAAATTTTATTTTTCAATCTTTCTCCTCTCACAGTTCCTCATTTTTTTAAAAACAGATCATCTCCGAAACCTCATTGCGCTTCGCCACCTGAATCGGGAAATCACCCCCATGATACGGATTATCCGCCAGGTCAATTTCCATCCGCACGGTCTCATATGCAAGCTCCGGCAGGTTGTTTTCCTGACTCAGATGTCCCAGGATCACTTTTTTCAGGTTATCATGCAGCACCCTGCTTAACAGTCTGCCCGAATTTTCATTCGAAAGGTGCCCGCGGTTTCCGAGTATCCGCTGCTTGAGATAATAGGGATAGCTCCCCACCTGCAGCATATTTACATCGTGATTTGCCTCCAGTAAAAGGACATCCATCCCCTTTAAGCATTCCACGGTGTAGTCATTATAAGTACCAAGGTCCGTACACACAGCAGCATGGCTGCTGCCATAAGAAAAACGATAGCCCACCGGATCTGCGGCATCGTGAGAAATATGCATCGGATTTACCGTCAGATCCTTAATTGTAAACGCTTCCTCTGCACAGATGGGATGAAAAAGCTCTTCCGGGATCTTTCCCACACTCTTCGTTTCCTGAATCGCGTCCGCAGTCTTTTCCGTCGTATAAATCGGAATTCCATACCGTCTGCTTAAAACACCAAGTCCGGCGATATGGTCAATATGTTCATGAGTGATCAAAATCGCATCAATATCCCGTCCTGTCAAACCAATATCGTTCAAGCCGTTTTCCACGCGCTTGCCGCTGATGCCTGCATCCACCAGCACATGGGTCGTATCCGTTCCCGCATAAATACAGTTTCCGCTGCTTCCGCTGGCAATACTGCATAATCTCATCTGCTCAGCCCTGCTTCCTTTAATCTTTCGTCTATCTGTCTGTAAGTATCCCCCAGGTCGGCACTATTGTCAATCACCACTTTACAGTGACATCGAAATTCTTCTTCCGAAAGCTGACTCGCAAAAATCTGTTCTACCTTTTCTTCGGAATATCCACGATCCTGTATCAGCCGCTTCCTGCGTACTTCTTTTTGTGCAAATATGTACCATAACTCATCCAGCAGCTCGCCATAGCCTTCCTCAATCAGGAGCGCTGCTTCCACAAAAAAGGCGTCGATTTTTCCAGCTTCGCGTTCGGCTTCGATCTCCTGCAAAATATAGGCTTTAACCGCCGGATGGATGACCGCATTGATCGCTTCCAGCAACTTATGGTCTGCAAAAATTTTCGCCGCCATTTTCTGCCGGTTGATCTGACCATCCTCTTCCAGCGTGTCTGTTCCCAGAAGCCGGACGAGGGCGTTGTAGCAGGGATTTCCCGGCTCACGAACCTTATGCGCTGCTTCATCCGCCAGCAAAATCCGGCAGTTGCAGTGTGTCTGAATATATGCTAAAATCTTCGATTTTCCGGCACCAACCCCGCCGGTAATTCCTATTGTTTTCATCATTTCGTTCCTTTTATTCATGACAATAGAATGCTCGCAGAGCGTGCATTCTACTATTTCGCGTCATACCAGTTTTCGCCGGTATGCAGATCCACCTCCAGCGAAACGGAAAGCTCTGCCGCATGCTTCATCTTATCCTTTAAAAGCTCTGCCACCTCCGTAGCTTCCGCACGATCGGTCTCGATCAGCAGCTCGTCGTGAATCTGCAGACTGAGCCTGGAATTCAATTTCCTGCGATGCAGCTCTTCCCAGACATGGATCATCGCAAGCTTCATGATATCTGCCGCCGTACCCTGAATCGGAGAATTCATCGCCACGCGCTCGCCAAAGGAACGCTGCATAAAATTGCTGGATTTCAGCTCCGGAATCGGACGTCTGCGCCCGTAGAGCGTCGTCACATAACCGTTTTGCTTCGCATCCTCCACCTGTTTGTCCAGAAATGTCTTGACCTGCGGATAGGTTGCAAAATACTGCTCGATATAGGTTGCTGCCTCTTTCCGCGTGATGCTCAGATCCTGACTCAAGCCAAAGGAGCTGATACCGTAAACGATACCGAAATTGACCGCCTTTGCATTGCGCCGCTGTAAGTCCGTGACTTCCTCAAACGGCGTATGGAACACCTTGGATGCCGTAATCCGATGGATATCCGCGTCACTTTTGTACGCCTCGATCAGCTGCTCGTCCCCGGAAATATGCGCGAGCACACGAAGCTCGATCTGGGAATAGTCCGCGTCCGTAAACAAGTAGTTGTCCTTTGGCACAAATACCTTGCGGATCAGCCGTCCCAGTTCTGTACGCATCGGAATGTTCTGCAGATTCGGTTCCGTTGAAGAAATCCGTCCGGTCGCCGTGATCGTCTGATTGAAGGACGTGTGGATTCTGCCGTCCTCCTCGATATAATCCGCCAGACCGTCCGCATAGGTCGATTTTAATTTCGTCAGCCCCCGATATTCCAGGATATCCGCAACAATCGGATTGTCTGCTGCGAGCTTTTCCAGAATGTCTGCAGCGGTCGAATATCCGGTTTTGGTTTTCTTTCCGCCCTTTAAGCCCATCTTTTCAAACAAAATTTCTCCCAGCTGCTTCGGCGAATTGATATTAAATTCACAGCCTGCCGCTTCGTGGATTTTTGTTTCCAGCTCGTTAATCCGGTCCACCAGCGCATCACCGTATGCCTGCAGCTCCTGTCTGCGTACCAGCACGCCCTCTTTTTCCATCTCATAAAGCACACGGGATACCGGCATCTCAATTTCGTCAAACAGCTTCTGCATCCCGGCTTCTTCCAGTTTTTGGGAAAGCACCGGCACAGCCGCATAGCACACATACGCCAGTGTTCCGGCATATTCATAAAATTCTTCCGGTCTCTGCGCATATGCTTCCTTTAAAGAAAGCTTTTCAAACAGCTGCTTTCTCGTGCGGATCATGCGATCGAGCTGCTCCTTTGCAATGTCCTCCGGCTCATAATCGTTTTTGAGCGGATTTAACAGATACGCAGCAATCAAAACATCGAACAGCGTCTTTGTACCGCAGCTGTCCTGGTCTTTTTCTCCATTGGACAAAAGCGCCGGATACGCTTTTTTGATTTCAAACGTAGAAAGGCCTATGCCCGCCAGATACAGATCGGAAAGCTGACTGTAAAGCCACTGCGCGGTCAAAAAGCCCTCCGCCGGAAGCACTGCGATCTGTTCTTCGCCCCAGCACAGCGCCAGTCCGCAAAACTCGGTTTCTTCTATTTTTCTGCACTTTTTCTGATCGGATAACACTGCAAAGCCACAGTGTCCCGCTTTTTTGACCGCCTCGAAAATCTCCTGTGCATCTGCCAAATCGCTCGTCACATGAATTTTTGCCGTCAAGCTATCCAGCTTCGTCTCTTTCTGCTCGAATCGTCCAAGCAGATTTTTAAATTCCAACTTCCGGAACAGCTGATACGCATCCTCTGTATACAACTCTCCCAGCCGCGCTTCATTCCAGTCAAGCACCACAGGACTGTCGATGCGGATCGTCGCAAGATCAAGACTCAGATATGCCAGATCTTTATTGGCGATCAGCGATTCTCGCACCGCTTTTTTCGTCACCTCTTCGACATGCGCATACAAATTGTCCAGCGTTTGAAACTGCTTTAACAGCTCGGAAGCCGTCTTTTCACCGACCTTGGGCACGCCGGGGATATTGTCCGCCGTATCGCCCATCAGCGCCTTTAATTCGATAAAGCCGGCAGGCGTCACGCCATACTTTGCTTCGACGTCTGCTGCATAATAATCCTCGACCTCTGTCCGCGCGCCCTTGGTCTTCGGAATTCTGATTTTAATTTTGTCACTCGCGATCTGTAAAAGATCCCTGTCCCCGGAAACCAGGGATACATCCATCCCCTCTTTTTCCGCGCGCTTTGCAAGCGTCCCCAAAATGTCGTCCGCTTCCAGTCCGGGCTGCTCCATCGTCCGGATTCCCATGGCATGCAGCACCTGCTTCATCACAGGAACCTGCTCGTGCAGCTCCTGCGGCATCGGCTTTCTCGTCCCTTTATATTCCGGGTACATCTCGTGCCGGAACGTCGGCGCTTTCACGTCGAACGCGACCGTCAGATATTCCGGCTTCTCTTCCTCCAGAAGCTTGAATAAAATATTTAAAAAGCCATAGACCGCATTCGTGTGAAGCCCCTCGGAATTGGATAAATCCGGCACGCCATAGAAGGCGCGGTTCAAAATGCTGTGTCCATCAATTAAAACCAGTTTTTCACTCATTTATAATACCACCATCGTCAAAATCATAGTCGCCGCCAGAATCGCCATCGCTTCTGTCGCATACAGCCCATGCTGTAAGGAACTCAGGATATGCAGATGTCGCTTCTCGGTGTCAATCCGCATGCGCAGCTCTCTGTTTAAATCGAACGTATCGCCGTTTTCCAGGCGCTGCATCCCGGTTGTCACCAGAAACTGTATGCTCAGCTCCTCAAGGCAGGAACTGCATCCATCCACATGATTTAAAAATTTCTTTTCCGTGCGGTTATCCAGTTCGTCCTTCAAAAACTGAGGAATCAGCTTTTCGGTCTGTTTGCAGTCCAGATCTGTCATATCACAGAGTCTCCTTTCATAAAACATCAGGGGCATCCCAGGCTGTGCCTAAAATGCCCCATTAGTATCTCATATTTTTTATAACATTGCAATTCCTTTACAATAGGTCTGTGCAACCGCATAATCGTCTTCCAGAACAACAATATCCGCATCATAGCCGGCATTTAATTTGCCCTTCCGGTCATCTACCCGAAGAACACGGGCAGGGTTGATCGTGCAGGAATTTAAAGCTGCATCGAAGGGAACCATCGCCTCTTCCACAAGAATCCGCAGCCCCTTGTTGATATTTAAGGTGCTTCCGGCGATCGTATCAGTTCCTTTTAATCTTGCCAGACCGTCCTCTCCGATCTCGATCGGATGACCGCCAAGCTCATAATTGCCGCCGGGCGGGCAGTGCTTTGCACGCAGGGAATCACTGATCATAATGGAATAATCTCTTCCTTTCGCGGTGAAGAAGTTATTCAGTGCAGCCAGATGGGAATGACAGCCGTCACAGATGATCTCACCGTAAATATCGCGGACGCGCAACGCGGTTCCGACCAATCCGGGCTTTCTGTGATGATAAGGCGTCATGCCATTGTATACATGTGTCATGCTCATCGCGCCATTGGCGATTCCCATCAGCGCCTGCTCATACGACGCACTGGAATGTCCCATGCTGACTACTACACCGTTCTGGCTGCAGTATTTTGTCAGAGCAAATTCCGGATCGTGCTCAGGAGCCATCGTGATATATTTGATCATGCCATGTGCGGCTTCCTGATACATTTTAAACTGTTCTACGGTCGGTTTTGCAATCGCTTCCGGGGGCTGTGCGCCCTTGTATTCCATATCCAGATAAGGTCCTTCGAAATGGATCCCCAGAATCTCTGCACCCTCGTAGCCTTCTTCCACAACCTTTGCGACATTTGCAACCGCTTTGGTCAGAACCTCCGGCATCTGAGTTACGGTTGTCGGAAGAATCGAGGTAACGCCTTCTTCCGGAATCCGTCTCATCCAGTCGCGCAGACCTTCCGGCTCGCCGTCGTTGGTATCGAATCCATAAGCGCCATGCGTATGCACGTCAATAAAACCGGGAACAATCCGCTTATTGCCGTAATCCACATCTGCAGTCTTTGTCCCAAAAGGATATACATTTACGATTTTTCCATCGGCTGCTTCCAGCTGAGCGGGAACAAACTGTCCTGCCAGCCAAACTCTTCTGCTCTGTAAAACCATGGTCTCCTGCCTCCTTCTTTGGCAAATCAAACGTTCAGAAAGCCTCCTGCAGACAAACCTGCAACGGCTTTCTGATTTTTGACCCTGTTATCATTTTCAGCAACAGAATGCATTAAAGTGCGGACAGAGCGTCCTCATCTGCGATCAGAACAAAGTTCGGATGCAGCTGCAGAATAGAAGCCGGAACCTGAGGTGTGATCGGTCCAAAGAAGGATTTCTTTAAAATCTCTGCTTTATCTTTGCCGCTGACAACCATCAGAACGCATTTTGCACGCATGATCGTAGCGATACCCATGGTGTAAGCCTGACGCGGAACTTCGTCGATGGAATTGAAGAAACGCTTGTTTGCTTCGATGGTCATCTCTGTTAAATCTACGCAGTGAGTCTCTTTGTCGAACTCGTCGTTAGGCTCGTTGAAGCCAATGTGTCCATCATGTCCAAGACCCAGCAGCTGCAGATCAACACCGCCCATGGATGCGATCACTTTATTGTATTCCTCACAGGCTTTCTGACTGTCAGGCTCTGTGCCGTCCGGCAGATGGGTGTTTGCAGGATCAATATTTACATGAGAAAACAGATTGTCATGCATGAAGTAGTAATAGCTCTGCTCGTTCTCCTTGGGCAGGCCCTTGTACTCATCCAGGTTTACACTTCTTACGTTGGAGAAATCGTAATCGCCATTTTCATAGCCAGCTACCAGATTTTTGTATGTGCCGATCGGTGTGGAACCGGTTGCCAGACCCAGTACGCAGTCAGGCTTGTTGATGATCAGTGCACCAATATAGTTTGCAGCTTTTCTGCTCATATCGTTATAATCTTTGGTTTTGATAATTCTCATATCGCTTATTCTCCCGTTTCTGATAATGTTATTTTGTGCCGGAACCTCTCCGGCTACTCTATTCATTCTAATACATCCCGACTTTTTTCTCAATTGTTTTAAAAAAATAATTGTCCCAGGTTTACTCATAAGATTACAGTTCACACGCGCCTGGGCTGTGTCGGGAAACCAAATGTGCAGATCCTGCGGCTGTAAAACACCAGAAGGTACGCTTTACAAACATTCCGCTGTTTTGAAAAAGAATCGGAAGCCCCTCTTGCGAGGAGCCTCCGATGTGCCAGGTTTTTCGTGCCGCAGGGCACTGTCAATATTTAATTTCCTGTATCTATCGAATGGAGGGCTTTTCCCTTCGATAAGAATGTAAACGATAATTCCTGTACTGTAAAAATGTTTTACAGCATCTTCTGGATTTCGTCTGCTACAAACTGAACCTTGGTTCCGACGATAACCTGAACATTGTTCTTGTTGGGGCGGATAACGCCTGCAACGCCTGCAGATTTGATCTTCTTCTCGTCAACCTTGGTGTAATCCTTGATTTCGAAACGAAGTCTGGTAATGCAGTTATCCAGGCTGACAACGTTATCCTTGCCGCCGATACCTTCCAGCACGATCTCACCAACCTTGGTGTAGTCGTTATTTGCCAGAACAACCTGCTTTTCAGCTTCTGTATCATCATCCTCACGGCCGGGAGTCTTCAGATCAAACTTCACGATCGCGAAACGGAATACCAGATAGAATACAACGAATGCTGCAATGCCCAGAGGAATGATCATCCAGGTATTTGCTGCTGCCGGCAGGGATGCAGAGAACAGAAGGTCTGTTGCGCCTGCGGAGAAGGAGAAGCCTGCACGGAAGCCAACTAAAACAGTGATTACGGTGAAGATGCCGTACAGCAGAGCGTATACAACATACAGACCGGGTGCAAGGAACATGAATGCGAATTCAAAAGGCTCGGTAACGCCGCAGATGAATGCACACAGAGCTGCGGAACCAACCAGACCGATTGCAACTTTCTTCTTCGTGCTCTTTGCAGTCTGGATCATAGCCAGCGCTGCACCGGGAACACCAAACATCATACAAGGGAAGAAGCCGGACATGTACATACCAAGGCTCCAGCTTACGTCTGCGCTGGTCTCACCTGCCCAGAAGTGGGACAGATCGCCAAGGCCGATGGTGTCAAACCAGAATACGTTGTTCAATGCATGATGCAGACCAACAGGGATCAGCAGACGGTTTAAGAATGCGTAGATACCTGCACCTACAGCGTCAAGGCCTACAATACCCTCACCAAGAGCTACCAGACCACCGAAGATCAGAGGCCATACAAACAGCAGCACTGCAGAAACAACGATGGAAATAACGCCTGCGATGATCGCTACACAACGTTTGCCAGAGAAGAATGCCAGCCAATCAGGCAGCTTCGTGCTCTTAAACTTGTTGTAGCAGGTAGAACCGATCACACCAGCTAAAATACCGATGAAAGGGTTCGCGATTTTTCCAAATGCCAGCATAGCGCTTTCTTTTTCTGCCATAGAAGGCATGATGGTTGTAACCACGCCTGTGGAAAGCAGAGTTGTCATCATCAGCCAGGAAGCCAGAGCTGCCAGGCCGCCGGTGCCATCATTTTTATCGGACATGCCGACACCAACACCGATAACGAACAGGATCGCAATGTTATCGATCAAAGCTCCGCCTGCTTTTACCAGGAAGAATCCCAGTGTCTGAGCAAAGCCAACTACGTCACCACCCTGCATGGTGGACGGACAAAGTAAATAACCGATACCCATCAGGATACCGCAAATGGGAAGGCAAGCTACCGGAAGCATTAAAGCCTTACCAAGTTTCTGTAACCATTTCATAAAAGTTACCCCCTTCTTGTTTAATACAATGCAGATTCTTTCTGCACTGTGGTTTCCGCCCTGGCCGCGGATTTATTCATAAAGGTACACACCTTAACGAATACTTTGGAAAACTGTCAGCGTTATCGATTTATAAATTTTCTTTTAAAAACGCTTCCAACGCTGCTGCGCAGGCTTCTTCATCCTCTCCTTCTACAGTAAAGGAAAGTGTATGCTCTTTCTTTGCGCCCAGCATCATCAGGGACATGATCTTCTTTGCATCTCCCTTTTTTGCGCCGCTTTCTACCGTAACGGTGCTTTTAAACTTTGCGGCTTCCTTTGCCAAGAGCCCTGCCGGTCTTGCATGAAGACCGAGCTCATCCTGAATTGTGTATGAAAACTGTGTCATGTTCTGTTCCTCCTGTGGTCACTTCTTATTCTCTTTGCAGTGCCGCTTCAGAAATTTATGTGCGGCATTGCTTTTATTCATGACAATAGAATACTCGCAGAGCGCGTGCATTCTATTATTTTCAAATTTCCCGAATCGCCTTGCGAAGCCCCAGCACATAGGTCGGGGAAACGGACAATTCGTCAATCCCCATATCCACAAAGGTCTTTGTCAGCGTCGTATCTGCTCCAAGCTCTCCGCAGATGCCGACCCACGCGCCGCCTTTATGACCATTTTCGATCGTCATCTGGATCATCCGAAGCACTGCAGGATGATGGGAATCATAAATGGTATCAAGGCTCTGGTTCTGACGGTCGATCGCCAAAGTGTACTGCGTCAGGTCGTTTGTACCGATACTGAAGAAGGATACTTCCTTTGCCAGCTCTTCACTGATCATGACTGCTGCAGGTGTCTCTACCATAATACCCAATTCAACTGGTGCAATCTCAATTCCTGCCGCTGTCAGCTCTGCCTTAACCTCTTCCACGATCTCTTTGATTCGAAGGATCTCTTTGACTGAGATAATCATCGGGAACATGATGGCTGCAGTACCATAAACGGACGCTCTGTAAATTGCACGAAGCTGTGTTTTAAACACGTCAATCCGATCCAAACAGATACGGATCGCACGATAGCCCATCGCCGGATTTTCTTCTTTTGGAAGCTTGAAGTAATCCACCTGCTTGTCCGCTCCGATATCAAGTGTACGGATGATAACCTTTTTGCCTTCCATCCGGCTCAATACTTCTTTGTAAATTTCAAACTGCTCTTCCTCGGAAGGATAGTCTTCCCGTCCGAGATACAAAAATTCGCTTCTGAAAAGTCCGATACCGCCTGCATCATTTAAAAGCACCTTATCCACATCTTCCGGGCTTCCGATATTCGCATAAACGTTAATCTTTCGACCGTCTCTTGTTACATTATCGAGTCCGATCAGCTTTTCAAGCTCCGCACGTTCTCTGCCGCAGGCTTCCTTTTTCTGAACTAATTCTGCAAGCACAGCCTCTTCCGGATCCAAATAAAGCTTTCCATCCAGACCATCTACAACTGCATCCATGCCGTGGTATTCTTTTAACAGCTCCACATCGGTCTGCACCAATGCCGGAATATTCATCGAACGTGCCAGAATCGCTGTATGGGAATTTGCTGAACCGTTGCGGGTTACAAATGCGAGAATCTTACTTTTATCAAGAGAAACCGTCTCACTCGGAGTCAGATCATCTGCCAGTAAGATCACCGGCTCCTCCGAAGCAATGCTGCCGTCCCCGATGCCTGCCAGGATACGGATCACACGTCCGGAAATATCTTTGACATCTGCGCTGCGCGCTTTCATATACTCATCATCCATGGAAGCAAATACTGCTGCGAACTGCTCTCCTGTGGTATGCACTGCATATTCTGCATTGACCTGCTCTGTACGGATAGTATTCTGGATTGCCTCCATATAATCCTCATCCTCAAGCATCATCTGATGTACTTCGAAGATCGCCGCACTTGCCTCACCAACTTCTTTAAGTGCTTTGTCATATAATTTCTGAAGCTGCTCCTGAGAAGCACTTACTGCCTCATCCACACGCTTTACTTCTGCTTCCGGATCTTCAATTCTGGTTCTTTTTACCTGATAATCGTTTTTCTTGAGAACCACGATCGGCCCCATCGCTATTCCTTTATAAACAGATTTTCCCTGAAAACACTGCATACTTACATCCTCCTGCATTTCTGTTGTGTTACACCCTGAAACTGCTGTCGACTTCATTT
>ERZ826146.1215-NODE-1215-length-24965-cov-3.763027_pt1 | contig 24965 bp, 19 predicted proteins | sample MGYA00519857_ERZ826146 | MGnify/ENA primary metagenome ERZ826146 (study PRJEB31778, sample SAMEA3449222) | human gut metagenome | biome: human gut; feature: human-associated habitat; material: faeces | place: United Kingdom | collected 2010/2012 ...
CCCGCGCCAAGCTGGCCTACCTCATCGACGCCACGGCGGCCCCGGTCTGCATCATTGCGCCGATCTCGTCCTGGGCGGCGGCGGTCAACTCCTACGTCCCGGCGGGCAGCTCGATGTCTGGCTTTGAGATGTTCGTCCGCACGATCCCGTTCAACCTGTACGCGATGCTGACGCTCTACATGGTGTTCTTTACCTCGCTGCTGGGCTTCGACTTTGGCCTGATGAAAAAGCACGAGCGCAACGCCGCCCACGGTGACCTGTTCACCTCGGGCGGGGAGGCATTCCAAAACCAGGAAATTAAGGACCCCACCGAGGGCGGTAAATTCGCCAAGGGCAAGGTCATTGACCTGATTGCACCGATGATCGTCATGATCTTTACGGCCATCGCCACGATGATCTGGACCGGCTACCTGAACGGCGGCACGAACCTTGTCGAGGACTTTGCCAACTGCTCCTCGTCGGAGTCGCTGGTCTTTGCGGGTCTTGTCACGGTGGGCTTCCTGCTGCTGTTCTACCTGCCGCGCCGCGTTATTGGCTTTAAGGACTTCATGAACTCCGTGCCCGAGGGCGGCAAGCTGATGATGCCTCCCATCCTGATTCTGGTGCTGGCCTGGACGCTGAAGGGCATGACCGACGCGCTGGGCATCGGCGACTTTGTGCGCCAGGCCGTCAGCCTGAATGAGGGTCTCATGCGCTTTGTGCCGCTGCTGATCTTCTGCATTGCGATTTTTATTGCGTTCTCCTCCGGCACCAGCTGGGGCACGTTTGCGATTTTGGTCCCCATCGTCGTCAATATGTTCTCCGAGACGGACCCCACCATGATGATCGTAGCGGTATCCGCGGTGCTGGCGGGTGCGGTCTGCGGCGACCATATTTCGCCGATCTCGGACACGACCATCATGTCCAGCTCCGGTGCACAGTCGAACCACATCAACCACGTGCAGACCCAGATGCAGTACGCCATGGTCGTCGTGGCGGCCTGTGTGCCCGGCTACCTGATCGCGGGCTTTACCGAAAACTGGCTCATCACGCTGGTGTCGTCGCTTGCCATTCTGACCGCAGCCCTGCTGTATCTGCGCAGGCGCAGTCTGGCCGAGGACGCCAGGGCATAAAGAAAAAGCAGTGCTTTCCAAGCGGAAGGCACTGCTTTTTTTGTAGGGGCGACCATTGGTCGCCCGCAGCCGTTTGCGGCGGCGAAAAGCCCCGCGGGTCGTCGAGGACGCCGACCCCTACACCGTAGGGACAAATTCCGTATCAGCCCGGCCCAAAGTCTTTACTTCAGCGTACCGTCCAGAATCTGCTGGTAATACCACGGCTTCTCGGCGTGGAATACCCGCCCGGCGAGATGCGCAAACCGGGGGTCGCTGATTTGCGCAGGAAAGCGCAGCTCCCACGCGCAGAGCGCCTGATACTTGAACCGCAGCTCGCGGTTGGCGGCGTTGTTGCCGTACTTGGAATCACCCAGAATCGGGCAGCCGATGTGTGCTAAATGCGCGCGGATCTGATGGGTGCGCCCGGTCACAAGCTCGACCTCCAACAGGGCCAGCCGTCCGCTGACGGCCAGCGTTTCATACCCGGTGATGACCTCCTTCGCGCCGCCCGCCGTCGTGTCGGTGATGCGCACAATGCCGCGCTCGGCGTCCTTCAAAAGGTAGTCGCGCAGCAGGGCGGCGGGCGGGTTCGGGCGGCCAAACGTCACGCAGAGGTAGCGCTTTTCAATATCGCGCGCCTTAATGGCGGCGGTCAGAAACGCCTCCGCCGCACTGTTCTTCGCCAGCAGCACCAGCCCGCTTGTACCGGTGTCCAGCCGGTGGCAGAGCACGGCGTGGGCAGCCTTGCCCTCGGCGGCCAGCTTCGTTTGCACGCGGCGGAGCAGTGTGTCACTGTCCGGGCCGTCCACAGCGATGCCTGCGGGCTTGCTGGCAATGATGATGTCGTCGTCCTCATACACAAACACGGCGGCGGGGGTGGGGCGGTTCTCCAGCTGGTCGTCGTTCAGGAACAGCTTGATAATATCGCCGTTCTGCACGCGGGTGGAGAGCGGCTGCTTCTTTCCGTTCAGCTTGATCTTGTTTTCGCGCAGGGCCTTGTTCAGCCGCCCCATGCCCAGAGCGGGGAACTGGTCCATCAGGTACTTGTCCAGCCGCACGGGCAGCAGGCTTTTTACATGCAGTTCTTTCATTTTGTCGTCAACTCCTGATCCCACAAAACCGTGGCATCCTCAATATCCAAGGTGACCATCAGCCAACCGGCGTCGTGGTCATCGACCTTCAAAATCGGGTATTCCTGCCCGCCCGCGCAAAGCAGCGCCGCACCGTCCAGCTTGGCACGCGCAAACGGGGAATCCTTAAAGCAGACCGTCTGCTTTGTTTCATCCAGCACGCCGCGGTTCCACAGCGCGTCGGTGTAGTCGGCCAGGCGCAGGGGATAGTGCTCGTCGTAGAGCGTGCACAGAGCGTCAAATGTTTGTCCCTGCAGCCCCGGCGCAATGACATACCAGCTGGCGCTGCCGTCAGCGCTCGTCACGCGCCCGCACCAGGCCAGCGCCTTGACCGGTTCCACGGCCTGCAAAAAGGCACCCTCGTCCTCGAACAGGTAGAGCGTGTCACTCTGCGGCGTGCCAGCGTCCAGAGCGTCCAGCGCGGTCTGGCGCTCGGCGGCAAGAGCAGTCTCGTCGTAGCGGGCGGCGAACGGATCGTTCGTCGTCATGCCGTTGTCGGCAGCCCACAGTGCTAAGTGCAAGCTGTCGGCCTGCATGCCCTGCACGGATTCGATGTGGCGGTACTGTGCCGCGCTCTGCCAGAAATCGCTGCCCAGCTCGGACGGGAACGCGTCCGTGACCTGCGCGGCCTGCATGGCGTCGTGCCGCTGGCAAAGCGCCGGGCTTACATCCCACAGCTGCACGGCGGCAAACAGTGTGACCCAGACAGCCCCGCGGGGCAGACGCGCCAGCCCTGCGAATGCTGCCAGCGTCAGCAGGTAGTAGACGGGCCAGAACAGCCGCCCGCCGGAGCGAAAGACCGAGAACAGCTTAATAAAAGAAGCGGGCAGCGGCAGCGTGGCCAGCGTCACGCCGTTGGCAGTGATGACGTTGCTGACGGCAAACGCGGTCAGCACAGCGCAGACGGCGAACAGCGCCCAGTGACGGCGCACAGCGGGCAGGATATGCCGCCGCGCTGACACGACCACGACAGGCAGTGCAGCCAGCACGCCCAGCCCCAGATAGGCAAAGGCGTCATAGTTGCCGCCGACCTGATTCTGTGCGGGCAGCAGGCGGCTGTACAAAACGCCGTTCACACCCGCCGGGTTCCACAGCGCGTTCAGGTTCATGGCAAAATAGCCGTACAGCGCCTGCCCGCCGCTGGTGGCTGTGCCGTAAAGCAGCCCCAGCGCCCAGCCCAGCGCCGCGGTGCAGAGCATGTTGCCGCCCAAAAACAGCGCGGGCCGCAGCCATTGCCGCTGCTTTACGGCGTACTCAAGCAAAAGCGCCAGTGTGACAGCGTAGGTCATGGGCAGAAAATACGGGTGGATACCGACGGCCAGAATGTTGATGACAAACAATCCGCGCGACGCAAACCGGCTCTGTCGGCGGCAGACAAAATAACAGTACAGCGCCGCCAGCACAAGCCACTGCGCGCCGAGCGAGGTGTGCCGGAATGCGCGCTCCAGTAAAATCGGGCTGGCCGCAAACACAAGCGAGCCCGCCAAAGGGGCGGCAAGTCCCTTGGCAAACAGCCCGCACAGCAGCGCCGCAAAGCCGCCCTGCAAAGCAAAGCAGACAAGGGTAAACCAGCCGAAATACTGGAACGTCCCGCCCAGCGCTGCCGCCAGCGGGCGGCACAGCACAGCCAGCAGCGGGATAGAATCGGTGTACGCAACGCTGACGCCCTGCGGCGCGTTGATGGCCTGCGTTACGCCGAGCGGCCAGCCCGGCGCACTGCTTCGGTAGAACAGCCAGCCCGCGTAGTGCTGCTGGATGTCCTTTTCAATGTAGCCGCCGCGGCAGAAGGCGTCGTTGGCTACGTCCAGCGGTGCAAGGCCGTACACCAGCAAAAATACGGCAGCGCCGAGCAGCGCCCCCAGCCAGAACAGCCGGGCGCTGCGGGTAGATTTATGGTTCAGCATACCATGCCTCACAGGGTCCAATAGAAAAAGCCGAAACAACCGGTAAAGCTGTTTCGGCTCGGGTAAATGCCGCTGACCGGGATCGAACCGGTACGGTATCGCTACCGAGGGATTTTAAGTCCCACAAAAAGCGGTATTTCTACATATTGAGTCCAAACACCTTTTGGTTAGCACGTTTTTCTATATATTGTGCGTATCTAAAGTAACAGAAAAAATATTACAAGAGATTGAAGAATTGAAATTTTGGTAGAGGGATTTTCAAATAGGCATAAGAATATTTAATCTTTACCTTCATAGCGCTTCACCAGTCGATAAAATGTAGGCTTCGTAAGGTTCAATTCTCGCATTGCGTCAACAGCGAGAATCTGATTCTGTTTCCATTTGATATACACGGTCTGCCAATTTTCGGGGTAGTCCTTTGTGGGGCGGCCCATCTTAACGCCGTGTGCGCGCGCGACCTCAATGCCTTGCGCTTGACGCTTACGGATGTTTGTACGCTCTTTCTCGGCGGTGTAGCTAAGAATCTGCAAGACCAAATCTGCAATGAAGCGTTTGTCAAGGTTCTCTGTTGCGGTGCTGGTGTCCAGCAGGGGCATATCGAGAACTTTAATATCCGCGCCGATCTCGGTGGTGATGTATGCCCACTGCTTGCGAATTTCGGTATAGTTACGGCCTAGTCTGTCAAGAGAGAGAACAACAAGCAAATCACCTTTGCGCAAAAGGGGAGCACTTGTATCTGTGCCGACTAGGAGATTCCATGTGCGGCGCTCAAAATCCTTGCCCGATGCCTTATCGCAGAGAATGTGCTTCTCGTCGATGCCCTCGGCCAGCATAGCGGCCTTTTGGCGGTCAAGGTTCTGATCTACACTGCTAACACGGCAATAGCCCCAAACGGTTCTGTCCATCTGTCAGCGCTCCTTTCATTTGCTAATATAAATATACCACAGAAGTATCAAAAAGTCAATACTTTTATTGATACGTTCCTAAAGAAAATTTAAAGAATCTGAGACGCAGAAAATGCCCTCCGAATAGGCTTCGGAGGGCGTTTCTTTAAGTATACCTTTTGGAACGTCTTAGACGCTGATAAAATCAAACGAAATCTTTGGGTTCAATTAGAAATGCGCCTTGCCGCGTGGCGAGTTCAATCTTCTTCCAGTTGGCGGGGGCTTCAATCACCTTATAGCCGCTCATAGATTTACCGCTTAAAATGTCTTTATAGTCTTGGTCGTTCAAATCTTCCATGTCGTCAACCGTGGTTTACTTTTCCTATCTTTTGGTTATATACGGCGCGCGCTCTATATACTTCAAAAATGGACAGAGAAAACAGCGCGCAATTTTTTCTATTTCCGCAATTAAACAACAAGGTCGTTTCTTCTCTTGTTTGGGACTATTCCATGTAGACCTTGAAACAAAACATCAGTATCCCACATTATAGTTTCCTTACTATATTCTTACCTATATGTTCGGAGACACTTTCTCTATTACTTCTTCTTTGCCTGTTTTCTCTGCTTTTCTTAATTCTTCTATATTATTCTCTTTATATCGTTATATTCCTTCTTATATTATCTCTTATATAATTCCTTACACTATCCCTTTTATTATTCCTATTATTATTTTCATTACTATCCCTTTACTGTTATCCCTATTATTCTTTGCAATTCCTGTTTGGCTTTATCAGCGCGCTTAACCCGACACGCGCTGACGCGCTGTCAGCTACGCGCGCGGTCTGTCTTAATTCTATTTATTATAATTATATATTATATTTATAATATCGTTTTTAAAGAGAGTAATAAGAAAACAAGAAAAATCCAAAAAATAAGATATAATAATTAACACAAAATCGCAAATTTTCGGAAATGCTTCTGTGCTTCAATAGCCAGCAGATACCACTTTTTTATTTTGCCTTTTGTGTTTATCCTACATTACATCCCCCTACATACTAAACAACAGAGGTGTTGAACCATGACAAAACAAGAGCAACTAAACAGCACCGTTTCTATGCTGCGTCCCTTGTGCGGCGTTTCAAGGGCTGCATTTGCAGCGTAGGCGGGTTTAAATGTCTACGACCTATATGACCTTTCCCGCACCAAAAGAAAGGCTTCTAAGCGGCTCTGTGAGCGCGTGGAAAAGGCATTATTGAAATACTACCCATTTGAATATAAAGCGCTCTTACAGAGCCTTACACAGTTGGAGGAGGCCTCCGATGAAAACAACGAACATCTTCTATAATCCAGAACATGAAGCGTGGCACGATGAACGCAGCCACAAAATCGCCCAATAGGAAATAAACCGCCTTGTTCCCTCAATAGCAAAGAAAGAAGCGGCGCGCCTTTATAATGAGCGCATGGACAGATTGCTTGCTGACTTACAGGCCGACTTGCAAACAACCATCTATGCTGCTTTTGAGGATAATAAAAATGTTCTTTTGGGGTAGACTACACGCGCCGTCCTTTCCGATGCGCTGTTTGAGCGCGTCCGCAATGATGTGGAACGCTTAAAAATTACAATAGAATGAGAAAGAAATTGCGCCCACAGATTCTAAGCTGTGAGCGCGCTTTTATTTTCTGAAAGCCAACTTTGTTTTGCCTCGATTTATGCGAACAGTATTGATAGGGGCGTGTTCTTCGACCATCGGTTTTGTGTCCTCTGCGAACAAATTAGAGTAGCGCTGAACCATCTTCAAAGAGCGATGGCCTAATATCTTCTGCAAGGATAAAATATCACCGCCAGATTGAATCCATCGTTTGGCGAACGTGTGTCGCCAGAGGTGGCAGCTTGTCTTTTGAACGCCACGACTTTTGTTGTATTCTCCGAGGCTTTTGCCTAGGGCAACAGGGCCGCATTTGCTGCCGTAAGAATTGCAAAAGACATAGGCCTTATTTAAAGGAATGCCGTTTTCGTCACAGCGATAGTGGCGAATGTATTCTATAAGAATCGGCTTTAGTTTTTCGGCCATTGCAATGCGGGAAGGGTCACGATTCTTTTGAACGTTGACGGTTATAATGCCTTCATCAAAATCTAGATCGCTTATTTTCAGATTGGCAACGGAGGAAATGCGGTTTCCAGTAGCAAGAAAATAGTTGATGATAACCCAATTTCGGTATTCTATGAAATCTTCGGGCCTAGGCTTTACAAGTAACTTTTCGATTTCAGAATCGGTGTACACTTCTTTGATTGCGGGCGCTACTTCTCTTATATAGATATTGCGCGTATCTATCCAGCCTTTATCCATGCAGAAGTAAGCAATAGCACGCCAACCACGGAAAATGTTGTTTAGCGTTTGCTCATTACATTCTAGGTAGTCTAAAATGTAGTCGTGGTACTCGGCTTCAAAATCATCCGTTTCGAGAACGACCAACGGCATGATTTTGCCAAACTCGAGATCGCTCAATGTGTGCTCTGTAAGAGCCTCTTTTGAAGTGTTTAGCATTTTGGCGTAATCGGCAGGGGATTCACTCACGAGATAAGCAACAAACCTGTAAAGGTTGCGAAAAACCTTTTGATAGTATTTGATGGTGGCTTCTGTGTTGTTTTTGCCCCTTTGATAGCTGATAAACATATCTTCGATTTGCCAAAGGGGAGTGGTGAACTTATTGACTTGCTTGCTTTTTAAGCGCGCGATTCTTCCTTTTGGGAGAGATGCTTCTTGCATTTCCAGCGCGTGCCGAAATGTTTGACGAGTTTCTTCGTCAACGGTTGAGTTGGATTTATTTAAGGCTTCTGCTTCTTCTGGCGTGGCTTCAATAGTAAGACTGGCGTTGAAGATAGGCTCTTTCATTGTAAAACCTCCGAACATCGACCTTTTGATACAGAAATTATACCGCAAAATCGAGGGATTGTCAACAGAATCGAGGGATTTTTGGCCGAAAAAATACTAGGGATTGCCAGAATAAAATTGACTAGGGATTGCTTTTGATACACGGAAATCAAAACAAAAAAGGCCCTATATTCAGCGAATGAACGTTGAATATAGGGCTATATGCCGCTGACGGGAATCGAACCCGTACGATGTTTCCATCGAGGGATTTTAAGTCCCTTGCGTCTGCCAGTTCCGCCACAGCGGCATAATATATGTATTGTAGCGCAAGAAGGCGGAAATGTCAATCTTCCTGCGGCGTCTTTTTGCCGTCTTTTTGCGGAACGGGTGCAAAAAGCGGATTCCCCGCCCGACGGCACAAAAAATTCACTTTCTGCCGCTTGTGCTTTTGCTTCGAATTTGTTATACTAATATGGTATGTCTGGATAGGTGCGCCCATTTGAGCGTTTATATAAGGAGAAATTCACTTGGAAAAACTGACCTACACCCACAACGCCGCCGCCGCCAAGGTGCTGGCGGCGTTCTATGAGACACCGCCGCTGGCGTATGTACGCAGCTACGGCTGCCAGCAGAACGTCAACGACGGCGAGAAGATCAAGGGCGTTTTGCAGGATGTCGGCTACGGCCTGTGTGACAATGTCGAACACGCCGACCTCATCCTGTTCAACACCTGCGCCGTGCGTGAGCACGCCGAGCAGCGCGTTTTCGGCAATGTCGGCGCGCTGAAAAAGCTCAAGGAGCAGAACCCGCGACTGATGATCGGCGTCTGCGGCTGCATGGCCCAGCAGGAGCACATCGTCGAAAAGCTGCGCCAGAGCTACCCCTATGTGGATCTTGTCTTTGGCGTGGACGGCATTGACCGGCTGCCCGCCATGCTGGCCGAGCGCATCCGCAAGGGCAAGCGCTATCTGGAAAAGCCCGCCGAGCGCAACGCCGTGGTCGAGGAGCTGCCCATCCGCCGCGATTCCGGCTTCCGCGCGTGGCTGCCCATCATGTACGGGTGCGACAACTTCTGCACCTACTGCATCGTGCCCTACGTCCGCGGGCGGGAACGCAGCCGCGAGCCCGCCGCAATTCTGGCGGAGTTCAGGCAGCTTGTCGAGCAGGGCTATAAGGAGATCACCCTCCTGGGCCAGAACGTCAACAGCTACGGCAAGGGGCTGGAACATCCCATCGACTTTGCCGACCTTTTGAACCTGCTGTGCGAAGTCCCCGGCGACTACCAGATCCGCTTCATGACGAGCCATCCGAAGGACGCCAGCCGCAAGCTCATCGACACGATTGCCGCGCAGGAGCATCTGTGCAAGCATATCCACCTGCCCGTGCAGTCCGGCTCGGACCGGCTGCTCAAGGAGATGAACCGCCACTACAACGTCGCGCAGTACATGGATCTGATCCGCTACGCCAAGGAAAAAATTCCCGGTGTGACCTTCTCCAGCGACATCATTGTCGGCTTCCCCGGCGAGACGGAGGAGGACTTTGCCGCAACGCTCGACCTCATCCGTGAGGTGGGCTATATGCAGCTGTTTACCTTCATCTATTCCAAGCGCGCCGGTACCCCGGCCGCAGAGATTGACGATCCTACGCCGCATGAGGTTATTCTCGAGCGTTTCAACCGCCTGGTTAAGGTTATCGAGACCACGGCACACGAGTATAACCAGGGTGAGCTTCATACTGTGGTGCCGGCGCTCATTGAGGGAACGAGTAAAAAGAACGACGCGGTCCTGCTTGGCAAGAGTCCCAAGAATCAGACCGTGCATGCGCCTATCCCCGAGGGTTACAGCATCGATCAGCTTGTTGGCAAGATCGTTGATGTTGACGTTGACGTTGCCAAGACCTGGTATTTGTCTGGTTCCGTTGTGGGCGAGCCGCGCTAATGGTTTCTTCCGAGGCAGGTCTTTCCGCCGTTGCGATCGTCGGTCCGACGGCGGTTGGTAAGAGTGATGTTGCCGACCGTTTGGCCGCTCGTCTTTCGTCCGAAGTGCTGTCGTGCGATGCGATGCAAATCTATCGCGGCATGGACATCGGTACCGCAAAGATGGCGCCCGATGAGTGTACGGCGCCGCTGCGTCTCGTCGACATTGTAGAGCCGGGTGTGGCATATTCTGCTGCGCTTTATCAGGCTGACGCTCGCGCGCATGTTGAACGTCTCCTTGGTTCGGGTCGCCTGCCGGTTTTTTGCGGAGGTACGGGGCTGTATCTCAAGGCCTCCCTCGATGAGATGGATTTTCCCTCGGGCGAGCTTGTGGACGATCGTCGCGCGGGGTATCAGGAACTTGCCGAGCGCATAGGCGAGGAAGCGCTGCACGCGCTGCTTGCCGAGCGTGACCCCGAGTCCGCTGCGGTCATCCATCCCCATAATGTTCGCCGCGTGATTCGCGCGCTCGAAATGCACGATGATGGTGTGTCCTACGCGCAGCAAAAGTCGCAGTTTAGTGTTCCGCGCGAGCATTATCATGCCCTATGGTTTGGTCTGACGCGTAATCGCAAGGTGCTCTACGAGCGCATTAACCTGCGTGTCGATATGATGTTTGAGCAGGGTCTTGTCAATGAGGTCCGCAGTCTTATGGGGCAGGGGCTGGGAGATGCCCTGACGTCGATGCAGGCAATTGGCTATAAAGAGATCATCGATGCTTTCAATGGCGTGATGAGCATGGATGAGGCTCCCATCAAGATGCGTTCGCGTCGCTATGCCAAACGTCAGCTTTCGTGGTTTAAGCGCGATGACCGTATCGTGTGGTTTGATATGGACGAGTATACGATCGATGAGGTCGTTGAGGACATCCTGCATCGTATTGAGGCTGCCTAATGGCCCGTTTCCCCCTTGTTCCCACGGCACCCGAGCCCGAGCGTGCCATATTAGTTGGTGTTGAGTGGCGCGACAATGCATGGCCGCTCGATCGTTCGCTTGACGAGCTTGAGCGCCTGGCCCATACGGCTGGCGCCCAGTGCGTGGCGCGTTTGTCACAGCGTCTGGTTAAGCCGTATCCAAAATCGTTTATCGGTTCCGGTAAGGTTGAAGAGCTGTGCGGCCTGGTGCATCGCATGGATGCCGATGTCGTTATTTTTGACGACGACTTGACGCCCTCGCAGCAATCCTATTTGGAGAAAGCCGTGGGCGAGCCGGTAAAGATTATCGATCGTACAGCACTGATCTTGGATATCTTTGGCCTGCATGCTCAGACGCGTGAGGGACGCCTACAGGTACAGCTGGCGCAGCTTCAATATCTGTTGCCTCGTCTGCGTGGCATGTGGAGTCATCTTGCCAAGGAGCAGACGCGCGGCGGCATCGGTTCGCGCTTTGGCCAGGGTGAAAGCCAGCTCGAGGTCGACCGTCGCCTCATTCGTAATAAGATCGCTGCGCTTCGTCGTGAGCTCAAGCAGGTTGAACAGCGTCGCGATGTCCAGTCCAAGAGCCGCATTGAGTCTCCGGCGTTTCGCGTCGCGTTAGCCGGTTATACCAATGCCGGTAAATCGACGTTGCTCAATCGTCTGACCGGCTCTACGGTACTTTCGCAGGACAAGCTGTTTGCTACGCTCGACCCGACGACGCGTTCGTATCGCCTGCCCGGCGGTCGCGGCATGACGATCACCGACACTGTCGGCTTTATTCAAAAGCTGCCGCATGGTCTCGTTGATGCCTTTAAGTCCACGCTGTCTGAGGTTCTTGGTGCCGATTTAATTCTCAAAGTCGTAGATGCGTCTGACGAGGACTATGAGCGCCAGCTCGAGGCAGTCGATCGCGTTCTTGATGAAATCGGTGCCGGCGAGCGTTTGACGCTTACGGTGTTCAATAAAATCGATCTGCTCGATAGCGTTGATCGATTGAGTTTCCGTCGTCGCTATCCCGAGGCCGTGCTGTTCTCGGCCCAGACGGGCGAGGGGCTCGACGATCTCGTCGACCGTATTGCTCGTGAGGCTGCTGCTACCGATGTGTTGCTCTCTGCTGATATCCCGTATCGCGAGGGCGCCCTCATCACGCTGGTACATGAGCAGGGAACCCTTTTGCACGAGGAATATCTTGAGGACGGCGTTCGTATTGTGGCGAAGCTGCCGGCCCGTATCGCGCCGCGGCTCGAGCGTTATCGCACCGAGTAGACGAGCTCCAAAAAGCCCAGAATAATGGGCTGATGCAGTAGATAAAAGGGGAGTGCGTGACGTCCAAGGCTGGCGAGCGCCGGGATGGGATTGGCGTAGGCCCAGCTTGGGACGGTCTTATCGATTCCCTGCGCTATGTGTGCGGCGAAGTATCCTGCAAGATACATAAAGAAAAACGGGATGATGGGGTAGTAATCACCTGAGACAAACCCAGGGCTCGGAAATCCCAGCCACGCCAGGTAGGGGACAGGGTAGATCGTTTTGGGGATGCTCCAGGTGAGGGCGAACAACAAAAGGCATAGGGACATGCCCCATCTCGCCGATATCTTCTTAAGGACGGGATCGGTCAACGCCACGATGCCGGTACATGCGGCCATGCAGTAGATGATGCCAAAGTTCACTGAATCGTCGACCGATACGAGCGTTGTTGCAATCCAGACGACCAAAGCTGCGGCAGCGTATTTGGCCGCTCGTTTAGCATTGTTGCGTGAGAGCGTGCACATCCAACCCGCGATAAACAAGAATACCCAGCTGATGCTGGCACGCCAGATGTCTTGAAAGACAGTCTGTGTAAACCAGGGCATATCCCAACCGTACAGGTAGGCGAGATCGTAACAAGCGTGAAAACCTGCCATTGAAATCATCGTAAACCCGCGGACGGTATCAAAGATGGTGATGCGTTTTTGCATTACGAGAACCGGCGCATCAAGCCGACGACTTTGCCCAAGATAACGGGATTCGTTGCATAGATAGGCTCCATGGTGTCATTCTCGGGCTGCAGGCGTACGCGTCCCTGCTCCTTGTAGAACGTCTTGACGGTCGCTGAACCATCAATCATGGCCACGACAATTTCGCCGTTCATGGCACTCTTTTGTTCACGGACGATGATGTAATCGCCATTGAAGATGCCGACATTGATCATTGAGCTCCCATGCACCTCAAGGATAAAGGAACCCTGATCGGTGGCGATTTCGGTCGGGATAGTAAAAGTGTCTTCGATATTCTGTTCGGCCAGAATGGGAATCCCAGCCGCGACGCGACCAACGAGCGGTAGCGAGACCGTTCCGCGAGGTGCGGTGGGCTCGTCAGATTTAGAAATTGAGACAGAGGAACCGTCCTCGTTAAAGAGTTCCAGGGCGCGCGGTTTGGTGGCATCGCGCTTGAGTAGCCCGCGCGCCTCCAGGGCAGATAGATGGGCGTGCACGGTGCTGGGGGAGGAAAGGCCCACGGCAGAAGCCATCTCGCGCACGCTGGGCGGATAACCTTTCTCCTGCTGATATTCCTTGATGAAGTCGTAAATTTGCTGCTGACGCTTGGTAATTTTGCGAGCCATCAGGGCGTCCTCTCTACCTATGTCAAACAAATGTTCGAATTTTGCTTGACAGGAACAACTGTTCGAAGATAATAATAACCGAACATTCGTTCTCGCGCTAGACATTTTTGTCCGCGCGGCTTGATAAAACTGTTCTCAGCAAAACACGCGAGAGGAGAACATGATGAACGCAACGAATATGGTCCAGGGAAACCTCGCCCTTAAGCTCGAGACGCCTGCCGCGCCCGCTTTTACTGTTGTCAAGGGTGGACGTTCCGGTTATCAGCCTTTGCCCGTAAAGTCTGCTCGCACTCAGTATGCTGTTGCCGCGCCGACTCCCGCTGCCCTGAAGGTCTCGACGATTGCTGCCGTCGCCGTTGCGCTCACACTCTTTTTTGTCCTCGCTACGTCGGTCTTTAGCGCTCGTCACGCCGCGTATGCCGAGTCCGTTTCCAACGTTACCTACGAGACCATTCGCGTTCAGCCTGGTGATTCTCTTTGGTCGCTTGCCGAGGAATATCCAATCGAAGGCCTTTCCACGCAAGAGACTTCCGACATGATCCGTAACGTCAATCATCTGGAGCATGGTTCGCTCGCCGCCGGTGCGCATCTTAAGGTTCCTGCTCGTTCGTAATCATTATCGCGCTGCGCATGGTACCCTTGTTATCGTTTAAGAGGAGGTACCATGCGCTGTCCCAAATGCGGCAAGGCACATACCCGCGTCGTTGATTCCCGTATGCAGGAATCAAATAACACCATTAAGCGCCGTCGTGAATGTTGCTCGTGTAACTATCGCTTTACAACGTTCGAGCGATGTGAAGATCCAATCGAGGTTATTAAGTCAGACGGAACTAAGCAGCGGTTCGATCGCAATAAGCTGCTCGTCGGCTTGATGCGCGCCACCATCAAGCGCGATATCGACACTAAGAAGCTCAATGAGATTATCGACGACATCGAGGTCGAGCTGCGTTCTCGCACGCTGACGGCCGTCACGTCGCATGAGTTGGGTGACATGGTGCTCAAACGCTTGGCCAAGATCGACAAGGTGGCGTACATCCGCTTTGCCTCGGTCTACCGCGATTTCAAAGACGTCGATGAGTTTCTGCAAGAGCTCGACAAGCTAAGGTGATTCCATGTCCAACATTACCCTCAACATAAAGCGTCTCGATCCCACCGTCGAGCTTCCCAAATACGCCCATCCCACCGATGCCGGCTTGGATCTGCGCTCCAACGAGGACTGCGTCCTGAAGCCCTTCGAACGTCGTCTGGTCTCTACTGGGTTGGCCATCGCCCTGCCCGATGGCTACGCCGGCTTCGTCCAGCCCCGAAGCGGCTTAGCCATCAAGCAGGGCCTGTCTATAGTCAATACGCCGGGCCTCATCGACGCCCACTACCGAGGAGAACTCAAGGTTATCCTCATCAACCTGGATCCCTCCAACAACATCCAAATCAACAAAGGCGACCGCATAGCCCAACTCGTCATCCAAGAAGTCCCCACGGTCAACCTCGTAGAAGTACAAGAACTAGACGAAACCGACCGAGGCAACGGAGGCTTCGGCTCCTCCGGCGTCGCCTAGGGGCGCTCGTATCCCTCCCGCCCGCCTCTCACACATATCATTCCATGCTCAAACATTCTCGCTTCGCTTCGCTCGCTGCGAAACTGCGCGTGGAACGATATGTGTGAGAGGCGGGCGGGCGGTTACTCGCTTGAAAATAATAATCATTCTTTTTGATAAGCCGATGCGACAAAGGGTTGGATCCTTTGTCGCATCGGCTTACTGTATTTATATTTTCCTGTTTTACCTTTGCAGGTTCTAATGGAGGGGATACCGAAGTAGCTGCTAGTAAGTAAACGTAGCTGCTCGGCGGGAGCCGCCCATATATCGTTCCACGCGCAGTTTCGCAGCGCAGCGAGAATGTTTGAGCATGGAATGATATATGGGCGGCTCCCGCCGAGCAGCGGACGCTAAGACGCTAGCGGATATGCGCTGGTTTTTCGCCCCAGTAGAAGCGGCAGAAGGCTCGTTTACGTTTTTGGGGTTTGCCTACGAGCTCCATGGTTGCGATGGCGATGTCCTCCGCTGCGCGTGGACGGCGCAGGACTTCGCCATTGATGAGCAGTGCCTTGAGCGACTCCGGATGATCGTGGAGATGGCGCAACGTCACGATGAGCTCGCGTGCGGTGGTGACATGCATGCTGGCGCCCATGCCGGTGAGCATCGTGGTGTTGGCCTTTTCCTGACCGTATGATTTGCCCAGCAGGATCATCGGCAGATGAGCGCACAGGCACTCGGTGACCGTGAGTCCGCCTGATTTGAGGATTGCCAGGTCGCAGCCGTGCATGAGGGCCGCCATGTCGTCCACGTAGTCCAGAACCGTGACGTTGTCGAGCTTCATGGCGTCGAAGAGCGTCTTGAGTCGGGCGGCGTATTCCTTATCCTTGCCCGGTAAAAAGACAAAGTGCATGTCCTCAAAGCTGCGTAAGAAGGGGAGCGTGTGGTCCATCGCGGCACGGAAACGCACGTATGGTTGGGGCAAACTGGCGCCGGCCATCACCAATACGACGGTTTTGTCTATGGGGAGATTGAACTTGCTCAGCTCTTCCTCGCGATCGTAATTTGAATCGAAACCGGCTCGGATGGGGATGCCCGTTATGCGGATCTTTGACTCGGGAACTTTGCGGGGGCGCAGCGTTTCGGCCATAAACTTGTTGGCCACGCAGAACAGGTCGGTGTCCTTGTGGGGCCAAAAGCCTTCGACTTCATAGTCTGTTGGTACGCAGATGACCGGATAATCGATACCCGTAATAACGCGGGCGCCCACGGCAACATTGGCTGCTGTGATGTGCGTTGCGACCACGGCTATAGGCCTGCGACGACGAATATATTCGTTGAAGGCGGGGAACATAATTCGCGACCATGCCGTGCCGCCACCCCAGAGAAGATGTCCCGTAAGCGTATATCGCCAGGTCAGGTCGTAAATGGGGCGTGTGGCTCCCGTAAAAGAAGCCGCGGTCTTATTGCCGTCGAATTTAATACGTCCAAAATCAAGGATATCGAGCACTTCAATTTCAATATTCTCAGGGATTCCCTTGGTGCCGCGGATAAGGTCAAATGCTTGTGCAATCGCGTTGGCGGCGGCTTTGTGGCCCGATCCAACCGATGCGTGCACAATGGTTACCAGGGGTTTTTGTGTATGTGAAACGGTCATTTGCTCCGGTTGGGGAGTGGCTTGCATGGGCAGGGGAGCGCTATTGCTCGTCTGCGTTTGATCCATCGATAACTCCCCTTCAGCTTTGTTACGCGATTTATCATTGTAGTGCATGAGTGTCATGTTCACGTAAATTTGGGTATGAGCGCAAAGAACGACAACGTTTCGACGAGAGGATTCTTCATGACTACCGATCAGCCGATTGATGTTGCGATTATCGGTGGAGGCCCCGCGGGCTATGCTGCCGCCATTTACGCTGCGCGTGCCAACCTGACGACGACCGTGATTGAGCAGGGCATGTCGGGTGGACAGATCGCCACGACCAATGAAGTCGAGAACTATCCGGGCATTCCGCTCTTGAGTGGCGCCGAACTCGGCGAGCGTTTTCAGCAACATGCAGAGGGGCTGGGAGCGCAGGTTACATGGAGCATGGTTACGGGTATCGATTACGATGCCGATGCAGCGCTGTTTACGGTGCATCACGATATGGGCGATACGCTTGCCTCGAGCGTTATCGCTTGCATGGGTGCCACGCCGCGATCTGCTGGTTTCACTGGCGAGGATACGTATCGCGGTCGTGGCGTTTCGTATTGCGCGACGTGTGACGGCATGTTCTTCCGTGGCAAGCAGGTTTTTGTCATTGGCGGCGGCAATGCTGCCTGTGAGGAAGCCCTGTTCTTGTCAGAAATCGCCAGCAGCGTGACCATCGTCTTGCGTCGCGATCAGTTCCGTGCACCTGATGGTGTTGTTCAGAAAGTACTCGAAAAGGACAATATTACAGTTAGGTACCAAACTAGTATTGTTGGGCTTTCTGGTGAAGCGATGCCCACGACAATTTCGTTCAAGGACAATGCAAGCGGTAAGACGCATGCCGAGACCTTTGATCCTGGCTCGTTTGGCATTTTTGTCTTTACCGGCACGCAACCCCATACCGAGCTTGTTGAGCATCTAGTCGATCTGGCGCCTGATGGCGGCATTCTGACTGATGAATCCATGGCGACCCGCACGCCAGGTCTATTTGCTGCTGGCGACATCCGTTCCAAACGCTTACGTCAGGTTGTGACCGCCGTTTCTGACGGAGCCATAGCAGCAACGAGCGCATACGCGTTTCTCCGCGGATAAGTACGATAATATATCTTATGTAAGGTTGCTATCTTTAAAACAAAGTGGTTGGACGGTGCATCAATGTGCTGTCCAACCACTTTTACTTTCCTGCTATATAGTATGCAAAACTAGATAACCTAGAATACAATATAGCTAATGAACGGAGGATCCTTATGAACCACGCCAAACGCGTTATCCCGATGTCCGATTCGTCGGTCAGCATTAAGCCTGAGGATATTCAGCCCACTGTGCTGCCCGATGCATTTATTCAGTCCGATATCGTGCGCAAACTCAATACGTTGAGTCTGCCGCGCTATGACCAGTTGCCCAATGTGACGCTCTACCGCGACCAGGTCATTGAGTATGTTGCGCTGTGGATGGAGCCGCTGTCTATTTGCGTTGAGCAGCCTGTCATTACGCCATCGATGATCAATAACTACGTGAAGGTCGGCCTGGTGCCTGCTCCGGTCAAAAAGCAGTATGGTCGCGAGCAGATTGCCCGCCTGATCGCTATCTGCATCTTTAAGCAGGTGCTACCTATTGCTGCGGTGCAGGCGCTCTTTAACATTCAGCGTTTGAGCTACGATGCCCCGACGGCCTTCGACTATGTGGTCGATCAGCTCGAGGCATCGATTCGTTCGGCGTTTTCTGTCGAGCAGACGCCGGTTCCCGATACGGCGCATCAGGTAACGCGTGAGTCGCTGCTTGTGCGCAGCGCGGTTTCATCCTTTGTTTCGAAAGCGTACCTGATGAGCTATCTCAAGTTCAACGGGTTTAATAGCTAGCCGACGTATAAAACGGGCGGGACAAAGAGCCATCTGTCGCTTTGTCCCGCCCGTATTTTGCTGGTTGGACTTTATTTGCCCGAAGCTACGCCCATGCCATAGCCGATGATGAGGCCGTGCATCTCGGCGTAATAGGAATCCAGGCCATTGCAGGGCATAATGATGGTCTTGGAGTCGGGCCAATGCTCAATAATGCGATCGGCCAGCGCCTGGGCGCTCGATACGTTTTCCACATGGTCGATGACGACCTCACCGCCCGTAAAGCCCTCGGCTTCCATGGTGTCGATGATCTTGTTGAGCATCTTCTTTTCGCCACGCGTGTGCCCGACGAGTTCGATTTTACCGGCCTCACTCGCCGTGCCCAAAATGCGGATATTGAGCTTGTTGGCAATGACGCCGGCTGCCTTAGGGATACGTCCGGCTTTGGCGAGGTTTTCGTAATTGCACAAACTGAAGAGGATTTTGCTGTTCTGTTCAAGACTATCGAAGTATGCGCAAGCATCCTCGAATGAGACATCCGGGTTGCTTGCAAGATAGCGGTCGAACAGCAGGAAAATGAGGTCCATTTTGCCGCCAGCTGCGCGTGAATTGACTAGATGAATCTGTCGGTCGGGCTCCTCGGCAAGAATCATATCGCGAGCCGTGGCTGCAGCGTTGTAGCTGCCCGACACGCCCTCAGAGATCGGCATGCAGATGGTCTTGTCTGCCAATTTGAAGAGCTCGGCCCACTCCCCTACGCTGGGACAAGCGCTCGAAGAAGCGTTCGTCTCCGCCTGAACAGCGCAGTTGAGCTCATGAACATCGAGAGAAAGGTCATCGACGAATTCACGCTCCCCCACTCGAATTTTGAGGGGCGCAAATGCAAAGGTGGTATGGGGCGCGGTCGGTTGCCAATCGCGGAGGTTGCAGCTTGAATCGGAGATAAGTGCCCAGCTCATAGAGGGTCCTTTCTAATTGTTCCCTAACAATTATAGCCATCTTGCAGACCGATTGGGTGGCTATCTAGTATTCAAAACTAGATAGCGGCCTGCACGAAAGGTAAAAGAATGGACCCCATGACTCAAAGCCACGAGGTCCATATCCGTTTGCTTTATCTGAATACTTAGTAGCGCACGAAGATGTAGTTATTGTTCATGCCGGCGGCAACAGAGCTGATGATAACACCCGTGTTGTAGTCGGAAGCATGAATCATCTGACCACCACCGATGTAAATGCCGGTGTGGTACGAGTTGACCACAACGTCACCGGGCTGCGGATCGGACACACGCGTCCAGCCCATAAAGGTACCCGTGGTGCCCAGGCGGCAATAGCGACCAGTGAGGCAATAGCTAACAAAACCAGAGCAGTCGAAGCTGTTCGGGCCAATTCCGCCCCAGGAATAAGCGCAACCAAGCTTACTGTATGCACGCGATACAACAGAACCGCCGTCGACGGACTGGCTCGGAGCAGAAGGCGTCGGAGCCGGAGCAGGTGTGGAGGGCTGCGGCGTCGGAGCAGGTGCCGGCGTAGGAGCCGGAGTGTTGCCGCCCTGGTTGTTGTTATTGCTGGTCTGGCCACCGTTGTTGGTCTTCTCGGTCGTACCGGCAGTCTCGTTGCTCACCGTGGCCTTCTCGGCGGTGCTGGCGTTGATGCCGGCCTGCAGCGCGGCGTTGGCCTCGGCCTCTGCGGCAAGCTCGGCTTGCAGCTGCGAATCCAGGGAGTTTACGACGTTCTGGGCTTCAGCCTGCTGGGCGTTAAGCTCGTCAACCTTCTTTTGCGTGGTGGCGACGTTCTTCTCCTGCTCGGCCTGCTTATCGGTGAGCTGCTGCTTAAGCTCTTTGACCTCTTGAATGGTCTGAGCTTGCTTATCGGAAACTTTGCCGTAGTAGAACAGACGGTTGAGCATATCGCTCAGATCATCGACACCCGTCAGAACCTGAAGCAGGCTCAGACCGCCGGTTTTGTACTCGCCGGCGACATAGGTCGAGAGTTTGGCCTGACCATCGGCGATCTCCTGCTGCTTTTGCGTGATCTCGCCAGCAGTCTGATCGAGTGCCTGCGTCTGCGTGGCGAGCTCATCGTAAATCTGCTGGGTTTGGGTACCGATCTGCTCGAGCTTCGTACGAGCAGCGGCAAGGTCGGATGCGGTATCGGCGTAGGCAGGAGCCGCGAGGCCCAAGCCCAAAACACAAGCGAGGGTTGCCGTAGCAGCGCAGCGTGCCATGTTTTTGTGCGTGTTTGCTGTGCGCATGTAGCTTCCTTTCCAGTAACTAAGGGTAACGGCTAGTCCACCGTCACCAGGCTAAAGAGCTCCACATCGTCATCAGACGGCGTGAGCTTCTCGCGCGGGTTGAGAAACGCAAGCTCAAGGATACAACCGTAACCGACAAGCTTTGCGCCCATATCTCGCACCAGTTTACCTGTTGCCTCGACGGTTCCGCCCGTCGCGACCAAGTCGTCCAGAATCAACACGGTATCTTTAGAGCTGATAGCGTCGGCATGGATCTCAATGGAATCCGTTCCGTACTCGAGCTCGTAGCTCTGGCTCACGGTCTCGCGCGGTAGCTTGCCCGGTTTACGTGCGGGAACAAAGCGGCGCCAAGGGCTACAGCCACCGGTACGCCAACCATAAAGCCGCGAGCCTCGGGGCCCACGACCTTGGTGATTCCCATGCCGGCAAAGTGCTCGGCGAGGGCATCGGTCATGGCTTTGAGCGCCTCGGGATTGCCAAAGAGCGGCGTGATGTCTTTAAAGATGACTCCGGGCTCGGGATAGTCGGGGATGTCGACGATTTGAGATTCGAAGTCGTACATTGCATGACCTTTCAATGGGTTGCCGGATAAGCGGCAGCTGTTATTTGCCCGCGGTGGCGGTGCCGGATTGCGAAGGGGTGACGACCTTGAGCGGCTTTACGAGGGAATCCTCGTGCGAAGCCGGCGCGCCTATCTCTTCGTTTTTGGCCTTGGTTGACTCGGAGCGAGTGATTTCCTCATCGAGTGCATCGATGTCGGCGTCCTCGACCACGGCGTTGAGCGACTCAAAAACGCGGTTCTTGAGCAGCGCGGTGTGCACGCCCTCCGTCAGGTCGTGAAGCTTCTTAAACGCACGCTCGAGCTTGGCGTCGCGCTCGTCATCGGAGGTATCCATTCCGAGCATGCTCACGAGCACCTGCTCAAACATCGAGGACTCGCGGTTGGCGGAAGACACGTACTGACGCAGGTTGCGCGGCTCGATATGGAAGCGTGACAGCTCGGAGCAGTAGCGGATGATCGGAAAATCGCGACCATCGACGAGCTCACGATTCTGTGGACTCTTGATGATGCGAATGAGGTCGTTCTCGGCGAGCGAGCGGATAAACGAAATCTCGACGCCCAGCATATCGGGAATGGTCTCGATGGGATGCAGCTTTTGCTTAGTCTCCTTGGGCTCCGTCTTGAGCGGAACATCGGACAGCAAGCCCACCTCGTAGGCGAGCGTTGACAGGTCCGTGGCGTTTTCCAAGCGCTGCTTAATCACGTTGAGCGGCATGTAGCGAGTCTTCTGCAAATGCAGAATGACCTCCAGGCGATCAACGTCCTGCTTAGAGTACTGACGGTATCCCTTAGGCGTACGATGAGGGGTAATGAGCCCCTCATCCTCTAGAAATCTAATTTTTGAGTTCGAAAGATCGGGGTATGCGCCTCGAAGTAGGTTGACGACTTGGCCGATACTCAGATAGTTGCGTTCGGCCATGCCCTACTCACCGGTTTCGATGCGCTCCGGCGTGCTCTCGTGGTAGATGAGCGTAAACGTACCGATCTGGACGGAAGAACCGTCGTGCAGCGGGGCTGCATTGACGATGGCACCGTCGACCCAGGTGCCATTGAGCGAACCCAAGTCCTCGATGCGAGCGCCGAGGCCCTCGCGAATAATGCGCGCATGGCTGCGCGAAACGGTCATGTCGTTGAGGAAGATGCCGTTCGCAGGATCGCGGCCGATGGTGGTCACGTCGTCCTCGAGCTCAAAGGCGGCACCAGTCTGCGGACCCTTGACGATGGACAGAACGGGGGCGGTGATGCGCACGTTGGCCATGAGGTCGGGAACGGTGACGTCGCTTGAAGGCACGCGGAATACGCAGGTAGCGTCAGCAGTCTTATCATTCTGAGGCATATTGTTAACCATGTTGTCCATGACAACCCCTAACTTATCGCGGACGTGCCGCAAATAATGAACCGTACGTAATCATACCCCAACGAATCAGTCTTCGATTTCAGGGTTCAGAAAGTCGATGTCCTCGTCCTCGGGATGCGCGAGAGCCTGTTTAATGGCCACTCCGCCCTTAATGGAGTAGATGACAGCCGTGAGCATGGAGAAGATCACGCCGCCGTACACAAAGAAGATTCCGAGGGGCACCGAGCTTCCGTTGAGGCCCGGGAAGGCCGTGAGGGTTGAAGGCAAAAGATGCAGGCCGTCAATAACGGGGAACCCGAGCAGCATGAGCGAGAAGCCGGTCATGAGCAGCGCAGTGGCAATCTTTCCGGGAAAGACGACATCGATGGGGCGACGATGATAATGACGCACGATAAGCGTGCCGATACCCAGATAGATGTCGCGGCCAATAATGAGCACGCAGACCCAGATAGGTAGCTCTCCGCGGACCACCAGCCCCAGCACGCCGGGGAACAGCAGTGCACGGTCGCAAATGGGATCCATGACCTTGCCGAGCCACGAGACCGTCTTAGTCATGCGGGCGATCTGGCCGTCCATCCAGTCGGTGGAGGCGGCAACGGCGTAGATAACGATGGCGATGACGCGATTGTTATCCGTCACAAACAGGTACAGAAATACCAGGGTGAGGATCAGGCGCGTAAAGGTGATGAAATTGGAGATCGTAAAGATCTTATTCGACGGGTAATCGGAAGTGCCGATAAGCTCCTTTTTGATCTTCTTTTTGATGCCCACAGGACTCCCCCGCTGGTTAACGACAAAACTTTCGATACTATACCCGTTCCGGCGATGTCTATCCAGCGTAAGCATAGAGAGTCCAGACATGTGGAGGGCGCTTTTAGGCGGCGGGGGATTTCGCATTCGTGTACATCAGCGTCCAAACATGTCGAAAAATGTCGATTTTGGTGACTGATGTACACGTTTTGATTCGGTGATTACATCGAGCGGGAACATTGTTGCTTTGAGCAAAATAATCATAGTGATTAAAAACAAAAAAGGTCAGGCACTAGGTGCCTGACCTGCAAACTTCTGGTCGGGACGACTGGATTCGAACCAGCGACCCCTTGACCCCCAGTCAAGTGCGCTACCAAGCTGCGCCACGTCCCGAAGCTTTTGTTTGTTGCTCTGCTCTCGCTCGCAACAGGGAGTATATTAACCCGAAACTTTAGACTTGTGCAAGAACTTTTTTACAAATTTTGAAGCAAGTCCAAAATTGTATCTGCGAGCTGGGGTTTTGTTAGCACGGGAAGTTCTTGCGTGCCCGTTGTGCTCACAATCCAGGCCTTGTTAGTGTCGGTTCCAAAGCCCGAATCCGCGCGTGAGACATCGTTGGCGATAATAGCATCGCAACCTTTGCGGGCCAATTTGCGCTCGGCGTACTCGACAACGTTATCGGTCTCGGCCGCAAATCCGATCACGCATCGCTCGTCCTTCTGGCGCGAGAGCTCGGCCAAGATATCGACCGTTTCGACGAGCTCGATGTGATCCAAGCGTTCGCTGGACTTTTTGAGCTTATGGTCCGCAGGGGTGGCGGGGGTATAGTCGGCGACGGCGGCCGCGCAAATTGCCGCATCGGCCGTCTGGAAGGCGCTCAGGGCCGCTTGGAGCATCTCTGAGGCGGTCTGCACGCGCACGCACTCCACGCCGCGGGGCACATCGAGCGATGTCGGTCCCAACACGAGCGTGACTTCGGCACCGCGGCGTGCGGCCTCCCCCGCCAGGGCGATGCCCATCTTGCCCGACGACCTGTTGCCGATGAAGCGCACGGGGTCGATCGGCTCGTGCGTGGGGCCAGCGGTGATGACGATGCGCTTACCTGCCAGGTCCTGAGGCGCGGGGTTGAGCACCTCACAGACAGCCTCGACGATGTCCTCGGGCTCGCTCATACGTCCCGTGTTCACGTCGCCGCAGGCAAGGTAGCCGCTGCCGGGTCCCACAACATGGACGCCGCGGTCGCGCAGCGTGGCCATGTTGGCCTGCGTCGCCGGCGCCTTCCACATGCCGTTGTTCATGGCGGGTGCGATCACGATGGGTCGCGGCGTCGCAAGCAGCGTGGTGGAGATGAGGTCGTCGGCGATGCCGGTGGCCATCTTGGCGATGATATTGGCCGTCGCGGGCGCCACGACCACCAGATCGGGCTCCTGCGCCAGCGAAATGTGGTGGATGGGGTCGGAGGGATCGTCGAATAAGCCCACGGCAACAGGCTCGTTGGTGAGCGCACGGAAGGTGAGCGGGCCCACAAACTCGGTGGCATGCTCGCTCATAACGACCTTGACGCGCGCGCCGCGCTTTTGCAGCAAGCGCACGATATTGCACGACTTATAGGCGG
>ERZ826146.1220-NODE-1220-length-24949-cov-3.617579_pt1 | contig 24949 bp, 40 predicted proteins | sample MGYA00519857_ERZ826146 | MGnify/ENA primary metagenome ERZ826146 (study PRJEB31778, sample SAMEA3449222) | human gut metagenome | biome: human gut; feature: human-associated habitat; material: faeces | place: United Kingdom | collected 2010/2012 ...
GAAGCCACTGCTGGCGAGAACAACACCTACACCGTTACCCTCCCCTACGGCACGGACGTTACAGCGGGCAGCTTCGTGATCGTCACAAGCGACTCCGGCGCGACTGTCGGTGCTCTGACGAATGAAGGCAATGTCTGGACGTTCACCGTCACCGCTGAGGATGGCGTGACCTCCAAGACCTACACCGTCACGCTGGACACCCCGCTGACCGAAGAGATGCGGCAGGGCTTTGCCGAGGGCGTTACCCTGGCGGACGGCACGGCCCTCTCCCCGGCAGAGGTGGAAGCCCTGACCCCGGACGGCCTGACCGTGAAAGTCAGGCTCAGGCAGGGGGTGTACCACCAGATCAAGCGGATGTTCGGCGTGTACGGCGCAGGTGTGAACGGCCTGCACCGGGATGCCATCGGCGGCCTTGCACTCGACCCGGCCCTTGCACCGGGCCAGTGGCGGGAGCTTTCTGCCGAAGAAGTGTCAAAAATTTCCAGCTGACAGGGTCGGCTTTTCACCCGAATTTCAAAAAAGCAACACATTTTTCCGGTAGAATAGGGGGCAGAACCACGCAAAAAGGCACTTTTTTGGTTCAGAATGGCCCCTGAAGATAATATTCACAAGAAAAAACTATCTTTTTTGTTGAAATATGTTGCAAAAGTAAATTCTTTTGTGTAAAATATAAAATGTAATGCAGCTAAATTGTTAAAAATCACGACCGGCTGCCGCTGCGGTTTGCACAAACGAGGAAAAGGGGTATCCATTATGGCCAATAGAGTATTTCAAAGCGTGATCTACCAGATGAAAGACGCGATCAACCGGGTGGTCGGCGTGGTGGATGAGACCGGCGCTGTTATTTCCTGCTCGGAGCTGAACCTGATCGGCGAGGTGCGCGAGGGTTTCATGGCGGAGCGTCTGACCGCAGGCGACCGCTTTGTGCGCGATGGCTACACCTATCAGCAGTTCTCCAGCGCCAAGCATAACGATTATGCAGTATTCGTGGAAGGCGTGGACGAGACGGCTGGTCAGTTTGCCGCCATGCTGTCTATCAGCCTGCAGAGCATCAAGCAGTACCACGACGAAAAGTTTGATAAGTCCAACTTTATCAAGAATGTGGTGCTGGATAACATCCTGCCCGGCGATATCTATGCCAAGGCCCGTGAGCTGCACTTTGCCACCGATGTTTCCCGCGTGGTGTTCATCGTGCGTGTTACCAGCGGCGGCGATATCTCCGCCTACGATGTGGTCAGCAGCCTGTTCCCCGACAAGCAGAAGGACTTTGTGTTCAATATCAGCGAGACGGATACCGTGCTGGTCAAGGAGATCCGCAAGGGCATCGACCGCACCGATATGGAAAAGCTGGCTGCCAGCATTGTGGATACCCTCTCCGGCGAGCACTACATCAAGGCCGTGGTCGGCATTGGCACCCCCATTGCCAACGTGAAGGATCTGGCTACCTCCTTTAAGGAAGCTCAGATCGCCATGGAAGTGAGCAAGGTGTTCGACACCGAAAAGCAGATCATCCGCTACGATAATCTGGGCATTGCACGCCTGATCTATCAGCTGCCCACCACCGTGTGCGAGATGTTCCTGCGCGAGGTGTTCAAGCAGGGCAGCATCGAAAGCCTGGATCAGGAGACCCTGTTCACCATCCAGCGCTTCTTCGAGAATAACCTGAATGTGTCTGAAACCAGCCGCGGCCTGTTTGTGCACCGCAACACGCTGGTGTATCGTCTGGAAAAGATCAAAAAGCTGACTGGCCTGGATCTGCGTGAGTTCGACGATGCTATCGTCTTTAAGGTAGCACTGATGGTCAAGAAGTACCTGTCCAACAATCCGGCCAAATACTAATAAGCTGCAGGCTCTGCCTGCAGTGCAGAACCGGCCGCTCGAAACCGATGCTGGCCGGTTCTTTTTGCTGTGAAAACAGATTTTAATGTCAGGAGCTAATATTACCCTATGATCGATTTAGAACACGTTTCCAAGGAATATAAACGAGGCGGACCGCTGGCACTGGACGATATCAACCTCCATGTGGACGACGGCGAGTTCGTGTTCCTGCTGGGCCATTCCGGCGCAGGCAAATCCACCCTGCTCAAGCTGCTGCTGCGCGAAGAGCTGCCCAGTGAGGGCAAGGTGACCGTTCTGGGCAAGGATGTTGCCAGCCTGCACCGCCATCAGGTGCCGTATCTGCGCCGTCAGATGGGCATTATCTTTCAGGATTTCCGGCTGATCCCCACCATGACTGTGTACGAAAACATCGCCTTTGCCATGCATGTGACCAACGTCAAGCGCCGGGAGATCAGCGACCGTGTGGAGTACATGCTGGAGCTGGTGCATCTGGAGGATAAGGCCAAGGCCTATCCGGACACCCTTTCCGGCGGTGAACAGCAGCGCGTGGCTGTGGCCCGCGCCCTTGCCCACGGCCCCAAGCTGGTCATTGCGGACGAGCCCACCGGCAACATCGACCCGGAATTGAGCCTGGAAATGATGGAGCTGCTGGAGCGGGTGAGCGAAACGGGCATCACCGTGGTGGTCGTTACCCATGAGCACGAGCTGGTGCGCCAGTTCCACCAGCGCGTCGTCACCCTGAAAAAGGGCCGCATCATTTCGGATGTGCCTGCCGACAAGGAAGCCATCCGCGCACGCGCAGAGCGCAAAGAACGTCTGTTCGAGACCGAGCTGGAACCTGCTGACACCGCAGAAAAGGAGGCGGCCACCGTATGATGAGACCTTCTACCTTCTTTTTTCTGATCCGGCGCGGCATCCGCAATCTGGGCAAGCACTGGGCCATGACCTTTGTGTGCATCCTGTCCCTCAGTGTCTGTATGACCCTGAACACCTTTGCAAGTCTTGCCGAGGTGAACGTGGACAGCATGGTGAACTATCTGGGCAGCCAGAACGAGACCGTGGTCTATCTGGACCCGGAGTGTGATGATGCCACTGCGCAGGCCGTGGGCGAAAAGCTGGCGGCAATGCCCGGCGTGACCAATGTGCAGTTCGTCTCCAAGCAGGACGTGCTGAACACCTATCGCAATTACATGGAAGATTACTCCTCCCTGTGGGATGAGTTTGAAAATGACAACCCCTTCAAGGCCAACTACCGCGTTTCCATCGCGGATCTGAGCCAGATGGAGAGTATGAGCAAGCAGATGCAGGCCATTCAGGGCGTGTACAGCGTTACCGCCCCGGTGGAAATGACCAACGTCTTTGTGCAGGTGCAGCGCTCTGTTACCAAAGTGGGCCGCGGCATCGTGCTGGTGCTGATGGTCGTCAGCATCATCACGGTGGGCAGCACCATCCGCCTGAGCGTGTTTGCGCGCCGCCGCGAAATTGAGATCATGAAGTACGTGGGTGCCACCAACGGTCTGGTCACTCTGCCCTTCGTTGTAGAAGGTCTGGCCATGGGCCTGATCTCCGGCGTGCTCACTGCAGCGATCAGTCTGGGCGGCTACTCCTACATGGTGCAGGCCTCCGACGGTCTGGGCGGCGTGTGGGAAATGATCATGGGTCAGGCACTGGTGCCGGTGAGCGCCGTCTGGTCCACTATCATCCCGTACAGCCTCATCGGCGGTGCCGTTGTGGGTGGTCTGGGCAGTATGTTCTCCATCCGCAAGCACCTGAACGTGTGATCGAAAGGAGCTGCACATGAAAAAAGCACTTCATGCAAAGCCCTTCCGGCTGCAGATGCCCGGCCATACGCCGCGCCATGCACGGCCGGAGCCTGCCCGCAGCAAGCTGCTGCGCGGCGTGAGTTTGTGCCTGGCGGCGGTATGCCTTGCGGCAAGCGTCAGCTTCCAGCCGGCCACGGCAGCCACCAGCATGGCCAGCCTGCAGAACAAGCTGAACAGCCTTTCCAAATCCATCGACCAGCACAAGAAGGAGCTTTCGGACGCAAAGAAAAAGGAAGCTGCTGCAAAAGCGCTGGAAAGTGAGCTGAAGGAGCGCGTGGGGGTCATTCAGGATCAGATCAGCGTGCTGAGCACCCAGATCGCTGCTGTGCAGAACAACATTGGCCAGACCGAGCAGAAGATCACCGCCAAGGAAGGCGAGATCACCCAGAAGCAGGCCGAGATCGACAGCCAGTGGGGTGATTTTAAAAAGCACATGGCTGCCATGCAGGAGCTGCGCGACGGCGGCAGCGTGGCCATGCTGAGCGCAGTGAACGACCTGTATGAGCTGCTCACCTTCAACGAGGTCATGCAGGATATCTCCATCAAAGATACCGAGATCATGGACAATATGAAGGCCGCCAAGAGCGCTCTGGAAGCAGATAAGGTGGAGCTGGAAGCCCAGCGCAAGGAGCTGACGAGCCAGAAGGCGGAGCTGGATACCCAGAACTACCAGATGAAGGCAAAGCAGAGCGAGCTGAACAGCAGCATTTCTGCGGCGCAGCTTTCTGCACAGGATGCCCAGAAGGCCCAGCAGACGGCACAGGCCGCTATTGAATCGGACGAGCTGAACTATGAGGCCGTCAAGAAAGAGATCCAGAAGCTGATCGCGGCGGCTGCATCCAGTAAGCCGCAGCTGAGCTTTACCGGCTTTGCCTGCCCGCTGAAGAGCTATACCCGCGTTTCCAGCGAGTACGGCTGGCGTAAGAACCCGGTGTCCGGCGTGAACAGGCTGCATGCCGGCATCGATCTGGCGGCCCCGGGCGGTACCCCCATCTACGCAGCCGCCAGCGGCTATGTGCAGGTGGCGGGCTGGTCCAGCGGCGGCTATGGCAACTATGTCATCATCTACCACGGAAGCATGTCGGACGGCAACGCCTACAGTACCCTGTACGGCCACATGAGGTCGGTCGCCACCAGCGCAGGCAAGTATGTCAAGCAGGGCGAGTTGATCGGCTACGTTGGCTCTACCGGCAACTCTACCGGCAACCATCTGCATCTGGAGGTCTGGAAGGGCGGCAAAAAGGCCAATGCGGTCAATCCGCGCGGTTATATCCCGTTCCCGCACAACTGAGTGTGTTTATAAGGAGTCTGGTATTCTATGAACGAACAAAAACACAAGCGCTGGCTGCGTATCGGCTGCCTTGTTCTGGCAGGCGTGTTTGCACTCTCGCTGCTGAGCAGTGTGATCATGATGCTGCTGTATTAACAGGGAGGGGCAAGCATGAACCGTAAGATCTCTGTGGGCATGGCTGTCACCATTGTGATCCTTGCCATGACCGTGACCTTTTCCATTACCATGCTCATTGCCATGCGTCTGTTTGACAGCACGGTGAGCAGCGTGAAGGAAAAGGAGAGCATGTACAACAAAGTGGCCGAGGTGGACCGCTATGTGCGCAGCAACGACTACTACACCATTGATGAAACGGTGCTGTACGACCGCCTGACCGCAGGCTACCTGCTGGGCACCGGCGACAAGTACGCCCGTTACTACACCGCCAACGCCTACACCGAGCTGATGAACCAGCAGAGCGGCAAGGTGATGGGCATTGGCGTGGAGCTTGGCATGGACCAGACCGGCTATGCCAGAGTGACCAGGGTGTATGAGGACTCGCCTGCGCAGGAAGCCGGTATCGTGGTGGGCGATTACATCACTGCTATTGACGGCACCGATGTGAAGAGCCTTTCCGGGGTGGATGCCGTGCAGTCCCGCCTGCAGGGCGAAGCCGGCACCATCGTCAATGTTACATGGCTCGACAGCAAGGCTGCTTCCCGGACGACGGACCTGACCCACTCCGGCTACACCAGCACCACCGTGGACTACCAGATGCTGGACAGCGTGGGTTACATCAAGATCCGCCAGTTCGACGGCAGCACGCCCAGCGAGCTGGACTATGCCATCCGGTCTCTCACTACCAGCGGTGCCCAGAGCCTTGTGTTCGACCTGCGAGATAACGGCGGCGGCGTGTTGGATGATGCCATCAGCTGCATCGACCTGATCGCCCCGGAAGGCACTGTGGCCTATGCCGAGGATAAGAACGGAAACCGCACCATCATTGGCAGCAGCGACGATGAGAGCAAGGTGGAGCTGCCCATCGTCTGTCTGGTCAACGGCAACACCGCCAGCGCAGCAGAGCTGTTTGCTGCCAGCCTGCGCACCATGAACGGCGCACGTCTGGTGGGCACCACCACCATGGGCAAGGGAACCATCCAGAGCAGCCCGCAGCGCCTTTCGGATGGCAGCGCCGTGAGCATCACGGTGGCAAAGCTCATCTGCGGCGACGGCTCCTGCTTTGATGGCACCGGCCTGAGCGTGGATGTGGAGCGTGCCCTCAGTGCCGAAGAGACCACGAATTTCTACGATTATACCCCCGAGGATGACCCGCAGATCCAGCGTGCGGTCAGCGCAGCACAGCAGCTGAGCGGTACCACGACTCTGGGCGGTGTCAACGAAGCAGCTTCTTCGACTGCTGCTTCCGAAGAGGCCGACAGCGCTGCCACTGAGCCGGAGAACGCTTCCTCTGAGGAAACGGCTTCCTCCACCGAAGCAGAAGCCGGCGGCGAAGCAGCATCCAGCGCAGAATAAAGGGTAAAACCGGCAGAAATGCTGCATGGGCTTCTTTTTGTAAAAAGGGACCCGGTTTATTGCGGTGCTGTTTGCCGTACGCATGTTCCTTTCTTGAAACGGCTTTTGATCGCGCCCGTAGGGCGCGGTGATGCCGCCTGCCGTATCGACTCCTCACGTGAAAAGGCGTTTTGGAGCGCCCCGCAGCGCTCCCGTTTACCGTACCGATCCCTTCTCGTGAAAATGCAACCCAGCCAGACCCGCAGGTCTGGCTGGGTTGCCATATTATAATAATATTTCCGCTGAATATGCCCAAAGCGACGCGGAGGGCATTCAAATCGTACTATGAAAAAGGATGGAATCTATGCCCGAACTGACCGACCTCTCGGTGATCCGCGCCCTGTGTGAAAAATACGATTTTGCACTCTCCAAGGGTTTTGGACAGAACTTTATCATCAACCCGGGTCTGCCGCCCAAGATCGTGGATGCCAGCGGCGTGAATAAGCGCTATGGTGTCATTGAGATCGGCCCCGGCATCGGTGTGCTGACCCGGGAACTGGCAAAGCGCGCCGCCAAGGTGGTGTCCATTGAAGTGGACGAACGCCTGCCGCCGCTGCTGGCCGAAACGATGGCCGGAGTGGACAATTTTAAACTGGTATTACAGGATGTACTGAAAGTTGACCTGAAGGCTCTTATTGCGGAAGAGTTCCCCGGTATGCCGGTGGCTGTGTGCGCCAACCTGCCCTACTACATCACCAGTCCCATTGTCATGAAGCTGCTGGGCGACCGCCTGCCCATTGAAAGCCTGACCGTCATGGTACAGAAGGAAGCTGCCGACCGTCTGGCTGCTGCGCCCGGCACCCGTGCATCCAGCGCCATCAGCTGCGCGGTGAGCTACTATGCCACCTCCAAAATGATGTTCACCGCTGCGCCCGGCAGTTTTTACCCGGCCCCCAAGGTGACCAGCGCCGTGGTGCGCATGGAGATCCGTCCGCAGCCCGCTGTGCAGGTGGAGGATGAAGAAGGCTATTTTGCGCTGGTGCGTGCCGCCTTCGGACAGCGCCGCAAAACGGCTGCAAACGCCATTGCCAGCGGCCTGGGGATGTCCAAGGACGCGGTGACAGCCGCCATTGAAGCTGCCGGTTTTGATGCCCGCATCCGCCCGGAAGCCCTCACACTGGAGGATTTTGCAAAGATCCAGCAGGCCCTTGCCCGCTGAAGCAGCCCGCTGCTCAAAAAAGAATACAACAGACTTTGAACCCCACAGGAGCCGTCCGCGGTTCCTGTGGGGTTTTTATGATAATAGAATCGAATGGTTCGATTTTATTATCGATGTATTGCGTTGAAAATTACGGGTATCAAAACGTGATGCAACAGAAAAGAATGCTAAAAGCAGACGAAAGCATGAACTGATGGCAATGGCACCTCATTTGTTAAACGGTATAGTATACTGTTTGGGGAATGGGTTGTTTTTTTGCGCGCTAAGAAGATATTGACAAGCCGCGCGTTTTTTGGTATTCTATCAAAAGACCGCTTGGTCCATGCTGGTGTGGCGCAATGGCAGCGCAACTGATTTGTAATCAGTGGGTTGCAGGTTCAACTCCTGTCACCAGCTCCATCAAAAAGAGCCTGGATTCGTTAAAATCTAGGCTCTTTTCTTTTGTTATAACACACTATTTAACACACATTGCGCTTTCTGGTACGTCCTCTGGGATAGTCAGAGCGGCTAGAGCGGTTCTCCTATAGCCCGAAATAGATGTTGGACTTAACCCCACTTTGTCGGCAGTCTGTGCACAGTTCAGGCCGTCGATATACTGACAACACAGCACCCGAATCTGATTCAGGGTCAACTGCCGTTGGTCGTACAGAGCGTTGATGATCTCGGTGGCGATGTTCTGCCCGCGCTGCTGTTCGTCCTGCAGTTTCCTTTCCAGCGCGGTGATACGCTGCACGCTGTCGGCTGTACGGTCGGAGTGTGTGCCGGTGGGCGCTGATCTGCCGGGGTTCAGGCTTACGCAGATGGACGTAGAGCGGTCGCGGGCTTCTTCCAGCTGTTCAGCAATACGGCGCTGTTCGGCAAGGCTTTCCCGGTAGCGGTTCAACCATGTACGTTTGCGCTCAATATCGGGGTTCTGCTGCTTTTCCATCGTCTATTCCTCCCGTGTGTTATCGTGTGAAGAAATTATTTAACCGCGCTGGGCACGGCTGCAAGCAGCTGCCGCGCGGCCCTCAGATTCAGTGCTTCCGGGTTCTTCCAGATCGGCATAGCCAGCATACCACCGGCGGCGTTGTACTGGCTCACCGTCATGCGCTGGGAACCGTTTTCGGTCTCGATCAGCAACACCACGGGCGCGGTCTGGGCACTCAATGCCTGAACCCTGGCTTCCAGCCGGTCAATGCGGTTACTCATCGTCTGCCACTCCTTCCAGTTCATCCAATTTTCTTTCAAGCTCGGTCAAACGCCGCTCCTGTTCGTCGGCCCGGATGGAGCTTAACACGGCATTGCCTGCGTAGATCAGGGCGTTTGCCTGCTGCGGGGTGATCTCGCCATTCAATACCATGTTGGAAACGCGGGTCATGGCTCTGCGCACCTCGCCCGGATTGGTCATTTTAAGGTGCTTTTTTGCGGTCATGGGTTCGGTTCGCCTCCTGTCAAAAAAGGGCGCACAGGTTGCCCCATGCGCCCGGATGATGTCTTATCAGGTGGTAGCCTGATAATAGATGCCCTTTTTCTTGTTGTCGGTGACGAACGCGCCGTAGTTGTAGCGGCCCTCCACCAGCCAGCCGGACACGCCCGGCGGGTTCTCATGCGGAACGGCACTGGACAGCTTCACAGGGGCCGTGCAGGCCAGCGGGTGGCACAGCATAAAGCCAAATTTTGCGGGCAGACGGTTTGCGGGAACCTTCTGCACTGCGGCACCGTCCAGATTGGAGACAACGCCCTGCAGGCGCAGATTCTGGCCGATATCGGCTTCCAGAACGATCTCCTTGCACTTCTTCATGATGCGGTAGGTGTCAGGGGATACCACAAGAACGCGGTTGGTCTCCGGCACCTCTGCATCATCCAGTGCGGCGCTGGCCTTGCAGATTTCGTCATAGATGTTGGTAGCGGTCAGGGCCACAGCGTCGGGCTTGGTGCCTGCATCCGTGCACATAATGCCGTAGGTGTATGCATCGATCTCCGGAATGACCACCTCACGCTGCTGGCGGGCCAGACACTTGGCGGCTTTCAGCACGGCACCGGTCTCGTCCATGTCCAGCCGGTCGATCACAAAAGAAAAGCTGCGGTCTTCGGGCAGGGCGTAAGTTTCGGTCACAGCGGTCAGGGTCTCCGGCTTGCCGTAGCGGCTGCCAGCGGTGACGCCTGCGCGGTCGTAGTCGTTCATTGCGGCGGTGCCCACTTTATAGATGCGGACACTGTTCGCGCCGTCAAAGCTGTAGTCCTGATTCGTCACAAGGCTGCGCTTCGATTCGTTTTTGAAAAGCTCGTCCACCTGCTGGAGATACTTTTCAACAAGATTGATTGCCATATTCTAAAACCTCTCAATAAGTTCCTGAGGGCTTGAAAAACTGTGCTCCATCGGGTTCCGGAAGACCACGCAATTCTGCGCCATGCTCTGCACCGGTGTTCACAACGACGTAAGTGCCAGCAACTTTCGCTTTTGCCTTGATAAATACGCTGCTCAAGGCTTCCGTTTTATGCTTGAACTCTTCCGGGTCGCTGCTGCCGATCAGCTCGACAAGACTGGTGTCAATGCCGTTTTCTTTGCAGTAGCGCTCGCACTCGAAGGTGTTCCGCTCGTCCTGCAGCTTCTGGCGGTCGGCTTCCAACTGGGCTTTCTCGGTGTCCAGCTCGGCGGTGGAATTATCGGTGGTGCTCGAAGTTTGGCCCTTCGCCCTCTCGCGTGCCAGACGTTCCTTGACGATGGAGTTTACTTCTTCCTGGGTGAATACCTTCCCGGCGGGGCCGTTTCCCTCCGGCTGAGTTTTTTCCTGCTGGGCGGTGTTCGGGGTGTTGTTGTCGGTCATGGTGATTTCCTTTCCCGGCCTGATGCCTGCGGCCGTTACAGTGATGGTTGTGCAATCTGCCAGTTTTACGACGTGGGCGGCGCTGCGATCAGCACCAACACCGGGCAAAATTGCACAAAAAATAGGCACAGAGAACCGCCGAAGCGTTTTCCCTGTGCCTTATCAGCTAACCGGTCAGCCCGGCGGTACTCTATGCCTTATAGGTTTATTATACCGCTTGCCCGGGGGATAGTCAACTGTTTTACTTGGTGTTATGCGGCTTTTCCGGTTTTGTAACGGTCAGAAACACGGCAGAAACCCCGGCTTTCTTCGCGCTTTCATGTACTCTTGCCGCCGGAAACATTGCGCGCAGGGCGTTCAGCGTGGCCTGTGCGGCGTTTTCCTGCTCTGGGGTGTAAGTTATCTTCACCTTCACTGCTGGCCCTCCTGCGGCTTCCTGCGCTCCTGCTCACAGTACAGGCGGGAAGCGTGCAGCAGGATGCCGCGCACGGCTTTCGGGTCGTCCAACAGCTCCAGCAGGGTGATGCAGGATTCCCGCAGGCGCTGCACCTCTTTGTCGGTCTGCTGACCGACCTTTGCCTTCTCGCGGTTGATATCCGCGCCGTTCATGGTCATGATGGTGTCGATCTGGTCGGGGGTCAGCCCCATTGCTCGCAAGTCATTCCTCTTCATTGTCGGTTCCTTTCTTTGCCCATTCAAAAATATGCCGGACTTCCACGGCTTTGCCGATGATCTTCGCGCCGGACAGCTCGTCGAAGCGAATAACATGCTCCCGCCGGTTGCGCGGCGCATCTGCCAGCAGTTCACCGTTGCAGATCTGGCGAAGCAGCAGCACGGCACTGTCCGTCTGCACGGCCACGATCTGGCTGTCTTCTGCGTGGTCGCAGGCGGTAAAGGCCACGATATCCCCGGCGCGGATGCCGGCGCATTCCATGCTATCATCATCCATGATAAAGCAGAAATCCGGGTGTAGGTATGCCAGCGCGCTGGCGGTTCGACGTTCGCTCATGCCGATGCACCTTCTTTCTCAATCAGGTGGCTTGCGTGCACCCACACAAGCCGAAGCTGGCGGAAATCGGCTTTTTCCAGCAGTTTCAGAATGGCGTTGATGTAATCTTGCCTTGTCATGCGGCCCACCCCCTCACCGGATGCCGCTGAACCACATCACAGCGGCACCAAAGAAACAGACCAGAGCGAACGGGCCCACGATAGAAAATTGATACGCAGTGTAACCAAGCATTGTAAAATCCTCCATTTTTGATATAATGGGGGCGGTATTGTCTGGAAACTTTACCGCCCATCTGCCGCCCACGCTGCTGGTACAGTGTGAGCGGCTTTCTTTATGCGGTCATGTAGGGGCTTACAGGTGGCGCGGGTAAGTGGTGTCAGGGCAGTTTCCAGTGCAGGGGGTAGCATCAAGGGGGCAGTCCTCCACAGGCTTTGCGTCGTCGTCGCTGTCACAAGCCAGCGTTGCAATGAGCTTGCCGCCGGGCTTCACGGCCAGCAGGTCGGATGCATCTGGGTATGCGCTTTCAAACACCAGCAGCACATTGCCCAGTTCATCGGGCACGATGTTCAACAGCTTCTCGCCCTGCAGGCGTTCAAGGATGGTGTCGCGGTCAGTGCTGATAAATGCATTCATGGTAAATTCCTTTCTGTGCCCTAAGGGCACGCTAAAAATATGCAACGCGCTCAATTTTGAGCGGTCAGGCGGTACGCTTCCACCGGTTTTCCCGGCCATCTGGCACCGCAAGGAAATACCGCCCGCCGCCGCTGGCCTGTTCAATGCGGCTTGCGATCTGGGGCGCGATATCTTCCAGCCGTTCCGGTGTCCAGCAGCTGGAAATAATGGTGATCTTCCCGGCGCTGCACCGTGCATCGATCACTTCAAGCGCCTTGTCAAGGTCCGTAGCCGTGGGCGTGCCGCGGCTGCTTACAACGTCCAGAAAGCTATCCAGCCACAGCACGTTGCAGCCCTTGGCCGTCTCGATCAGTTGCCAGTCTTTGGAGCTGCGCCGGGCAAACGATTTCCACGGCTGGTAGTTCAGGCCGCTGCAATTGTTTGCCATCAGGTGATAGTAAATTTTGCTGCACAGGTGGCTTTTTCCGGTGGCGGTCTGACCGCCGATGTAAAACACCCCTTCCGGGTGCTGGGCAAATGCGCAGGCTTTCCGGTGCAGCTCCCGCTGCCAGTCGGTCATGTCGATGTAATCGCCGTACCGGGGCGCATTGCCTGCTCTGCGGGTATCGTCCTCTTTCAGGCGGACAGTGCCGCATTCCGGGCAGATGGTCAGCAGACCATGATAATACTCGCTGTCAGACCAGATTTTCATAACGTGGCCGCTGCCATTGCAGACAGGGCAGGCGCTTCCCTCAGGGTGGTTATACTCTCGTCTGCGCTGCTCGTTCAGCTCCTGCCATGCTTTTTCCGGGTTATCCATTGCTTATCCCTCCTCCTTTTCAGCGTCAGGCGGGGCCGCTTCTGCGGCGGGCCACGCCGTGCGCTGTTGCATCTTTTCAAAAAATATCCGTCTTGCTTCATCCGTTGCCGCGTCCCGGTCGCCATTGTCTAAACTACTATTTAGCGCTGCCATGCCGCCGCCAGCGCCATTCTGGGGCGCACAGGCGGCAGGCGGCGTGGTCGGGCGCTGATGATTTTCTTTTCCGGTATCCTTCTCATTATCCTTTTCTTTCTCCTTCTCCTTATATGAACCATTGGTTATAGAATCAGGAAAACCAAAAGAATCACTTTTTGACGGTCTGCCGCCGTTTGTACCGGCTTCATAATGTGACTTGGCGGCGTCCAACATAGGCTTGACTAACGGCCAGTACCCTGCAATACTCTTTGGAAGAGTTGGCTCTGTGCCGGTGGTTCCGTACTCTATAAGAGCTTCATAGAATACAGCGCGGAGTTTCGGCGGCATGGTCTGGGCAGTCTCGTAAAACGTGAAGTAGAACGGAAAATATTTCCGGGCCACCCTATCACCCTACCTTTTTCCGGTATTCCTTGGGCGCGTCCTCAAAGAAGAACGTGCCGATTTGGTCGGTGGGGATGTCCAGCGCCTTGGCAACACGGGCAATCTCGTCCCCGTTCCACGGCAAACGGCCAGTCATGCGGGCAGTCAAGGTGCTTTCGGCCATGTTGGCGCGCTTGGCTACTTCGCCCTGCTTCATTTCCAGTTCTGCGAACCGGACGCGGAGTTTGTGAAATGGTTGATACATGGTTTAGTCCTCCTCTTCGATGATCTCGGTCACATCCACGCCCAGGGCGGCAGCGATACGGCCAGCGGTGGCAGGCATGACTGGCTTGCCCTTGTTGATGTTTAAGGTGGTCTGGCTAGACACAACGGAATTGTCCCGCAGGTCGCGCTGGTTCCACTGCTTGCGTGCAAGGGCAATGTTCAGCTTGCTTTTGGAAATCTTCATGGTTATCACCTCGTTTCATAACCACAAAAGTGGTTTATGCGAATAGTATAACCATCTTTGTTGGTCTTGTCAATATGGAATTGCTATTTTTGTGGTGATGTGGTATAGTGAAGAAAAGAAAGAGGTGTCAGAACGTGAAATTTAACGAACGACTGCGGGCCATTCGCAAGGAAAAGGGGCTGACACAGGCCGAACTTGCGGAAAAAGCCGGAATAGCTGTTAATAGCGTAAGACTTTATGAAGCGGGTGCACGGCTTCCCAAGCTAGACACTATCGCAAGAATGGCGGTCGCAATGGGTTTGACGGCGAACGACTTAATGGCTGGGCAGTGGGGAAAGTTTGACGGAATATTCCTTTCAGATGAAGAATTTCAGCAGGATGATCGGGAAGCTCAGCTTATCTACCACTTCCGCACGCTGAACGACAACGGCCAGACCGTGGCGGTGGAGCGTGTGCAGGAGCTGACCCAGATACCCGCCTACCAGCGCCGGGCAGAGCCCACCCAGACCGCGCCCAGCGCCCCAGACGAAGACCCAGCCAAAAAATAAAAGCGCTCACAGGGGCCTTGTAGCCGTTGTGGGCGCATGGTGGATGATATGGGACATACAGCCTATACAGAGCAGGATATAATAGAAATGCAGCAGGTTCTTCTGGAAACTCCGATAGACCCAGCATATGATGATATCTGTAACTCATTTTACGATGGGTGGGACAGAGCAGTTCACCGTCAGATGTATGTTCGTGACTGCTACAATATTCTGAAAGAACTTGGCCGTCTCCCTCCGGAGACAAAATGCACAAAAAGATAGCAGGTGAACCCATGGAAGAACTTTATAGCCAGCTGGCCGCGCTGGCCCGCCGATACGGCGCAAAGCGGCTCGTGCTGTTCGGTTCCCGTGCCAGAGGGGATAACCGATACAACAGCGACATAGATCTGGCCGTGTACGGGATGCCAGAGGGCAGCCGGTCGAATTTCTGGATGGACTGCGAAGACTTGCCCACCCTGTTAAAATTCGATATCGTGCACATCACGGACGGCATGAACCCCGCATTTCTGGCAAATATCGAAAAGGACGGTGTAACCCTCTATGCTGCAAAAGATTGAAAACTATAACAGCGCTCTGGCTCAGCTGGAACAGGCGGTAGCCATTTACCAGAAGAGCCAGCAGGATGCACTTTACCGTGATGGACTAATTCAGCGGTTCGAGTTCACGGTGGAGCTGTCGTGGAAGTCCCTGAAAGAGTATCTCGAAGATCAGGGCTTTGTACTGGCTGCATCGTCCCCGCGTGCAGTGCTGAAAGATGCTTATGCCGCCGGGGTGATTCAGGACGCGGAGCGCTGGAACCGGATCCTGACGGCCCGGAACATCACCTCCCACGTCTACGATGAAAAGACCGCTGACGGCGTGGCCGCGCAGATCTGCAACGACTTCCTGCCGGTGCTGCAGGCGCTGGGCCGGTTCTACCGCGATGAGTAAGCGCACCAACACGGCCCAGTGGGAAGAAAAATACCAGCGCTGGCGCATTGCCGTGCAGAAAGACGGCGTGCGCAAACAGTTCTACAGCAGCACCCCGGGCCGCACTGGGCAGCGGGAAGCCAATGCAAAGGCTGACCGCTGGTTAGATGATGGCATTGGGGTCAAGGCCCGCCGGGTCGATGATCTGTATCAAGAGTGGTATGCTACGGTGGTAAAGACCACGGGCACCGGCAACCAGCGGAACGTTGAAAGCCGCTGGCGCACCCGGATACTGCCCGCGATCGGCAGGAAGCGTATTACCAGCCTGACAGAGCAAGACCTGCAGGACGTGGTAAACGATGCCTACAGCGACGGCCTTGCAAAGAAGTCCCTGCAATCCCTTTGCGCGGATATGCGGGCATTCTGCAAATGGTGCCGTGCAAAGAAGCTGACCACCTTCCACCCCGAAGGGCTGCACGTGCCCGCCGGTGCCCGTCCAAAGGGCAAGAAGGTGTTGCAGCCGGATGCCCTGATAACGCTGTTCCGCGTGGACACGACCCTGTACAGGGGCAAGCGGGTGCATGATGATTTTATCCATGCCTACCGCTTTCAGGTGCTCACGGGCCTGCGCCCGGGTGAACTGGTGGGCCTGCGCTGGGCCGATGTCAAGGGCGGCACAGTGTTCATCTCCCGCGCCGTGAACGTGCTGGGCGAACAGACCCGCGGCAAGAACGACAACGCCGTGCGGGCCTTTGTGCTGTCCGATCTGGCACGCGCCGTGCTGGAACAGCAGCGGGCCGTCACTGGGGCCAGTGAGAGCGTGTTCTGCCTGAAAAGCGAAGCCTATTACTATAAGCGCTGGCAGGTCTATTGCCGGGTGAATGAGATCCCGCCGGTGTCTGCCTACGAGATGCGGCACACCTTTGTCAGCGTGGCAAAGAAGCTGCCCGCCGGTGAGGTCAAAGACCTTGTAGGCCACAGCGAGGACATGGACACATTCGGCGTGTACGGCCACGCTCTGACCGGTGAGGACACAGAGACCGCGCAGGCCGTCAACGGCATGTTTTTGAAGCTGCTACACGCCGGAAAATAACACACATTTTAACACACGTTTGATTTTGTGGGTGTGTGGGCTGTGCAGGATGGTACAAGAAAAAGACTGCTAAACGTGCAGATTTTAGTGTAAAAATCTCTATTTTTCAGTGATGCAATGCCGGTGGCTCGTTCAACTCCTGTCACCAGCTCCAAAAAGCCGCTCAGGAACGTTGATTTCTGGGCGGCTTTTGCTTTTGTGTTTTTGCTTTCGGCACAAAAATCCAAAAATTCGCTGAATTTGTAAAATAAACGCAAGAGAAAACGCAAGAGAAATCTTAGCGGATTCTCTTGCGTTATTTTTTTGCGCATTTTTCAGGAAAGCGAGGGGACAGGAATGGCAAAACACATGACGCAGAATGACCGCAAGGTGCTGGAAGCTCGGTACAATGCCGGACAGAGTGTTGCCGGAATCGCCAGGGCGATGAGCTTCAACTATTCCACCATCTATAAGGAACTGAAGCGCGGTGACACTGGAAAGATGGATGCCAATGGTCGCGCAGGATATAGTGCAGAGCTTGGGCAGCAGCGATTATACAACGCAAAGCAGCGGTTCAGGTATCGGGCGGATTGCCCGGCGGAGTAAGGCATGGGAGAAGTGTTTAAGCTGAACCATTGCTATAACCTGCCGGCAATGGAACTGTTCCCGGATAATTATTTTGATCTGGCGGTTGTGGATCCGCCGTATTTCTCTGGTCCGGAACGCAGAGGCTTTTACGGATCCAAAGTCAGCAAAATAGGCGTACACCGTGACTACCCCGTCTCTCCTGCTTGGAGTAAACCAGAGCCGGAGTATTTCAGGGAGCTGCTTCGAGTGTGCCGCCGCTATATTGTATGGGGCTGCAACTATTTTGACTACCAGTTTGCTACCGGACGGATCGTGTGGGACAAGTGCAATGGAAATTCTAGCTTTTCAGATTGCGAGATTGCGGCGACAAATTTGTTTTCCTCAGTGAGAATGTTCCGGTATATGTGGTCCGGCATGATGCAGGGAAAAAGCATCACAGAAGGCGACACCATGCAGGGAAACAAGAGCTTGAACGAAAAGCGAATCCACCCAACGCAGAAGCCGGTTGCTCTTTATGACTGGATTTTCAAAAACTATGCAGAGCCAGGGCAGAAGATCCTTGACACCCACCTCGGAAGCGGAAGCAGCCGCATAGCAGCATATGAGGCAGGGCTTGGCTTTATCGGATTTGAAATTGATCCGTTCTATTTCCAGTTGGAAGAAGAACGGTTTTCTGAGTACACAAGTCAAACCAGCCTGTTTCACATGGAGGAAAAGAAAAAATGATTCTTGAAAAACTTCACAGAGCAATCAACAACTTCAACAAGACATTCAACTGGCGGCGCTTCCGCCGCGATGCGCTGCACCTGGGAGAAAGCCTGCTGGTGTTCGGCGTGCTGTATGGCATTTTTTCAACCCTGATCTGGGGTGTCTGCTGGCTGTTCAAAATCAATTACAACCCAGATCTCATTGCCGTTGCATGGGCAGTGCCGGTGTTGCTGGACACTTTGGTCAACAAGGCTTATGACTGGAACAATGAAGTCCGGGACTGGGATTGAGAGGTGGGAACGACCTATGGATGAAGCAACAAGAATCTCGCTGAAAGACCAGTTCAACAGCCTTTTGGTACGGGCTATTGAGGGTAGGCGCGGCGGTATGGCACTGATGCGGGTGCTGGAAGAACTGGACTTTTACAATTCCCCGGCCAGCGCGAAGCATCACCTGAATGTCCCCGGCGGTCTGGTGCTGCATTCTCTCAATGTGGCAAGAGCTGCCCTGGAATTATGCGACAAGATGCCGCAGTTTGCAAAATGCAATAAGGACGCAGTCTTGACCGCCGCGTTACTCCATGATGTTTGCAAGGCTGGGCAGTACATCAAAAAGCCGGATGGCAGTTACCGTTATGAAGATAGTCACTTGATGGGACACGGTGAAGCATCCGTCAGCATTATCAAAGACTGGATTTCCTTGACCGACACGGAAGCCCTGGCAATCAGGTGGCACATGGGAGCATATAGCGGAGAGCAGGACTGGGGAACGCTCAGCAAAGTATACGACCGCTGCCCGGAAGCTCTGTGCCTGCACATGGCTGACATGATCGCAACGCACATCATGGAGGTAGAAGAGTGAGCAGAGGCACCGCCTACTATGATCTTCCGAATGGTGAGCGAATAGAACTGCCGACAACCATGCCGGATGTTGAGGAAGTGCCGGGACCCCTATGTGATGGAAAATTTGAATTGCCAGAAGCCGTAAAAGAAATGTTCAAGTGGATGGATGAAACATTCGGAACATGGGAAAGCGACTTCAGCAGTTTCAAAATCTGGATGAAATTGCGGAAAAACTTCAATCCACCGGTGCGCTGGGAAGCGATGCAGGACAAGCGTCGAAACCCAAAGCCTTTGGGCCGAAACACCTATTTATATAAAGCAAGGAAGATCAAGAGCTTGGCAAGAAGTACACATACCAGAGTATCCCTGCACAAGGGAAAACAAAAGGGTACTGAAGAACAGTGCAAGCACACATTCAAGATAACCGCAGCCCGGTGCGCACCTTGCAGTGGTTACAACGTGGAGTGCGAGCACTACGAGAAAAACAGTGCCGCTGATACAAAGCATGGTTCTTCTCGAACGTGAAATAAGCAGCCCTGCACCGCAGAAGCGGGGCTGCTTTTATATGGCGCATGGCGCTTTTTCTAGGCATTGAGCGCTGCAAGCAGGGCCGGACCCTGTATGTGCCGAGTTGAGTTTTCCATGGAAGCCGGTACGGTCAGGAAATCAGCCGGCCGACATAGCGGAATGGTGCTGTACAGTAGCGTCCTCCTTTCCGTTCAAGCCCGGTGAAAGACCGGGCTGCCATTTCCGCGAAAGACGCACCCGCATGGATTTGACGGGAATGGGTGCGCCGCAGCATGAGCGTAGAAATGCCCTGTTCAATCCGTCCAGGAACAAAAGCGGTAGGCCGTTGCCGCGGCCGCCCCGTCCGGTACTCTCTTGCCGGGCGGGTTTGATATGCGGACGCATAGAGGATGTACTTGCTTCTGACTATCCCCCATGAGCAGGTGAGCCGGTTCGATACCGACCGTCCGTGCAAGAAAAGAAATGAGGAAAATGAATGGAACTGGAATGCTTAACGCCGGAGTTTCCACAAGGAGCGAGAATTTACAGCGTGGACGGGGTGGCACCGTCGCTGCTCAATAGCGCTTCGGCCATGAGATCGCAAGGCTTTTTGGTCTGCGGGGGGGAAAAAAACAGCATGAAAATATGCGAAAGTAAGCCGGTGATTTACAGAGCGTCAGGGCAGGCATCGGCTGATACGCTGGATAACACCTGCCCTTGTCTGACGTGTGACCATGAAGCACCTATTGTTGCCGGATCATACTGCTTGGCGGGGAATATGATAGACCGCAACACCGGGATGAACGGCACGGGAGTAGACGAGAATGTGACATTCACGCTGAACACCGTTGACCGTCACGCGGTAGCCTATGACGCAAGGCACCATTGCCTGAACGGCAATGTGAGCGGAACATTGCAGGCTAAAGGGGAAGGCGGATGGAGCCTGAACTACATAAATCCGGTAATTCAACCGTTGCCGGAAGCAACCGGAGCGGATACCTATAATGGAACTGTTACCGGAGAGGTGGCGGCAACGCTTACAAAAGTGAACGGCGTAGCAACGAGTGGACCAAAAGTGATTCAAGCCGGCGAAAAGGGTTCACCGGACTGGATTGTCCGCCGTCTTATCCCATTGGAATGCGGCCGATTGCAGGGCTTCCCTGATGGGTGGGCAGAAATCGCACCGCTGACCTCTCCACAAGAGTTTCCATTCTGGCGTGAAGTATATGCCAGAGATTGCGAAATCAAAGGGAAAAGACCGAGCAGAAAAATTGTGCAGGGTGGCAGCACTGAAAGCGACAAGGCATTGATGCGCTGGCATGACGGCCTGCATAGCATGGCAGCAGAGTATGCCATGTGGGGCAATGGTATGGCGTTGCCGAACGCACTGTTCTTTGTCAAAAATGCTTTCCGGGAACTGGGCAAACCAGCCGAGGACGTGAAGTTGGGAAGCCTGTTTGACGGCGGCGGAACGATGCCGCTGTGCGCGGTAATGTGCGGTGGACGGGCAGTATGGGCAAGTGAGGTGGAGCCGTACCCTATTGCCGTCACGAGAACGCACCTGCCGCATATGAAGCACCTAGGAAGCGTGAAGGATGTCCGGGGAGACAAAATCGAGCCAGTAGATATTATTACGTTCGGATCTCCTTGCCAGGACTTGAGCATTGCTGGAAAACGCGCCGGCCTGGGTGGCGGAAGATCTGGGCTATTCTGGGAAGCAATCAGAATCATCATAGAAATGCTGGTTGCAACAAATGGCAAATATCCGCGCTTTGTGATCTGGGAAAATGTGCCCGGTGCACTTTCGTCAAATGGAGGGAAGGATTTTGAAACGGTCCTCAATGAACTACTTCGTATCAGAGGATTTGCCGGAGGTAGAGCAGATAAGCCTATTCTCCAACATGGCAAGTGGGGGGCTTCGCAAACTACGGAGCTGTTGCCTATCGAATCGTCAATGCTCAATACTGGGGAATCCCCCAGCGCAGGCGCAGAGTATATGCTGTCTGCGATACTCGTAGAGAATCCGCCGGAGTGGTCGCTTTTGAGCGAAAAGGCACTCAATGGGATTTTAACCCGTGCATCCCGAAGGGGGAAGAAATTGCCGGACTTACTGCTGACTGCTATTCATGGCATGATCGAATGGTGGCATCGAGGCCAGCGGGGGGGGGCAGCATGGAGCCTACACCGTGAAGATCCGGTCAGGGTGTGAGGGTGGCGGAAAAGGAGCACTTGTTCAGAAAGAACTTTCTGCAACACTGGCGACACATCAGGATCAAACTCTTTTTGAGCTGAGAAATATGGTACTGAATGACCAAGGCGGAGGAAGAATGAGCGTCACGCAGGGAACGTCCGGGACGCTCAGAGCACAGGAGCATGGGCATCCGCCAATTACTTTTGACAAGATGGGAGGAACGGAAAAAACATGAAAGTGGACATATCAAAAATTGCCTTGGTAGTAGTCATGATTGCTGGCATACAGACCAGTGTACTTTATCACCGGGTCAATGACCTGGAATGCCAGCGGGATATTTACAAGTCAAGGTATGAGGACTGGGAGGGCGTGTCGAAAGAGATTGCAGAGTACGCCGATACCCTGCGGGATTCTCTGAAAGCACGGGACCGGCTGGATGGGAAGCTGCTGGTTGAAGATGCTGGAGATTTTCTCTGTACAGCCTATTGCACCGAAAAGCGAGAGCACATCTGCGGAACAGGAACCGGGATCACAGCCAGCGGTGCCCCCGTGGAAGCTGATGTGACGGTGGCGGCAGACCCGGACGTGTTCCCGTTTGGGACTGTCCTCTATATCGAGGATGTAGGAGTGCGGATCGTTCAGGACAAAGGAGCGGGAATCCAGGGAAAACACTTGGACATAGCCGTTTCTGGAAGCCACGAAGATGCACTGAGCTGGCAAGGCTATGGAACGCACCGGGTCTGGATCATCCAGGAGGCAGCGAAGTGATGTGGGGCAAGCTCCAAACGCACGGAGACAAGAAAAATGACGCAGAAGTTTTGGCTATTGCTGCTGCGGGTGCCCCGTTGGATGTCATGGCTATGTTTTTTGAATCACACATTGAGGAGTTGCCTGACTTGTGCGTTGAAAAACTTGCAGAAGCAGTTGATAAACGCGCCAGCGATACTCCATGTCACTGGGAATCTGAAAACTGGAAAGACCTTGCAGCTTGGGCAAGAATTGAACTTAAAAGGAGAAAAAGCAATGGACGGATTTGTGAAAACACTGGGTGTTCTGATGGTTTTGGCAGCTGTGGCACTGTGGGCGGCATTGATTTTCTTTGTGCCGGCCGCACTGATTAAATTCCTTTGGCTGTATCTGGTGGCATGATGGACAATGAAACACTGACACGGATCCTCTCGGCACGGTTTATAACGTGTAATGAACAGACCAGAAAAGGCAGTAAAGGCTGCACGAAAGAGTGCAAGCTCTATGAGCTACAAGAGCCGGGTATGACCTGCCGAGACAGCGTCCTTCTCCACGCAGAGGAAGCAAAGAAAATTTTGAAAATAAGGTCGCACAACTCCTGACACAGGCCGCCCGCTGCGGCGGCCTTTTTTGTGAGCATGGGAACAGGCCCGGCCCGGTTCAACTCCGGGATTGCCCAAAACTGAAAGGAGAACACACCGATGCAGAGGTACTACATTTTGCTGAAAGCGACCGGTGCTGGTGGGTGGCCGGGTTGGCTGCCGTACCGGCTGGATGCGGACAGCGCCGAACAGGCTGTTGAAAAAGCCAAGGAGCAGGCCGAGAATCATTACCCGGAGTACGAAAAGTTTGAAGTTCAGGCTATCGAAATTGAAAGGAGAAGCAAATGAAGCTGGCAGCAATCGCAAAGCTCATTAAGGCAGATGGGTACTGTAAACTCTACAAAGTGTTCTATGACGATTGCAGAACCTATGATTTGTACATTGGAACCAAAACGGCAATCTTCCCGCTGACCGGATTTCCGAAGGCACAAAATGAAAGTGAGTTGGCAACCCTCCTGGGCATCAGCAAAAAGGAATGGGCAGACATCGAGTTTGATAATGACTGCCCGGATGATCTCCATCACATCGAAGGGATGGATTTGGACGACACGGAAGACGGAGAAATGGACTGCGTGACCGGAAGAATCAGTATCCGGTACTGCGGGTGTGAACTGGTTCCAATGATCGAGCCTGTTTCGGGAACGGTCGGTTTTGTGGATGCGAAGCAGATCATGCCAGTAGCAGATGAAATCCGCAAGAGCTGATATTTCAAATACTGCGCCAGGAAGATGGCGAGCGGCGGACGCTACTATGTTATCAAGGACGGAATGGTGGTGCGCGGCGCGGTGCTTCCTGTAAAGCTGGAACCTCTGGCAAAGTCTGGACTGCGTGAGCTTGCCGACATGGTGAAAAAGACTAGGGATGTTGCCGATGTGGAGGACTTGAGCGAACAGGAGAACAAAAACGATGCGTAAGACTTTGGAACTGCTGGCTTTGTCCACCTGCACTGCCGCGCTGTGCGTAACACTGACTGGGTGTGAAGCAGTCAAGGGCACAGCAAGCGGTGAAAAACCGGTCAAGACGGTATATGTTTACCTGCCGGATGGCACTTTACTGGACAAAGGACGGGCAGACAAAGTGAGTTCATTTGTGTACAATGATCATATTGTGAAAGTCACAATTAACGGGAAAGCGTATAAAACTAGCTGGGCCAATGTGGTTTTAGTGGAGGAATAACGATGAGCAAGATTTTGAAAAGTGTAACCTTGGGTGATGTGAAAAATGGTGGCATCTTCAGAGCGCTGGGCAAGGAGTTTGTGAAGCTGGATGCAGACGAACACGGCTGCCTTGTTCTGGCAAAGGACATTTGGACGAAAATGCCGTTCCGTGAGGGCGACGACCCGGAATGCCCCAACGATCTGCGCCGGAGCGAGATTATGCCATATCTGGGTAACTGCCTGGCAGAGTTTACAAAGAACGGCACTCCGCTGAGTACATTCATTCCGCTCAGAATCGACCTTCAGGACACGACCGGCCAGAACGAATACGGAATCTTTGAAGTGAGGATTGGCCTGTTGACCCTGCGCGGGTACGGAAAATATTGGCGGCTGATCCCGAAGGTAGATGCGCCGTGGTGGTTGGCAACGCCTTACGGTACGCCGAATTGCTCTCCGCACACCAACGATAACAGCTACGTCTGGGGCGTCAACACCGATGGCTCCTACGGCGACGGCTGGTACAGCTACTCCTGTGGTGTTCGCCCCGTTTTGTGCTTTTCCTCTGCACTCTTGGTCTCTGTCGAGGACGAAAGAGAGGCCGGGTTTTCGCTTTCCGATGTTCCGCTGGATGACCTGCTGGCCGAAATCAAGAGCCGGACGGAGGGCTAATCATGGATGCGGTAAAAAATGACGTGAAGCGGCTGGTCAAAATTGAGCTGGCCGCTGCAAACAAGAAGTTTCGGATGTTTGCAGGGCCGCATGAGGGCGCGGGAATCATCCAAGAAGAAGTCGTGGAAGCTGTGCAGGAAATGAACGGTCTGCGTCAGGAACTCAATGCAATGTGGATGAATGTTTACTCCAACAATCCGCAGATTTCCACGAAGGGTGTATATGACCGGGCTGTTGCTCTGGCCGTGGAAGCTATTCAGACAGCAGCGATGGCCCGGAAGTTTGAGCGCAGCCAGCGCCGTCACTGGCCGGGGGCAAAGGATCCGCACTATGGTGAAGAAGAATGACGCACCTACCGAAATCGAGACCATCACGCTGACCATGAGCCGTCCGGTGGCGGAGGCTGTACAGGCTGCCTGCGAGTGGTATCTGCGGCTGCACATGGGGCAGTTCTGGGATCTGGCAGAAGATTTGTGCTTTGCAAAATTCTACTCTGATCTAAAAAATGGG
>ERZ826146.1221-NODE-1221-length-24924-cov-4.625075_pt1 | contig 24924 bp, 14 predicted proteins | sample MGYA00519857_ERZ826146 | MGnify/ENA primary metagenome ERZ826146 (study PRJEB31778, sample SAMEA3449222) | human gut metagenome | biome: human gut; feature: human-associated habitat; material: faeces | place: United Kingdom | collected 2010/2012 ...
TCCAGCGTCAGCGGCTCCATGTAGACCTTGTCGGCGATGATGGTGTCGGTCATGATGGTGGCGGGGTTGGAGTTACACAGCACCACCTCGTAGCCCTCTTCTTTCAGAGCAAGACAGGCCTGCGTCCCAGCGTAGTCAAACTCAGCAGCCTGACCGATGACGATGGGGCCGGAGCCAATGATGAGAATTTTCTTGATGTCGGTTCTTTTTGCCATGGTGTTTCTCCTCTCGTTATTTGGCGGTATGGGTTTCCGGAGCGGCGTATACCAGCTTTCCGTCACAGATGGTGGCGATGCACTTTCCGTTGACCTGCCAGCCCGCGAAGGGCGTGGCTCTGCCCTTGGAAAGAAAGTCCTTCGGGTCGATGGCGTATGCGGCGTTCAAGTCCCAGATGCTGTAGTCTGTCCCCAGAGGAAGACCGAAGCGTCTGCGGGGATTGACGCACAAAAGCTCCAATAGTTTGTTCAGGCTTAGAATGCCCGGTTTTACCAGACAGGTATACAAAATCGGGAAAGCGGTCTCAATGCCCACGATGCCGAAGGCGCTTTTTTCCAGCCCTCGGGATTTTTCCTCGGCGGAGTGGGGGGCGTGGTCGGTGGCGATCATGTCGATGGTGCCGTCCAGAATTCCCTGAATCAGGGCCTCCCGGTCTTCCTTTCGTCGCAGGGGCGGGTTCATTTTGAAACGGCCGTCCTCCTGCAGGTCGCTGTCGTCCATCACCAGATAGTGGGGGCCGGTCTCGCAGGTCACGTCCAGCCCCTCGGCCTTGGCCTTGCGGATGAGCGCCACGCTTTCCTTGGCGGAGACGTGGCAGACGTGGTAGGCACAGCCGGTTTCTTTTACCAGCTGTAAGTCCCGGGCAATTTGCCCCCATTCGCTTTCGGAGCAGATGCCCCGATGGCCATGGGCTTTGGCATAATCACCGTCGTGGATGTACCCGCCCCGCAAGAGCGAGTTGACCTCGCAGTGGGCGACAATGGGCTTTCCGAGGGCTTTTGCACGAAGCATGGCCTGCCGCATCATGTCATCGCTCTGCACGCCCCGGCCGTCGTCGGAAAACCCCACTACGTCGGGTGCCATGCCCTCCAGGTCGGAAAGCGCTTCGCCCTGTTCGCCGACGGTGATGGCACCGTAGGGGTAGACGTGAATGCAGGCGGTTTCCTCGATGAGACGGCGCTGAGTCCCAAGATTCTCCACACTGTCCGGCATCGGGTTCAGGTTTGGCATGGTGCAGACCGCGGTATAGCCGCCCCGGGCGGCTGCCCGGCTGCCTGTGGCGATGGTCTCCTTATAAGAAAAACCCGGCTCTCTGAAATGCACATGCACGTCACAAAAGCCGGGAAAAATAACATATTCAGAAGAATCGAACCCGGAAAGACCGGGGGCGGAAAGGGAGGAACAAACCCCTTCGGAAAATACGGACCCCAAAGAAGCAGCGTAAACCTTGGCTTTCGTCATATCCGTCATGCTGATCTCCTTTCTAAAAAAACGTCCTGCCAAAAGCGGCAAGACGGGCGGGATGAGCCGCTGAACTTATCCGTTAAATTATAGCATGGGCGGCAATGGTTGTCAATTGGGAAAAATGGACATGGATACACCCGAAAACGGCGGGGCTTTTGGGCATAGGGGCGCGATTGAACTGCCCCCTTGTCTCTTTCTGGGAGAGGCGGTTGAGCGAAGCGAAGACGGAGAGGGAAAACAGGGAAAAAGCCCTCTCAGTCACCTTTGGTGACAGCTCTCCCAGAGGGAGAGCCAAGGGGTGTACCCTGTTTTATTTTTCTTCGCCTTCCGGGAGGACTCCCGATTCCTTGAGCCTGTCCAGCGCCGTCCGGTAGCCGCCGCCGTAGAGCAGGCACCGGTTGACCCGGCTGATGGTGGCCGAGCTGGCACCGGTGGATTCCGAGACCTCAATATAGTTTTCGCCGCTGTCCAGCAGGCAGGCGACCCTGAACCGCTGGGACATGGCCTGCAATTCCTTGATGGTGGCCACGTCCTCAAAAAACAGGCGGCAGTCCTCCACCGTCCGCAGGGACAGAATGGCCTCGAAAAACAGATCTTCACCGGGATGTCGAACGATATCCATAACACGGAGTCCTTTCTTCTGGGGTGCTTTCCTATACTTTACCACTTTACCATATTGAATACAAGTCCCTTTTGGAGTTTTTCGCAGGAAAAAGGGGGGAAGAAGGGGCAGTTTTTGTGGGTTCCTCTGAAAAAGACAAATGTCCCTGTATGAGATACTTTTTTCCACGCCAAATGCTTGACTTGTGCCTCCTGCGGTGCTAGAATTGGGAAATAAAATTTCAGAGAGGTGTTTACAATGGAAAGAAAAAATATTGACTGGGGCAATCTGGGATTTGGCTACGTCCAGACCGACATGCGCTATGTCTCCAATTTCCGAAACGGCCAGTGGGACGACGGCTGTCTGACCGATCAGGCCACCATTACCATGAGTGAGTGCGCCTGCGTTCTGCAATACGCCCAGACCTGCTTTGAGGGGCTGAAAGCCTACACCACCGAGGATGGACGCATCGTCTGCTTCCGCCCCGACCTGAACGCCCAGCGGATGGCCAGCTCCTGCCGCCGCCTGAAAATGCCCGTGTTCCCCGAGGACAGGTTCGTGCAGGCCGTAGTGGAGACCGTCCGCGCAAACTCCCAGTGGGTGCCGCCATACGGCTCCGGCGCGACGCTGTACGTCCGTCCGTTCATGTTCGGCAGCGACGCCATCATCGGCGTCAAGCCAGCGACGGAGTATCAGTTCCGGGTGTTCGTCACCCCCGTTGGCCCCTATTTCAAGGGCGGCATCAAGCCCCTGAAGCTGCGCATCTCCGATCTTGACCGGGCGGCGCCCAAGGGCACCGGCGACGTCAAGGCGGGCTTAAACTACGCCATGAGCCTTTACAACATTGTGGATGCCCACGAGAAGGGCTTTGACGAGAACGTCTACGTGGACTCCGCCACCCGCACCCACATTGAGGAGACCGGCGGCGCCAACGTGATTTTCGTCACCAAGGACGGCAAGCTGGTCACCCCCAAGTCCGACACCATTCTCCCCTCCATCACCCGGCGCAGCCTGCTGCAGGTGGCGAAGGACTATCTCGGCATGGAGGTGGAGGAGCGCCCCGTGGAGTTGGCAGAGATCGGCGAATTTGCCGAGTGCGGCCTGTGCGGCACGGCGGCGGTCATCTCCCCTGTGGGCACCATTGTGGATCACGGCAAGGAAATTCACTACGTGGGTATGGGCCCCACCATCCAGAAGCTTTACGATACCCTTACTGGCATCCAGATGGGTCGTCTGGAAGCCCCCAAAGGCTGGATCCAGATCATCGAGTAATGTACAATGTTCAAAAAAGGCAAGCCGTTTTTCGGCTTGCCTTTTTTGCACGGAATTACGCGAGAATAGGCTTCAAAGCGTCGGCGAGAACCTTTTCCTGTGCTTCGGCTTCCGCCAGATCCTTGCCCAGAGTGGTGAAATAGGTCTTGATCTTCGGCTCGGTGCCGGAGGGGCGGACGATGACCGTCGCGCCGCCTTCCAGATTGTACACCAGCACATTGGCGGCGGGCAGGCCGGTCTGAGCGGTGTTCTGGTAGTCGGTGATCTTGGTCACCTTGTAGCCGCCAATCTCTACAGGGGGCTTCTCCCGCAGGGAGGCCATGATACCGGCCATCTTGTCCATGCCGGACAGACCGGGGAACTCAAAGGAGTTCACCTTGTTCAGATACCGGCCGTATTTTGCGTAAATGGCTTCCAGCCGCGCCTTGATGGACGAGCCGATGGAACGGTAGTAGGCCGCCATTTCACAGATCAGCATGGAGCCGATAATGGCGTCCTTGTCCCGGACATAAGGGCCTGCAAGGTAGCCGTAGGATTCCTCGAAGCCCAGAACGAAGCGGTCCACCTCACCGGCGGCCTCCAGCTTGGCGATCTGGTCGCCGATCCACTTGAAGCCGGTGAGAACGTTGCGCATTTCCACGCCGTAATCCGCGGCCACGATGTCCGCGAGGGGGGTGGAGACCAGAGACTTTACCGCCACGGGGCGCTTGGGCATGGTGCCTTTTTCAATGCGGCCCTGACAGATGTAGTCCAGCAGCAGCACGCCCACCTCGTTGCCGGAGACCAGCTCGTAGGAGCCGTCGGGGCAGCGGATGGCAATGCCAACTCGGTCGGCGTCGGGGTCGGTGGCCAGCATCAGATCGGCGCCGGTCTTCTCGGCCAGCTCCAGACCAAGCCGCAGAGCCTCGAAAATCTCCGGGTTGGGATAGGGGCAGGTGGGGAAGTTGCCGTCGGGGTACTGCTGCTCGGGGACAATGGTGATGTCGTCAATGCCGATGTCATGAAGCACCCGGGTGACCGGCACCAGACCGGAGCCGTTCAGGGGGGAGTACACCAGCTTCAGTCCGGCGGTTTTGCAGATGCCGGGGCGGACGGCGCAGGCTTCAATGGCGCTGTACAGCGCCTCCTTGCAGTCCTCGCCCACGTATTCGATCAGACCCTGGGCGATGCCGTCTTCAAAGGCCATCATCTTCGCGCCGGTGAGAATGTCGGTTTTCTGAATCTCCGCGTACACCACGGCGGCGGCATCGTCCGTCATCTGGCAGCCGTCGGGGCCGTAGGCTTTGTAGCCGTTGTATTTGGCGGGGTTGTGGGAGGCGGTGATCATGATACCGGCATTCGCCTTGTAGTACCGGGTGGCAAAGGACAGGGCGGGAACGGGCATCAGCGCATCGTAGATCCGCACCCGAATGCCGTTGGCGGCCAGAACGCAGGCAGCGTTTCTGGCAAATACGTCGGAATTGATGCGGCTGTCATAGGAAATGGCGACCAGCTGGCTGCCGCCCTGGGTCTTGACCCAGTTCGCCAGTCCCTGGGTGGCCTGCCGGACAACGTAAATATTCATCCGGTTGCTGCCCGCGCCCAGAATGCCCCGCAGACCGGCGGTGCCGAATTTCAGCGCCACAGCAAAGCGCTCCTTGATCTCATTGTCCTGTCCCTCAATTTTCTTCAGCTCGTCGGTGAGGGCGGGATCTTCCAGATCAGCGCTCAGCCAGCGCTTATAATCATCTATGTACATCGTTATCACCTTTTCTTCATATAAATGCACGTATAATATAGTTCATCAGGCAGAAAAAGTCAATGCCGGAGTGGGGGCAGCCGCGTTATGGGGGCAAAAAATGGGAGGCGACAGAAATCCGTCGCCTCCCTTGCGTATTTTAGAAATGTTTTCTCTTGCGGTCGTAGACGCTTACAGCAGCCGCGCCGCAGAAGGAGAACAGCAGCACGCTGCCAAGAACCATGACGATCTCGCCGTCGCCGGTCTTGGGGATGTTGTCCTTGCCGTTCTTCACGGACTTCCACTGAGCGACATAGGTGACATCCTTGGTCACGGTGTCAGTGACCTTGGGGGACCAACCGGTGAAGGTGTAGCCCTTACGGGTGGGCTTGCCATCGAACTTGGGGGTATCGGTTCCGGCCTCAAGATCGCTGTAAACCTGATCCTTGAACGCCTTGCCCTTCACGCCGTCGGTGTAGGTAACGGTGTAGAGCTTCTCCCACTTGGCGGTGTAGGTCACGTTCTTGGTCACGGTCTCGGCGACTTCGGGTTCCCAACCGACGAACTTGTAGCCCTTACGAGTGGGATCCTTCGTGCCGAAGGCGGGGGTGCTGGTGCCGTAGGGGATGTCTTTGTAGACGACATCCTCGAAAACTTCTTCGCCTTTCACACCGTCGGTGTAGGTGACGGTGAGAAGCTCGCACTTGACGTTGAAGGTGACGCTGGTCTCCGCAGCCGTCCACTTCTCACCATTCCAGGTCAGCTCGATGGTCTTGCTGTCACGGTCATCAAGGGTGTGGGGGCCAACATTCTCTTCTGCGTTGTACTTGGCAACGTAATCCTTTGCGTTTACGGTGAGGATGCAGGTGTACGCGGTTCCCTTGCGCTCGGGGTCGGAGACGTTGTAAGTGTCTTCGATGAGCGTGTAGGACTTGCCGTTGTGCGCAGTGGTGGTCGTGCAGTCCACCTTCGCGTTGATGCCCAGCCCCTTCAGTTCATCGTAGGTGGGCTTTTCGGGGGGGCACTCGACGTGGAAGGTGATGGGCAGTTCGGTCTTCGCGACCCACTTTTCGCCATTCCACTTCAGTTCAATGGTCTTTTCGGCGGGTTCACCGGCAATCAGCGTATGAACCGCGTCGCTCATATCAGAGCTGTACTTCTCGATGAACTTGGCTGCCCTGACGGTAACGGTGCAGGTGTAGCCATCGGCGGCGGTGCCCATGACATCGCTGACGGTGTACTCGCCAAGCGTAACCTTGTATGCCTTCGCACCGTGTTTGACGTTCTGGTTATCGCAGACAACCGCCACGCCTCTGCCAATCGCGCCCTCGATGGCCTTCTTATCGGGCTGGACGGGCTTCCACTGAGCGGTGTAAGTGACATCCTCGGTCACGGTCTCAGCGACCTCGGGGTTCCAGCCGTCGAACACAAAGCCCTTACGGGTGGGAGTGCCGCCGGAGAAAGCGGGAGTCGGGGTGTCCTTCTCCAGATCGGAATGGACATCGTCCTTAAAGGCTTTTCCGTCAACGCCATCGGTGTAGGTGACGGTGTAGAGCTTTTCCCACTGAGCGACGTAGGTCGCATTTTCGGTCACGGTTTCGGCAACCGTGGGTTCCCAGCCGAGGAACTTGTAGCCCGCGCGGGCGGGAGTGCCCTCGAAAGCGGGGGTGGCATCCTCGTACTTTGCCGTATAAGCCTGATCCGCGAATGCCTCACCGTTCACACCGTCGGTGTAGGTCACGGTGTAGGTGTTCTTTTCCCAAACGGCGTACAGATTCGTCCAGCCGTTCACGGTCTGGCCGGTCACGTCGCCGTTCTGACCCTCACGGCTCCAGAACTTGAAGGTGTAGCCGGTGCGGGTCGGGGTGGGAGCGTCCGCGGTGGGAAGGGTCGAACCAAAGAGCGCAGTGGTGCTGTACAGCCGACCTTCGGTCTTGCTGTGGTCATTCTGGAAGTCTCTCAAGGCTTCCTCACTCTGGAAGTAAACGACCTGGTACTTGTCATAGACCATGCACTTCAAATTCGTCCAGCCGTTGACGGTTTTCTCCTTCAGACCGGCAGGGGGATTTGCGGGGTTCGCCTTGTAGTTATTCCACGCGCCGTCGTCGTACCAGCCGTAGAACTTGTAGTTCCCGGTGTAATAGTCGGCAATGTCGATCGTGGACAGGTCAATGACATGCCCCTTCGGCTGGCTTTCGAGCGGGATGTCCTTATAAGCCTTCGAGGTGTCGCCGTTGCGATAAATCACAAGATGGACGGGGAACAGCTCTTCTTCGCACTCGACAGGGAAGGTAACGGGGTCATTGACAACCCACCGACCCTCTACGTATTTCAGCGTAAGGGTCTTGGAGTTGTCACCGGTCAGGGTGTGCTTGCCGAAGTCGGTGTTGTACAGCGCCACATAATTGCCAGCAGTGACGGTAATGTCGCAGGTGTAGCCGTCGGTCTCGTTGCCGGAGACATCGCCGATGTCGTATGTTCCCTCGATCAGCGAGAAGGGTGCGGCGGTGTGCGTCTCGGGCTTCGTGGTGCAGACCACTTCCACGGGCGCTTCCAGCTTGGCCAGATCTTCAGCACCGGGCTTTGCGGGCGGGCAGATAACCGTGAAGGTCACGGGGGTATCCGTCATCGGCCGCCATACATTATTGTTCGCATCCCAGGCCAGGATAAGGAGCCTCTCGGTATCACCGGTAATGGTGTGTTCTACACCAATCGTGCCATTGTATGCTTTGACATACTCTGCCGCCTGAATGGTGACGGGGCAGGTGGGCACATCGCCGGTCATGTCGATGTCGCCGAACTCGCACGAGCCTGCGATCACGCCATATTCTTTGGCATCATGGATGTTTCTGTCGCATACGATCCTTACAAGCTTCTCAATATTTTCCAGATCGCCCTCGCCGGGAGCGGTAGGTTCCGCGGGCTGCGAGCTGCACAGAACATGGTACTTCGCGGGGGCATCCGCCGCAGTCCATTTTCCGTCGCTCCATACCAGATTGATTTTTGTCCGATTCTGACCCGCCATGCTGTTGTCGGTAATGTGCGTTCCCGCAGGGACGCTAACAGCGGCGTTGAACTCGTTCACGTAGGGGCTGAAGCTATTGATGACGACCTCACAGCGGTTATTGCTCTGATGAACGGTGAACGTGCCGTCGATCAGACCGAAGGTCTTGCTGCCATGGCTGATCTGCGTGTTGGTGCAGATAATCTGCACCGCATTTTCGCCCAGCAGAGCCTTGACACCCGCCTCGTCGAGGGGAGTGGGCTGGGCGGGAGCGTCCTCCTCCCACACGGCGTACAGCGTTCTGGTCCAGGTGTTGCCATTCTTGACAACATCATTGCCATACTGGGATACGGCACACGTCATACCACCAGTGTAGATTGTATCAGACCCGTCATTGGCCTTCCAGCCCTTAAAGACATAGCCTTCCCGGGTGGGAATGGTATTCTTCACTGTAAAGGAGTGGTATCTGATAGCTGCATCTGTTGTAGACCACGAATCAGCACTGGGCGCGCCGGTGCCGCCATTGGCATCATAGTTCAGCGTGTATGTATATTTCGTGGTGGGATTGGGGTTCTTCGCTACGAGATAAATCGTAGAACCCTTGTTGCAGGCGGTCGTACCGCTCTTGTTAAGCGACCACGTTGTGGGATTGGCATTGGATTCTTTCGACCAACCGACGATCTGGTAGCCGCTGTTGACAGAAGCGCGGCTTGCGGCGGCCTTGATGTCAGAAATCGCAATTGTGTGGTTGTTATACGCGGTATCGGAGTGATTCGTCTTGTACTGGCAAACAAACTTGGTCTTTTCGGAAGAACCGTAGTTGTAGCCAATGTTGAATTCGTCACCCACATACAGGACGGTGAATCGGACATCGATCTTATGCCCGGTGTCCAAAGCGGCGGGATCTACATCGGGTCCGGGAATCGTCGGCAAGGTCACTCTTCTTGCACTGGTCTTGCCCTCCTCCCATTTGGCGGCATAGGTGACATCCGCAGTCACGGTTCCCGCAACGGTGGGATTCCAGCCGGCGAAGGTATAGCCTTCCCGGGCAAGGGTGCCGCTGAAAGCGGGGGTCGCGGTACCAGCCGGCAGGTTGCTGTGAACCTCATTGTCAAATACTGCGCCGCCTACGCCGTCAGTGTATGTAACGGTGAATGTTTTCGGCTCTTCCGGTGCAGGGGGATTCTCGTTCTTAGGCTGCTCCTGCGCGGGGGGGTCGGTCTTCTTCTCGCCCTCGTCCACTACGACGGTCTTGGGCTGGGTTTCGTCAGCCCCCGTCGTATCCTCTGCCAACGCAGTCGTGGGCAGAAGTGTGAAGACCATGAACAATGCCAGAAGCAGACTGAAAATTCTGCGCAAACCATGGTTTTTCATCTTGAAATACTCTCCTTTCATTTGGTGATCCATGCCGGAGGCACAGACCGTCTGCACGGTAACGCCATCATTACCTTTATGCCTGAATTATACGCAATATCACACCAAAAGTCAATGGAAAAAGACGTCGATTTTCTGCAATTAGGCAAAAAAACAGGGCCGTCTCCATGAGACAGCCCTGTTATATGCGGGAATGGAATGACGGTCACTTTTTTCGGGCGACGACAACGAAGCGGCCGTCCTCCACATGGTAGGCGCAGGTCACCAGCGTGATGAGCTTGTCGCCGTAGGCCGCGGTGACGCCGGTGTCGTAGAGCGCCTTGGAGCGGAAATTCGAGATGGCGTTGTTGAAGTCCGCTTCGTCCGCCGCGTCGATGAACTGATAGAACTTGAAGCAGTTCTCGTAGGTGTAATAGACCCGGTCATAGAAGGCTGCAAGCACCTCGTACTCGCCCTCCTCATAGAGGGTGTCAAAGTGGATGGTGGGGTGCGCCTGCCAGTAGGATTTGCTCTCATACTTGGGCAGGGAGCGGAACATGCTGCCGTCCAGCATGTTGTGGCCGTAGATCAGCAGATTGTCGCTGTCGGCGGAGCAGTTGGCGTCGATGAAGGGAATGCCGCCGAAGCTGTACTCCCGCTTAAAATTCGTGTGCAGATATTTTTCCGGATCGGTGGGAGTGTGCATCACCGGGTAGTCGATGACGGTGCCGTCGATGCGCAGCCAGCCAAACAGATCGTGGTTCTGCTCATACAGGGGGGCATACTTCGCCAGCATCACCGGCTCCGTCGGCTCAGGCTCCGTGGGGACGGTGGTTTCCGTGGTCGGCCCGGTGGACCGGGTCTCCGGCGGCGTGGTCTCCACGTGGGCAGCGGTGGCCGTGGCGTTTTCCTCCACCATTTCGGAGAGTTTGCGGAAATCACTGCGGGCTTTGCCCATATGGATCAGGATGGCAGCCACCGCGATCAGCGCGACGCAGAACACTGCCACGAGGATGATGAAAAGGGGATTGGGGCCTCTTCTTCTCCGTCTGCGCTGCCCGGCGTCATTGCGGCGGGGCGGGACGGGGGTGCGGGGTGTCTGGAATTTGCCTTGCCTGTTTGCCATGTTTCTTCCCTCTCAATATGGGATGCTCCAGGGCATCCGCCGGAAAAGGGCGGCGACGGAATCTCCGCCACCGCCCTCGTTCAACAGTTTACGTTGTTTTCTTAACGCTGTCTTCTCTTGCGGTCGTAGACGCAGACAGCAGCCGCGCCGCAGAAGGAGAACATCAGAACGCTGCCCAGAATCATGGCAATCTCACCGCTGCCGGTCTTGGGAACGTTGTCCTTGCCGGAGTTGGACTTCCACTGGGCCTTGTAGGTGACATCTCCGGTCACGGTGTCGGTGACCTTGGGAGACCAACCGGTGAAGGTGTAGCCGGTGCGCTTGGGAGTGCCGCCGGTGAACTTGGGTGTATCGGAGCCGTAGGCCAGATTCTCGTGGAGTTCATCCTTGAAGATCACCTTGTTCTTCACGCCGTCGGTGTAGATAACGGTGTAAAGCGTACACTTGACCTTGAAGGTGACACTGTCCTTTTCGGCAGTCCACTTCTGGCCATTCCAAGTGAGCACGATGTCCTTGGTGGCATCGTCATCCAGCTCATGCTTGCCTACGCGATACATGGTGCCGCTATACTCATCGACATACTTCCCTGCCTTGACGGTGAGGATGCAGGTGTATACATCGTTCTTGAGCTCGACCTTGCTGACCTCATAGGAGTCCTTCATCAGAAGCAAGGTCGCGTCCTTATGTTCGCCAGTGGTGCCGCAGTCCACGATCACGGAGATCTTCGGGAGCTGTTCAAAGGTGGGGGCTGTGGGCGGGACGATCTCGGTCTCGCACTTGACCTCGAAGGTGACATCGTCCGGTCTGCTCCAGTCCTTGGCCTCACTGTCCCACGTCAGAGTAACGGTCTTGCTCGCATCGTTTTCGTGGACGAGGGTGTGCTCCTCGCCCTTGGCGTTGCTGTATGTAGCAACATATCCGGCTGCCTCGATGGTGATGGTGCAGGTGTAGCCGTCCTTGGCATTGCTCTCAACTTCACCGATCGCATACTTGCCTTCGTGCAAAGGGTAGATCGCGGTGGCGTGAACATCTTTCTTCGTTGTGCAGATCACTTTTATGAAGCTGCCCAGATCAGCGGGGACGGGCTTTTCGGGCGGAACGATCTCGGTCACGCACGCAACATTGAAGGAAACGGGGGTGGCGCGCTTCACAGCCCATGTCTTATCCTTGTATTCCAGCACAACGGTGGCTTCGCCGTCCTTGGGGGTGTGAGCCGAGCCGGTATCGGTATCGAACTGATTTACGTACTTCTCGGACTTGATGGTAACGGTGTAGGTGTAGCCATTCTCGGCGTCGCCTTCGACACCGCTGGTGGTGTAGGAATCGGCGATCAGGGCGTAGCCCTTGCTCTTGGGGTCATGAGTGGCCGCGCCGTTGGTGCAGTTGACGGTGATGTCGCCGATCAGCTTGCTAAGCTCGTCGTGGTTGGGAGCAGCGGGTTTTGTGCCGCAGCGAACCGTGAAATTGACATGGGGATAAGCAGTATCAATGGACGGCGCGATCCACTTGCCATCGACATAACTCAGCGTGATTTTCTTGGTAGCCGCAGGAGGGGTATGCGTTGCCTTCTTATCCTGGTCGAACTGCGGCACATAACTTTCCGAGCTGATGGTAACATCGCAGATATATGTACCAACGCTGGATTGACGAGGTGCGCTGATTTCTTTGATAGCATCCTCGATCAGGTCGAAATCCTTACTCCCGTGATTAACGTCTGTATTGTCACATACGATCGTTACCTTGATATTTGCGCCGAGGACATCGTCCTTCGTGGCCTGCTCAGGCACGGAGGGAGCGGTGTCGCACACAACGTTGAAAATAATGGGGAGGGGAGTCTTAGAAGACCAGGTCTTCGTGCTGCTGTCGTATTCCAGAGTGATGACCTTCGGAGTGTGATCGGCGGTGGAGAGCGTATGCCCAGTATATTTCGTATTGTAGTCCTCCACATACGGCTGTGCGTTCACGGTAATATCACACGTGGGAATGTCACCGCTGCTATTAACGTCGCCCACGGTGAAGGAACCATCCTTGAGGGGGTATGCAGCAGCGGGGTGGACACCAGAACCGGCGGTGCCGCAGAAAATCTTCACTACCTCATTGCCCAGCAGAGCCTTGACGTCTTCAGCCGTGGGCTTGGTGGGCTTGTCAGGCTGGGGAGGCGTGGGCAGGTCTTTGCCGCCACTTATATGGACATATGTGGAGGTGCCGCCAGCTGTGTTAAAAGAAAGACCAAACGTGACAGTGCCTGTCGCTGCCGACATATCCTTGTTGTAGATCCATGCATTCTGCGGGAGGTCTGCTTCGTAATTGTCAATTTTCAATTTGACATACAGCTGCCAGCCGGTTTCATTACTCCCTACAAAATGCGCAGTCGCGGAGCAGTCTTTTGGATTGTCGCTGCCGACATCGCTCCTGTTTATGTATTTGGAAAACTTAAATGAGTTTACGTCATGCGTTCCTTTTGTGGGGTTTATAAAACGGTGCGCTGTAGCTGGAAATATTCAGCGTAAGCAGCACACTGCTATTGGCATAAGCAGCTACGCCGCCATTCCCGTCCTGCGGTTCCGCAATATCCTCCGCGAACGCAACCGTCGGCAGAAGGGCGCAGACCATCATCACGGCCAACAGCAGGCTGAAAATTCTGCGCAAACTAGCGTTGTTCATAATGAAATACTCTCCTTTCATTTCAGGTCCGCGCCAGAGGCACAGACCACTTGTTACAGTAACGCCTCCATTACCTTTCTGGTAGAATTATAGTAGAACCTGCGCATAAAGTCAATGAAAAATGCTGCCGATTTTTGGAGAAGTTACAGAATCTTAAGAAATAAATCGAGGCGGTTAAGGCGGCACTTTTACCGGAAATCCTGCCAAAACGGGGGGCGTCTTCTATATGCATTATATTGTAAATTCCCTCCGCCAGTGTTATAATTCAGCGAGCAAACTCTACGGAAAGAAGCGGACACCATTATGAGAAAGAAAGCATTTCAGGCGGCGTTTCCCTACACCATCCCGGTTTTTGCCGGGTTCTGGTTCCTGACGCTGGCTTACGGAATTTACATGAACGCCAACGGATTTTCCTTCGTGTATCCCATGCTCATGAGTAAGCAAACAGCTTTTCCTGCAGTCCGTTCCGGATCAGCAGATTCCGAAAACGGCCGAAAGTATCCCCGTCCGGAACCTGATTGCTGGAATCAACGCTGCAGAACTCCGAAAATGCGCGGCTGTCGATTGCCTCTGCCACTGTTGCCTCGTCACTCAGGTCATAGAGGTTTTGCAGCAGATACAGTCGGAGCATGATCTCCAGCGGATAGGGTTTGTTGCCGCGCTCTCCTTTGTAATAGCACGGCTGAATCATGGCAAGCCATTCTCCCCACGGGACGATCTGCTCGATCTGACTGATACTATTTCCTGATTAAAATTAAGATTTTAATCAGGAAATAGTATAAGCAGCATTCTGGAAATTCTTATCTGGTCGAATAGATTTTGCAGCCCAATGGAACGGCATTGCTTCCGAGCGAACAGGCGGAGGGAACAGAAATGCTCTCAAGTGCCGTGCCCTGAAATGCCTCCGATGACAGCGTGCGCATACTTTCCGGCAGCGTTACTTCGGATAATGCCGTACAGCCGGAAAATGCGCCAATGCCAATCGTAATTACCCCATCCGGAATTGTGACGGCTTTCAATCCCTGACAGTTGTAAAACAGGTAATTGGAAATCGTCGTTATTCCGGGACTGAATGTGAGTTCACTCAGGCTGCTGCATCCGGAGAAAGCCCATTCGCCGAGATCACTGGCAGACCCCGGTATAGTGATAGACAAAAGCTTTTTGCAGTTGGAAAAGGCCCAGGGACCAATCGCATGGACACTCTCCGGGAGTAGAACAGAGGACAGATTGCTGCAGTTTTCAAATGCGCTTGCGCTTATCTCAGTCAACCCATCCGGGAAAGAAATGCTCTGCAGCCTTGTGCATCCGGAAAAAGCTTTTTCTCCAATTACCAGAATACCGGATGGAAGTGTGACCTTTTTCAGGGACGTATTGGACTGAAACGCGCCATTCCCGATCCTTGTGACCGGGAGATTTTCCAGTTCCTCCGGCAAAATGACTTCCGAAGGTGTCTGACCGGAAATCCCCGTAATTGTTATGCCATCCTCCGCAATCTCGTAAGTGCAGTCAACATTCGACAGCAGCACAGCGGCTGTACTTTCCGCTTCGGTGGCAGCTGGCAGCGTTTCTTCTGTTGTACTGCCGGGAGCGGTGGTTTCTTCCGGCTCTGCTGCGGTTTCCGTCTGCTCCTGCAGCGCTTCGGTCATAGCGGCCGGTTCGGGACTTGCGTGTTTCCTGTTCAGCCAGAGAAGTCCTCCTGCAAGAATACAGATTCCGAGAATTCCGCAGACGACCAGCGGTACGATTGGTTTCCGCTTCGCGGGAGGAATATCGGATTTTGGCGGTTTTTCTTCCGCGGCAGCCCGCTGCGCAATAGGACGGTTGGACTCATGGAGAATATCCTCCGGAAGCGCAAGCTCTTCCAGAATCGCTTTTGTCCATGCCTGTTTGCTGCTGCTGAGGGCTTCCAGAGCATTTCGCATTTCCAACGCGGAGTGATATCTGTCTTCCGGAGCATACGCGCACGCCTTTGCCACAATTTCTTTCAGCTCCCGGCTTCCGTTCTGCGGTTCCGGGAGCTGTTCGCCGGAAAAACGCCTGTTTAAAGCCTGCTGCTTTTGCGACGCACTGGGAATCTGCGGCGGGAGCGGCAAAAATGGCATGGTTTTGTTGTTCATCATCCAGTACAGCACCATACCCAGAGAATAAATATCCGCGGCAAGACCATAGCGTTTCCGGTTTGCGACCTCTGGCGCCATATAGTTGTAGGTTCCGGCCATTGTTCCCGTCTGCGTTTTCTCGGATGTTTTGGCGATGCCGAAATCCCCCAATTTGAATGTTCCGTCGGAGGAAACCATAATATTGTCCGGTTTGATATCCCGATGTATTATTTTCACGGACTCGCAGGCGATCAGAGCGCTGCAGATATCGATTCCCAACTGGATGACATCTGTTTCCGCGTAAGAATTCTGGATCACCTGCTTCAGGGGATGCAGCAGTTCCATCCGGAAATAAATATCCCAGCCATAGCCGTTCGGCACGTAGCTCAGATCCTGACACGTAACAATGTTGGGGCATGTATCCAGCTGCCGCATCATTACGTACTCCTGAACCAGCTTTTCCATTTGCTTCTGGTAATGCGCCGTGATGCTCTGCTCCGAGATGGACTTCGCGAGCAGAAGGTCTGCTTCATCCTGACTTCTGGGGATCGAAATTTTTTTGAAGGCAGACCGCTCGAGATTTCCTCCCGGAAGCTCCCTTTGAATTTCAAAGACACCGCCATAGCTGCCCTGACCGAGCTTCCGTACAAGGGTCCATCCCGGCCAGACAGCGTCCAGTTCCGACTGTGTCATGTACACCAATCCTTTCTGTTCTACCCCGCATCGACCCACATTACCGGACGAACGGTGCCGCCGGAGTCCGTAAAGTTTGCACGCTGCAGATTGGGAATGGATGCCAGATCCACAAAGTATCCTTCCCGCAACCACCACCAGCATGTTCCCCCATACTGAACCGTGCTTCCCTGGTCGATGGCATACTGCGTCGCAATGCAGGTTCGGGCTTTTTCCGATTTGAAATATCGGTAAGATTCCCTGCAGTCCAGAAGAAATACCTTATCCTGCACCGTTCTGCTGGGGTAGGAATGGGTCGGAGATTCGGAGTATACGTCGGATGTCATGATCATATCCTGCTCCGCTGGATTGAAGGCCGCACTATAAAATGTCTGATTGAGCCATACCCGAAGTCTGCAGGTCTCCCACGTAACAACTTCCCACTGGTCGTGGTATTTCTGGCTGTCCAAGCCGTATTTGCTGATGACAAGATACTGATTGTCGTTCTTTTCCAGAATCAGCCATTCAATGGGTTCCTCTCCGTTGCTCAAGTCCCCGTCCTGTTCATATCTGCCGAAGAAAAAGGTGCCGCCGGGTTCTCCGGAAATTTCCGGCTTTTCAAAGGCAAACCAGGTGATTTCACAGCCCTCCGGCAAAAAAGAGTCCGCGCTTGATTGGAACTTGGCGGGAACCGTGGCAGACAGCAGACCGCTTCCTGAAAACGCGCCGTCTCCCACGCTCTGCATTCCCTCCGGGATGTCGATTTCGGTCAGAGCTTTGCAATCCTGAAATGCCGCTGCCCCAATTTGAACCAGATTGTCAGGGAAAAGAACGCTGCTGAGATTTTTGCACCCCGCAAAAGCCTGATCTCCAATTTTTTCCACACTTTCCGGAAACTGAACGGACATAAGTTCGGTGCAGCCCGCGAACGCATTCGCCCCGATTTCCGTAACCGGAACATCTTCCAGCGTATCCGGGATCACGGCCTCCGCTGCGGAGGTATCCAGCCACCGTGTGAACGTGACTCCGGCCGCGCCGACGGTATATTCCCAAATGGGCGGCTCCGTCTCCGGAACGGTCGTCGGTGGTTCCGTCTCTGCCTGCGTCACCGCAGCCGTTTCTGTCTGGACAGGTTCCGTCTGGGGTTGAGGCTGCTTTTTCATGTACAGGAATCCAGCGCCCGCGCACAGAAATGCCGCGATTACACCAGCGATCACCGGGACAAGACGCCTTTTCTTTTTGACTGGCGGGGCTTCCGTTTCAGCCGGTTCCGCCGGGGCGTGAACTTCTGTTTTTTTGTATGTTTTGTTCAGGATTGTCCCCGGCTCGCCGTTCAGCATATCCCGGGTCAACCCGATCTCCTGAAGGATATCATCTGAATCCATCGGCTTTTGCTGCCGGTATAGTTTCAGAAGCGCGCTGCCAAACTCCACCGCGGAACGGTAGCGCGCAGCCGGGTCAAACGCGCAGGCTTTGCATACCACACTTTTCAGCGCCGCGGAGCCGTTGATCGGGGGCGGCAGAGGAACGCCGTCCAGCCGCTGCTGGGCAGCAAGATCCCGCTGTTCCGCGGTCGGAATCTGCGGAGGAAGCGGCAGGAAGGGAAGCGTATTGTCGTTCATCAGCCAGTACAGGACCATGCCGAGGGAATAAATATCCACTTCTTTTCCGTATTTCTGCCGGTTGGCGACCTCCGGCGCAATGTACCCGTTCGTACCGGCCATGGTTCCGCTTTCCGTCTTCTCCGAAACTTTGGCGATGCCGAAATCCGCCAGTTTGTAGGTTCGATTCTCGGAAACCAGAATATTCTGGGGCTTGATGTCCCGATGGATGATGTTCTGCTTTTCGCAGGCGGCCAAAGCCCTGCACATATCCAATCCCAGACGCAGGACCTGATATTCGCTGTATTGACCCGTCACATATTTTTTCAGCGGCGTCAGCAGCTCCATCCGGATGTAAATATCCCACCCGATCCCGTCCTCGTGGGGAGAATACCGGACATCCTGACAGGATACCACATTCGGGCAGCCGGAAAGCTTCTGCATGAACAGGTATTCCCTTACAAGCTCTTCCATCTGCTTTTTGAAATATGCCGTGATCTGTTCTCCTGAAAATGACTGCGACTGAAGAACATACACTTCTTCCTGATCCCGGGGGATGGACATTTTCTTCAGAGCTGCGGTCTCAACGCGCCCGTCAGGTAATTTTCGCTGTATTTCATAAACCCCGCCGAAGCTGCCCTCGCCGATTTTGCGCACGACCTCCCAGCCGGGGAAATTGACGCTTTCAAACACGAAGGTTTCCTCCTTTTGCCTTTATTTCTGTGAAAACGGGTGCTTTTCCGCACCAACACGTCCGGAAGTCCCAATTTTCCGGAACGAGGCTAACGCAGGCCCGGAAAACCGGGTCTGCGTTACGCGTTATACCGCAAAGAATGACAATGTATCGTTTACAGTTGCTTTCCCTTCGCGCAGTTTACCACGCGCTGCCGCCGCCACCGCCGGAGCCGTTGATCTGGCCGCGGTTATTTCTGCGTCTGCGGTACAGCAGCCAGATCAGGCCAATCAGACTGCCGCCGCTGACCGCGTCCAGCGCCTCCTCGGACAGCTCGCCCTCGGCGCCCGTTGTGTCGGAAGCTTCCAGCTGCTCTTTCGTTACGGGGATTCCCGCTTCCGCGCAGATCCGCACGACCTCATCCACGGATGCCGCGCTGCTGATTTTCTCTCTGATTTCGTCGTTAAGTTCCATACCGTTTTCTCCTTTTTTATTTATTTAGTGGCCGAACGCGTCTCTGAAGCTCTGCATTTTCTCTCTCGCGGCCTCACGGTCACCGCCGCCGCAGCGAACCACAAGATAAACGAACCATCCGCCGACGCGGCAGAAGACGCAGCCGCCTGCCACACCGTCGAGTGCCGTTTCGTCCAGCTCGCCGTCCTGAGCCGCCTTGACCGAAGCGATCTGCTCAGCGGTCACGGTGACGCCCTTTTCCGCAAACAGGCGAATGATTTCCTCGGTATCGCTGGCCGCATCGACCTTCTTGCAGAATTCCTCATCCATCCAAAGTTCTTTCGTTTCCATTTTGTTGCATCCTTTCTTTTGTGATGTTTTTTCTTATGTAGTGGTATACACGGCACTTGCCGGAGTGTTACACATTTGGAGCATTTTTTCTGTGGGAGGCAGGCTACTGGGGAAGACGGATATTTTTCCAGTTGTTGACATCGCACTGATTTGCGTTATCCCGCCCCGTTGCAACCACCGTTCCGTCACTGCGCAGTCCAATGGTGTGATCCTGTCCCGCTGCCACGGCCGCAATGTTCGTCCAGCTGCTGACGTTACATTGACCGGGGTCATTCCATCCCGCGGCAACTACAGTCCCGTCACTGCGCAGCCCCACGGTGTGTGAATACCCTGCTGCCAGAGCTACAATGTCTGTCCAGCTTTTGACGTTGCATTGACCATATTTATTCCACCCTACAACGACCACAGTCCCATCACTGCGCAGTCCCAGTGTGTGATAGGATCCGGCAGCCACAGCCACAATGTCCGTCCAGCCATCGACGCGGCATTGACCCTCATCATTTCGCCCCGCGGCGACCACAGTTCCGTCACTGCGCAGTCCCACGGTGTGATTCGCTCCGGCAGCCACAGCCACAATGTCCGTCCAGCTATCGACACCGCATTGACCATATTCATTCCACCCTGCGGCGACCACGGTTTCGTTACTGCGCAGACCAACGGTGTGCGCCCATCCGGCAGCCACGGCCACAATGTCCGTCCAGTTATCGACGCGGCATTGACCATCACTATTTTGCCCCGCAGCGACCACGGTTCCATCGCTGTGCAGTCCAACGGTGTGATAAGATCCGGCAGCCACGGCTACAATGTCCGTCCAGCTGCTGACATTGCATTGAGCATAGGCATTCGACCCTGCAGCAACTACTGATCCATCACTGCGTAGTCCCACGGTGTGAACATCTCCTGCCGCCAATGCCGGTAGATTGCTGATATAGAGGCTTTCGGATTCCCGCGCTTTTTCCGCACTGTCCCGGTAATATAGTGCGGAAAATGCCCGCATGGCCTGCATATATTTCCCTTCGTCCATCAGCTGCTGCGCGGCCTGATAGCCTGTCCACATCTCCTGCGGAAGACGGATGTTCTTCCAGTTGCTGATGTCGCACTGACCGTAGCTGTTATCGCCTGCCGCTACCACAGTTCCGTCACTGCGCTGCGAGGTGATGTGGTAGCCCCCGGCGGCCACGGTTATGATGTCCTGCCCGCCAACATCCCACTGGCCAAGCCCTAGTCCTATTGCAACCACGGTTCCATCACTGCGCAGCCCGACCGTAAGGGATTCTCCGGCCGAGACAGAAATAATGTCTTCCCAGCTGCTGACATCGCATTGACTATCACAATTATTCCCGACCGTGACCACGGTTCCGTCACTGCACAGCCCGACGGCGTGCCGATCCCCCGCGGCTACGGCTACGATGTTTTTCCAGTCTTCGACATCGCATTGGCCATAGCCATTCAGTCCTGTTGCGACCACGGTTCCATCACTGCGCAGTCCCAGAGTGAGCCAACCTCCTGCGGATACAGCCACGATGTCCTTCCAGTCACCAACGTCGCTATTCGGCTCTGTTGTGACGACCGTTCCATCACTGCGCAGCCCCACAGTGTGATACCATCCTGCCGCTACGGCTACAATGTCGCTCCAGCTGGCGACACCGCTGCACTGATCGTCGGAGTCGCTCCCTACAGCAACCACGGTCCCATCACTGCGCAGTCCCACAGTGTGCCCCAATCCTGCTGCCACAGCGACAATGTTTTCCCAGTCGCCAACATCACATTGGCCGTCGCTGTTTTTTCCTGCGGCGACAACCGTTCCGTCATTGCGAAGTCCTACAGTATGGTAGCCTCCGGCGGCCAGTGTTGTCTGAGTACGGGAAGAGATGTCGAGGGGTCCCCCCTCTGCAAACAGTGCCGTCCACAGATGCCCATTATAGAGCCGGGACTCATCCATGAAGTTGGCATAGTGTTCTACGTTGGAAAAATCGAAGCTGCTCAAATCCAGATCGGTCAGGCTGTCACAGCCGAGGAACATGGAGTCCATTGTGGTCACGCTGGATGTATCGAAGCTTGAAACATCCAGATTTTTCAATTTTCCGCAGGATGAAAACATTTCCCACATGCTTGTTACCCGGGAGGTATCGAAGCTGCGCAGATCCAGATCAGTCAGGCTGCTGCAGCCGAAGAACATTCCTCTCATGGCTGTTACCTGGGAGGTGTCGAAGCTGTTGACATCCAGACTGCTCAGTTTGCTGCAACCGTAGAACATTTCGTTCATATCAAATACAAGTGATGTATTGAAGCTGGTAACGTCCAGACTGCTCAGTTCGCTGCACTGGCTGAACATTCCTGTCATGTTTGTTACCTGGGAGGTGTCAAAATTGTGCACATCCAGGTTAGTCAGCTTTTCACAGTCGGAAAACATGCGATCCATACCTGTTACCTCCGACGTGTCGAACGCTGTTCCAAAGGTAATGGATGTGGCGTTTAAGTATCCGGCAAACAGGTACGAACAATATCTCGGCGCCTGCACACCGCCTTCACCGGCAATGTACAGATCATACGCCGGAGCCTGCCCGGTCACCCAGGCAAGGACGCTGCCGTTTTCCTTCTCGGAAATATCCCAGGCATCTTCCGGGGCGTCTGCCGTGGTGTCCAGAAATGTGACAGAGCCGACATCATACCGGTAGATTCCGGAATGGAACACTTGCACGCAGGGCGTATCGGAATCGGAGCGCATTCGGTTGGCCGTTTCCGGAGCCGAACCGGTTTCCGGCGTGGAAACGGGCTGCTGCTTGAGGTGGGTACTGTACAAAAGCAGGCATCCGAAAAGAGACGCAAAACACAGGCATAGAATTATGAGGACACGAATAGCTGCCGGCGTCCGTTTCTTTTTCTTCGGCGGGGCGGCAAAGCGGCCGGTCTTCTCGTTCCGGCTGTTGGTACGAGAGCTTCCGCTGTACGTATTGCCAGACGGTTCATTCGTCAGGACGGCTTCGTCTGTGTCTGCCGGAATGGATACGTCAACGTTTTTCCCGGCGCGGCGCTGCTGATAGCATGCGTACAAGTCCCGGCGCAGCTCCTGAACAGTCTGGTAGCGCTCCTCTGTGGAGAATGCGCAGGCTTTCATGACGATCGCCTTCAATTCCCGACTGCCGTTCACCGGCGGCGGAAAGCTCTCCCCGGCAAAACGGCGGTTTGCCGCGTCCTGCCGCTGGGCGGCGGTGGGAATGGCAGGGGGGAAGGGGAGAAACGGCAAAGTGTGCCGGTTCATCATCCAGTACAGAACCATGCCCAGCGAGTAGATGTCCGCCTGCGCGCCGTAGTGCCAGCGGTTGGCGACCTCGGGAGCCATGTAGCCCGTGGTGCCGATCAGAGTTCCGGTGGCGGTCTTCTCGGACACCTTGGCAATGCCGAAATCGCCCAGCTTGAATTCGCCCCGGTCGGAGACCAGAATATTCTCCGGCTTGATGTCCCGGTGGATAATATGGTGCTCCTGACAGGCGAGCAGCGCGCTGCAGAGGCTCAGCCCCAGCTTCAGGACGGTCGCCTCATGGTAGTCAATGCTCAGAACCTGCTTCAGGGGCTTCAGAAGCTCCATGCGGATGTAAATATCCCAGCCGATGCCGTCCGCGTGCTGCACGCATTGCACCTCGTGGCAGGCGACCACGTTCCGGCAGCCGTTCAGCTCCTGCGTCAGGGTGTACTCGTTGACGAGCCCCTGCATCTGGTCTTTGTAATGGGCGGTAATATTCTCCTTGCTGAAAGACTGGGAATATAACTCCCGAATTTCACTGTCATCCTTCGGCACGGTCAGTTTTTTCAGCGCAGCCTTTTCGACCCGCCCGTCGGGCAGGGTGCGGTGTATCTCATACACCCCGCCGAAGCTGCCCTCGCCGATTTTGCGCACGACTTCCCACCCGGGGAAGCGGATATTTTCATACATGGAGATTTCCTCCTGTTCTCTTTACTTCTGCGGAAGACGGATATCCTTCCAGTTCCAGCCGCTGACCTTGCATTGACCTTCATTGTTCAACCCCGCAGCAACCACGATCCCGTCACTGCGCAGTCCCACGGTGTGACTACTTCCCGCGGCCACAGCCACAATGCCTGTCCAGCTATTGACGTCGCATTGACCATATTCATTACTCCCAGTAGCAACCACAGTTCCATCACTGCGCAGTCCTACGGTGTGGTTACTTCTAGCGGCTACGGCCACAATGTCCGTCCAGCTATCGACATTGCATTGACCTTTGCCGTTAAACCCTATGGCAACCACAGTTCCATCACTGCGCAGTCCAACAGTGTGTGAAAATCCAGCAGCCACGGCCACAATGTCTGTCCGGCTATTGACGTCGCATAAATCGATATCATTCCGTCCCGTAGCAACCACAGTTCCATCACTGCACAGTCCTACGGTGTGCCAACCTCCAGCCGCTACGGCTACAATATCCGTCCAGTTAGTGACGTCGCATTGACCTCCATCATTATTCCCCGTAGCAACTACAGTTCCATCGCTGCGTAGTCCCACGGTGTGATTAACTCCAGCCGCCACAGCCACAATGTCTGTCCAGCTATTGACATCGCATTGACCATATTTATTTGACCCTGTGGCAACCACAGTTCCATCGCTGTGTAGTCCTACGGTGTGATTATCTCCAGCCGCCACGGCCACAATGTTGCTCCAGCTATAGATGTTCCGTTGGCCGTAATCATCATTCCCTGTAGCCACCACAGTTCCATCACTGCGTATTCCTACAGTGTGGAAACCTCCTGCTGCCAGCGTCGGCTGACTGCGGAAAGCGCTGTCACTTGAGCCGTTTGGAAACAGCTCCTCCCACGGCTGTCCGTTATAAAGACGGCCGTTATCCATAAAGCCGCCGTAATTTTCCACATTGGAAAAATCAAAGCTGCTCAGATCCAGATCGGTCAGGCTGTAGCAGCCGGAAAACATGTAATGCATATCCGTTACATGGGAAGTGTCAAAGTTATGTACGTCCAGATTCGTCAGCTTTACGCAGAGGGTAAACATGCTGCCCATATCCGTTACGTCCGACGTGTCGAAGGCCGTCCCGAAGATAATGGATGTGGCGTTTGCGTATCCGGAAAACAGGCCGAAGCAGTTTTCCGGCGCCCGCACGCCGCCTCTGCCTGCGATGTACAGCGCATACGCCGGAGCTTGTCCGGTCACCCAGGCAAGAACACGGCCGTTTCCCTCATCGGAAACATCCCAAGCATCCTCCGGGGCGTCTGTCACCGTGTCCAGAAATGTGATGGAGGCGACGTTCTTCCGTAAGATGCCGGACTGGAACACACGAAGGTCATCCGAGGCCATATCCTCGTCAATGGGGTCTGACCGCATCCGGTTGATCGTTCCCGTAGCCGGTACGGTTTCCGACGCTGAGATAGTTTCCGGCATTGAAACGGTTTCCGGTGTGGAAACAGCCGGACGTTCCCGATGGCTGCCATACGCAAGCAGATATCCGAGAAAAGCCGCGAAACACAGGCACAGAGCTGCGAGAACGCAGATAAGCGCGCCCTTTCGCTTCTTAGGCTTCTGTTCCTTCGTTTGGGCGGCAAAACGGCCGGTTTTCAAGTCGTTGGTTTTCGGATTGTTGGTCTTCAAGGTGCTGGTCTCTTCGTTCTGGCTGCTGCCGTGGAAACTTCTGTTTCCGCTGTATGTATTGTCCGAAGTCGATTCGTTCGTCAGGACGGCTTCGTCCGTGTCCGCCGGAATGGACACGTCAACGTTTTCCCCTGCACGGCGCTGCTGATAGCACGCGTACAAATCCCGGCGTAGCTCCCGGACGGTCTGGTAGCGTTCCTCGGTGGAGAAAGCGCAGGCTTTCATGGCGATCGCTTTCAATTCCCGGCTGCCGTTTGCCGGCG
>ERZ826146.1228-NODE-1228-length-24806-cov-34.509636_pt1 | contig 24806 bp, 20 predicted proteins | sample MGYA00519857_ERZ826146 | MGnify/ENA primary metagenome ERZ826146 (study PRJEB31778, sample SAMEA3449222) | human gut metagenome | biome: human gut; feature: human-associated habitat; material: faeces | place: United Kingdom | collected 2010/2012 ...
AGTGCTGGGAGGACTGTGAGGACCGGGAGGCATGCGGTGCGGGATTGGGAAACGGTAAGGACGGGCTTGCGGGAAGGACAAGGCTGAAAGGAATTGATGTTGGAGGTGTTTAGTCGATGTCCGCCATTATTAATCCTCCGGTGAACGGTCTTCTTTGCTCGGGCATGTCATAGTTGAACAAATCGAAGTTCTCAAATCCCATATCTTTTAATATGATTAGATAAACTCGACAGGGAAAAGTCAGTTGTGCATTGATGGAGGTGCCGTAATGCAGAGTGTGACAAGTTGGCAAATAAAAAACGTCCATGCAGAATGCGATGGACGTTTTTTGTGTTTTGTCAGAACTGTTCAAGTATTTCTATTCGCTTTTTTGTGTCGGGATGGGTGCTGAACAGCGAGCTGAAGAAGCTTGTCAGACCCGGTGCGAAATGCTGCGGATGGATGATGAACAGCTGGGCGATGTCGTCTCGCTTGACGTTTTCAAGTCCGGGGTCGCCCGAAATTTTGCGCAATGCGGAGGCAAGGGCAAGCGGATTGCCGCACAGTTCGGCTCCTCCTGCGTCGGCCATGTACTCCCTTTTGCGCGAGATTGCGAAGCGTGTGAGCAGCGTGAACAGGTAAGCCACGGCGCAACACAGGGCCGCAATGATGAACACGACAAGCATTGATATGCCGTTGTTGCGGTTGTCTTCGTTGCTACTGCTGCGGTGGCTCATGCCGCCGAACCAGAAGGCGTTGTACATCATCTGCACCACAAGGCTCATGATGGTTGACACTATGCCTACGAAAATAATGCTTATGATGAGCAGACGGGTGTCGTGGTTGCGTATGTGGGTAAGCTCATGGCCGATCACTCCGGCCAGTTCGTCGTCGTTCAGGCGGTTTATTATGCCGGTAGTCAGCGTCACTGTGTAGCTCTTCTTGTCTATTCCGCTGGCAAATGCGTTAAGCTGGGGGTCGTCGACAATGTTGATTTTCGGCATGTCCATGTTGCAGGCTATGCACAGGTTCTCAACTATGTTGTAAATCCTCGGGTTCTCTTTGCGTGTGATGGGGCGCGAGCCGGTTGCGGCACGCACCATGGCCGTATTTGAGAAATACGCTATAAGGAACCATACGCCGACTCCGGCAATGACCCACGGAATAGTGTTCAGGAAGTAATGGTTTACCACGGCCGCGTCAAGATGGCGTACTATGTTGCCATACTGGTCGTAAACGCCGCTGCCGAAATAGTTTATCAATGCGAGGAACACCCAAACCATGCCGAGAATGATGACAGGAAACATCAACAGGAGGATGGTTGTCAGCATGTTGTTGCGGCGGATTTGGGTATGCATTCCTACATATCTCATAATGCGCTTGCTGTTAGAAGTTTATTTCAGGAGCCTTGTCATACGCCGCACGTTCTTCCTGTGGAACTTCAAACATCGGCTCTTTTCCGAAGTGGAACATCTTTGCGAAGATGTTTGAAGGGAATGTTTCTACGGCGTTGTTAAGTTCGCGCGTAGTTGAATTGAAGAAGCGGCGTGCTGCGGCCAGCTTGTTTTCGAGGTCTGACAGTTCCGTCTGCAGGTGCATGAAGTTCTGGTTCGCCTTGAGGTCTGGATATGCCTCGAGCGACACTTTCAGTCCGGCGAGTGCGCTTGTCAGCGCGTTCTCGGCGTTTATTTTGTCGTTTATGCCGGTTGCGTTCATGGCTACGGAGCGTGCTTCGGTTACCCTTTGCAGCACTTCGCGCTCGTGTGTCGCGTAACCTTTTACGGTGGAAACAAGTTGCGGAACGAGGTCGTGACGCTGTTTCAGCTGGACATCGATGTTGGCGAACGCGTTTTCGCGGTTGTTCTTCAACTTCACAAGGTTGTTGTACAGGCTGACTCCCCATATTACGAGCAGCACTACAACCACTAAGATAATAATTCCAATTGTCATAAATTCAATGTTTTGTTTCAACAAATAGTTTTACAAAGATAATGCCATTTGATTGAATACGGTTGCCTTATTAGGATTAAATTCAAATTTTTTTGTTCTTTTATGTTGTCTTTATAACGAATACGCGCCATGTCCGTTGTCAGGACATGGCGCGTATTTGTTTGGTTATTACCTCTTTTTGAGTATTTTCATTACCTTGTTCAGATACTTTTGCGTACCCCTGACGCTGTATCTTGGTCCGCCGTTCCATGAGCGTATGGCTTTTTCCACATTGTTTTCGGGGTTGTGGTGCGCCTGAATCAGGACGAACATCTCTTTCGATTTCCTGACGTTGAAACGGTCAGACAGCTTGAAGCGATTTTTGCTTTTCTGCTTCTTTAGAATGTTGTTGCATTCTTTCACCAGTATCGGAGTGATTTGCATCGCTCCGCAAGAGTTTCCGCTTACGGCTTTCGGATTGCCTTCGCTTTCTACTTCAATTATCGCATCCATCACCGGATTCCAATTGAATTTCGAGCTATTCGCTCCCTTGTTGCTTGCGCAGGCATAAGTTCCTGTCGCAAAAATGAACAAAGTTACAAATACTTTCCTTAATATTCTGTCCATAAAATGTTGTTTATGGCATCTGAACAAATGTATGTGATTGTGTTCGCGGCGCGCGGATTGCGTATGGGACAAGTGCCAAGCCGGGCCTGGATGCCAGTTAAAAACTAACGTGAATAGTGGCTTTCAAAACAAAAGAAGATTCACTATCCTTATCTTTTTACCGCTGCAAAGGTATGAAAAAAACTGATACGAGCCAAGTGTTTTGTCTGATTTTTGGACATTTTAATGGTAGATTAATATTTTATATCATGTTGAAAATCAATAAATTGTGTGCTAATAATGTAAAAATAAAATACCAAGACACCTCATTCCCCGATTAGGAAAAACCTTTCAAATCCCTTCTGTTTACGGCGGTTTCGCTGCATTTCGCTGTGTGCGGAAACAGCTGTTGCGGCTTCCGTTTGGCGGGATAAGTGCCGATAGGTGGCGCAATGATTGTGGGTGACGGAAAAAATCGTTATATTTGCAGTGTTAAAAAGCGATTATTACAATTATTATGTATTACGTTTCAAAGCAAATGGAGATTGCCGGCTGCCATCGTCTTGAACTTCCTTATGACAGCAAGTGCCGCATGGTGCACGGCCATAACTGGATTGTTACGGTACACTGCAAGGCAAAAGAGCTGAACGAAGAGGGCATGGTAGTCGACTTCAAGCGTATAAAGGACAAGATACACGGCTATCTTGACCACGGCGATTTCAACGAGCTGCTGCCGTTCAACCCTACGGCGGAGAACATAGCGCGCTGGATATGCGACCAGGTGGAGCACTGTTACCGCGTTGACATTGAGGAGAGCAGGAACAACAGGGTTACTTATGTGAAAGATGAGGACTGCGGCGATGCGTGTGAATGAAATCTTTTATTCGCTGCAAGGCGAGGGGTTCTACGCCGGTACGCCTGCGGTGTTCGTGCGTTTCTCAGGCTGCAACCTGAAATGTTCGTTCTGCGACACGCTTCATGACGCTTTCATGGAAATGTCTGAAGAGGAAATAATGCGGGAAGTAGTCAAATATCCGGCACGCCATATTGTTATAACCGGCGGCGAACCGGCGTTGCAGCTTACACCTTCGCTCGTCGACAGGCTTCATGAAGCCGGCAAATTTGTGCAGATTGAGACTAACGGCACGGTGCCGTTGCCTGCCGGATGCTGCATTGACTGGGTTACGTGTTCGCCAAAATACCGCCCGGTAAGGCTCTCGCATATTGATGAACTGAAGGTTGTCTTTACCTCTTCAGAGCTTGATATGTCGCAGTATGACGGTTTTTCGGCCAAGGTTTATTGCTTGCAGCCGTGTGACGTGGGCGACAGCGAGGCCAATGCGTGCATATTGAACGGGGCTGTCAGCTATTGCTTGGCTCATCCAAAGTGGCGTTTGTCATTGCAAACGCACAAGATGATTAATGTGAGATGATTTTTAGTCGACAAGTTGACAAGGGACGAGTCGACAAGTTAAAGATTGGAGCAGACGAAGAACAAGCAGATGAGTAATATTCTTTGTTGGGTGGTAGGTAACCAACTTGTCTGCTTGTCCCTTGTCAGCTCGTTTACAATATTTAGCAAAATTCCTTAATAGCCTTGCGCACTATGGCTTCGGCTTCGGATATGCTGCATTCAAGGCGGCCGCCTGAAGCGTTGAGGTGTCCGCCTCCGTTAAAGTAAAGTTCGGCCATTTTGTTGCATGGAAAGTCGTCAACAGAGCGCAGGCTCACCCACACGAGGTTGTCCTTTTCTGTGTCCTCGCGCAGCGATATGCTTAGTTTCGTACCTTTTATTTGCAGCGGCATGTTCACCAAACCTTCGGCGTCGCCCTTTATGTAGTGGAACTTCCGCAGGTCGTCGCGTGTCAGTGTGAAGTATGCGGCCTTGCTTTCCGGGACTACAACCATCTTCTCGTACAGCACATATCCTGTCAGCCTCATGCGCCATTCGCTGTAGTTGTTGTAAACGTTGCGGTAAATCTTGTCCTTGTTTATTCGCTTGGTAAGCAGCTGGCTGATGATGAAAAATATTTCGGGCCGTGTAGAGTTGTACGTAAATCCGCCGGTGTCTGTCATCATGCCGCAGTACAATGGCACGGCGCATTTTTTTGTCATAAGGTCGAAACCGCCGAGCTGCCAGATGATGCGGAACACCAGTTCGCATGTGCTGCAGGCCTCCGGGTGCGATATGCACAGGTCTGTGTCCATGTCGGGCGCGAGGTGGTGGTCAATCATAACTTTCTTTGCCGGCGACGCGGTGATGGCTTCGGCCATGTTGTCTGTGCGCTGCACGGTGTTGAAGTCAAGGCAGAACAGCAGGTCGGCGCCGGCGAGTATCTCGTCGGCGAACGCCTTGTGCTTGTCATACCTCACCATGCGCTCCGTTCCGGGCAGCCACTGCAGGAAGTCGGGGTAGGCGTCAGGCACGAGCATCACGGGCACTTTGCCTGACGAATACAAGTATTCGGCCATGCCGAGCACCGAGCCTATGGCGTCGCCATCGGGGCTACGGTGGCAGCAAAGGGCTATTTTCTCTGAAGAGCCGATAAGCTCTTGCAGCTTTGACAGCTCCTCGTCGTTAAGTAGGTTGATGTCCATTGTGTAGTGTTTGCGGTTGTAAGGTTATACGGTTATGAGGTTTTAAGGTTGACTTTAATGCTTGAATAATAATGGTGCCGCAGGTTTTTCAATTGAAATCCAATTGGAAAACCGTACAACCGCATAACCTTAAAACCTCATAACCCCATAAAACCTTACCAAAGTTTTTCGGGATAAACTCCTTCGTTTACAAGTGTCTGTATCTTGTCCACGACGCTCTGGCGGTCGGCGGCGTATGTCACGCCGAACCATTTGCTCGTTGTGTCGAGCACTTTTACCGTTGCCGTGCCGTCGTTGATGAGCTTGTTTACCATCAGCGGGATAAAGAACTCAGCCTTGGGGTTGGCCATGTTGGCCGGGTCAGACAGAAATCCCTTGAAATACTCCTCGCTGTGTGTGAAGTAGTCGGGCGTGAAACCCCACATGTTCATCGACACAGGCGTGTTGTCGTCAACGGCCACCCACTGGCCCTGCTCGTCCTTGTAGCATACCGAGCCGTCAACGCGCATTATCTCGGTGCGCTCCACTACGGTTGTAAGACACTCGTTGTCGTCCTTCGAGCAGATGCCGCGCGCCACCGTGCCGTTGTCAGACAGCGTGTTGCCTACGCGGAAGCCCACCATTGCGTAGCGGTTCTTGCTGCCTTCGGGCAGGTCGGCAAGGAACTTTCCGATAACCATGAAGGCGTCGCGGTTGTAGAAGTCGTCGCAGTTGATTACGCAGAACGGCTCGCGGATTACGTCCTTTGCCATGAGTACTGCGTGGTTCGTACCCCACGGCTTTACGCGGCCTTCGGGGCAGGTGAAGCCCTCGGGCAGAGCGTCAAGGCTCTGGAAGCACAGCTCTACGGGAACGTGCCCCTCGTATTTGCTAAGTATCTTCTCGCGGAAGTCCTGCTCGAAGTCCTTGCGGATAACGAAAACAATCTTGCCGAAGCCGGCTTTGACGGCATCGTAAATGGAGTAGTCCATGATAGTCTCGCCGTTCGGGCCGAGGCCGTCGAGCTGCTTCAGTCCGCCGTAACGGCTGCCCATGCCGGCAGCCAGGAGTAATAACGTTGGTTTCATAATATCTTTTGTTTATACCTTAAATATATAGCATGCTTTTCGGTTGTTCCCGGCGTGCGGCATGCAAGCCATGCCGCGCGTGGGTGTTTGCGATGTGCAAATATAGTGATTTTTGTTAAAAAAAGGAATATTTGTGAGCTTTTATTAGTCAAAAGGTGGTTCATTCGCAGTTCAGGTGTATGGCATTAGGTTGTAATAACAGCACTGTTTAAAGTCAATTGCCGAGTGCCTCGATTGTTGTCAATGGAAATACATAATGTTGTTAAGCAAACAATGGCAGTCAAGCTCCCTCCCTTCGGGAGGGCAGGGGTGGGTGTCCGGCTTGTTGGGAGTGTGGCTTCAAAAGGCGGCTTTTTAGCGTGCGAAAAGCCACCTTTCGCATCGCAAAAGGTGGCCTATTGGGAAACGACTGACAATCAACTGATTACAGACTTGACGCGAATGAGGCTTCTTGTTGATGCCGTTATGCTTTTGTAGGGTATAAAAGTTCGAGTATGGCTACAACAAATATAAACCACCATAGCCAAGCATCGTAACCCAAGTCCATGGAATAGCATACGGTAAGTCCGACAATTGCAAGCATAAGGTCGTTCAAGTTGTCTTTTGGCGTTCCTATCATGAATCTTGCAAAGGCATTGAAGCCTTTGCTGGCTGTGTATATGGCATATCCGATGGAGATAATGCCAAGGCATCCAGCCAAGATGAAAATGGTGTTGAATATTTACGCCTTTTGTCCCGTTATGGGAGAAATGGCGTAAAGCATCTGCGCAAATCTTGGAAGGTTTGACATTATGTGCGGTTTTATGCGTTGTATGTTCATTTTGTCTATTAATCAAGTTATGATTGCGAAAGGGATTTTGAATGTTGGCGATGTTGTTCCAATTTGTCAGAACGGGTAGCCTATGGCAAGGTGTATGGCCTGTCCGTCCTTGAATTTCGGTATGTTGTAGAAGCCGCTCTTGCCTGTTTCGTAAGGCACGTGGAGGCCGACTCCCCAGTCGAGGCGCAACACGAGGAAGTCCAAGTCGTAACGTATGCCTACGCCGGTGCCGAGCGCCATTTCCTTAAGCACGTTCTTGAACTTGAACTGTGCGCCGTGGCGGTAGCCGTCGTCGCGCAGCGCCCACACGTTGCCGGCATCGATGAACGCCGCTCCGTATAGGCTGCCGAAGAGGTTGAAGCGGTATTCAAGGTTAAGCTGCAGCTTGATGTCGCCAGTCTGGTCGAGGTATGACAGGCGCGACACGTCGGTAGTGTAGCTGCCGGGGCCGATGCTGCGTACGGCGAACGCCCTGATGCTGTTGGCTCCGCCCACGTAGAACTGCTCGCTGTATGGTGCGCTTAGGCTGTTTCCGTAAGAGTAGATTACGCCTGCGTCGGCGTGGGCTACGAGCTGTGACTTCTGTCCCAGCTGCCACGTCTTGCTTATGTTTGTCTCAATTTTGAAGAATTGTGCGTAAGGGTTGTTGAACAGCTGCTTGTTTGCCTCGTTCCATTTGTTGCCTGCCGCCATGTAGCCCAATGAAAGGATGTTGCCCGACTCGGTGAGTGTCGTTTCCCATACGAATGGGTTGCGGCTGCGCATTTTCGAGCTGTAGGTCAGCGTATAGTGCATCTTCGGTATGAACACGTCCTGCATCGACGTTTGCAGGTAAGGGTTGGCGTATAGTATGGAGTCAAACTTTGCTGTGGTGCGGTTGAGCTTCTGGTATTTCAGTGTGAGCGGACTGAACTCGTGCCTCCATTTGTCGGAACGCTGCCAGGTGTATGTCCATTCGGCTGAGAACGTGTGCATCCTGAAGTAACTCGGGCGGTTGAGCACGTTCATGCCCACCTTGGCGTATGTTGACGGCGTGGTGTAGAAGCGCCGTCTGAACTTGACGAACGGCACAACGAGGCGCGGAAACTCAATGGATGCGTCAAGTCCGTATTCGTATGAGTTCATGTTGCCTCCCGAGCCGTTGACGTTTCCGCCCTGCTCCCATTCGTATGAGCCGTGCAGGTTGATGTCAAGTTTCTCTCCGCCGCGGAACGCGTTGCGCTTGGTGAAACCTATTACAAGTTCGGGACCGTGGCGTCCGTTTATCTTGTTGCGGTAATTTGTTTCGATGTAGAAGTCGTATGGCTTGCCGAACGTGCAGGTAAGGTCAACGTCAAGGGTGTCGCTGCGCCCCGTGGTGTCACGCGGCGTGAAGGTGAATTCGGCCGAGCTGAACAGCCCCGAGCCGTTGATTTTATTCGCCGATTCTATGTATTTGTCGTAGTTGAACAGCTGTCGTGGGCGCAGTTTCAGGTCTGCGAGTATAATCCTTGGGCGTATGGGAGGGCGTTTGCCGTTGAACCTTACGGCGAAATAGCGGTGGCTGAACGAGTCTTTCAGCTCTTCCATGAACTGCTTGCGCAGGTTGATGCTTATTTTTCCGATATGCCATTTGCGCTTTGCTACCGACGGAAGGTTGGCTGCCATTTGCAGGCGCAGCTTGGCTTTGCCCGGATTTGCTATTGTGTCGGCAAGGTATGAGGCGAAGCTTGGCTGGTAAAAATAATAGCCGTTGTTGCGGAACAGTGTTGACAGGCGGTTGCGTTCGGCGTCCATTACCGATACGTCAAGCGGTGAACCTGGTTTTAGCAGGGCTTCGCCCATGGTTTTGTTTATAAGGCTGTCGGTTTCTTGTGGAAAGCCGATGTATTCAAGCGAGTCAACGGTGAACAGCTTTCCGAAATCAACGGTGTAGCCTATTTTCGCTTTCTTTGGGTTTTTCTGTTCGACAATCTTGTAGCTGACTTTGCCGTTAAGGTAGCCGTGGCTTTGCAGGACTGATTGCGCCACAGATGCGCGCAGCTCGGGATTAACCTGCCGCATCAGCACCGGGGCCTTGCCGAAGGTTTTTGTTATCCATTGAGCTATTTTGTTTCTCGAGCCTGAAAAAGCGTTCCATATCCATAGCCCGTATGGAAACGGAGTGCGGTAGTAAGAACTGCCGAACAGTGCGCCGTTGGGAGCCGTTGCCAAGGCTGACTCTACTTCTTCCTTTGTCGTTGCCATGTGGTCGGCTTCTTCATCGCCGATGCTGTCTTCGTCGACATGTGTGTATTTGATTTTTTCAAGTCCTATGAACAGCTGTTCGCCGTCGCGCAGCTTGCTTGTCGTTGAGCATGACGCAAGGATTATAATGGCGGCGACGGCCTGCAAGCCGCCCCTCAGCGCAATGTGGCGGAACGCAGAAATCAAATTCGATATGGACGATTGTGCGCTTGTATTATGTCTCATCGTTTGTTGCTTTTAGTTGAATCGGCGGGCATGGCTTCTTGTTTTTTCTTTTTCCCGAAGCTGAATATGTCCTTGAAGTTTTGCAGGCTGCGGCGCCAGATGAAACCTGCGCCGTATTCGCGTACCGTGCCCTCAAGCCAGTCGTAAGAGTTGTTGTCGTAGTAAACCTTCAGGTACTTGTCGGAAGATTCGCCGAGACGGTATTCCAGTGTAACGTTGTCGAAAAACGATTCGTTTTGGTTGGCAACCTCCGGCCCGGTTGACACTTTGCCGCCTACTACAATCTTTATGCGGTTGTTCCAGAAGCGTTTTGCGAACTTGAACGAATAGTCTGTATGCGTGCTTCCGCTCGCATCGGTAGAGTTGTCCATGCCGAAGCTCAGGTCGAGCGAACGCAGGGCATTGCCCGTAATATTGTTGATTTCGCTTTGCAGGAAAGAGTTTAGGGCGCTGTTCATCGAGAAGCCTCCGGTGTTTCCGTCGGCAAGATACATGCCTGTTGTAAGCATTGTCACGGCAATCTTTCCTCGCTGTTCCACGCTCATCGACTGCAGTTCGGTGTCCAGCGTCATGTCTTCAGGCGCACTGATGGTGAATTCAAGTCCCATGTCAGAAAGGGTCTTGGTTATGATGACGCCGCAGTCGAACTCGACGGTGCGTCCCTCGTTGCTGCCGCCCGACGAAACGTTGGCCCTTGTGCGTTCGGTTGCGGTTATGTTCAGCCTCGGGTTCATTGGGTCTCCTGTAAATTCTATATAGCTCCCGTCCTGTATGGTGAATGTCTTGAGGGGAATTACGGGCAGAGAGTACTTCATTGTGGCGTTTTCAAGGGTGTAACGTCCTGTCAGGCTAATGTCGCCTGTCAGGCCGTATCGCATTCTCAGGCTTCCGCCTCCCATCAGGTCTACGTAATTTGAGTGGTCGTTGTTCAGGTAGCACATTATGTGTGCGCCCTGCGCCACGTTCAGTGTCAGATCCATATTGAAGCCGGAAATGGGCTGGTGCTCAACCACCGTGGCTATGGTGTCCTCAAAGCTGACGAACTTTACAAGTTCATCCATACGGTTGTCTGTGGAAAGCGGTGTGTCGCGCAGAATGTAAGACATGTCTGTCGTGCCGAGCACGTCAAGCTGTCCGAGCATCTCAAGCCGTTCCAGAGGGCCTCTCATTGTGGCGAATATGTCAACGAACGCCTTTCCGAAAGCTACGCTTCGGCGGTTTTCCTTCGCGTCTATTATCTTGAAATTACGTGCGGCGATGTTCAGGTCCATGCTCATGTTGTTCAAGTCAGAGAAATCCACATTGCCGGTCAGTGTCAGCGGACTGTCGTTGCTCGAGTACATCTTGAATTTCTCAAACAGGAGATTGCTGCCTACAATGCGTACCGGTTCCTCGCTCCACCGCATCTTTATGCCGTATTGCGCGCTGCGCATATAGCATGAATCGAACTTTATTTCGCCGTTTGCGCGGGGGTTGTCAAGTTTCCCTTTTACTGACAGTTCTCCGTCGGCATATCCCGTCAGGCGTATTATCCTGTCGGGAATGAAGCCGTTGACCAGCCTGACTGGCATGTGTGTCATCCTAAGTTCGGCGTCAAGGTCGCTTTCGTCCGAGTTGTACGTGCCGCTAAGTTCTGCCACTTGTTCATCGTTGCAGCTCAGCACACCGTCTACTGTGTGCGTGCCGTCGCTTTGGGGCATGTATACAAATTCCGTGCTTAGGTCGCCCATGCGGCTGCGTTCGTAAGTCATGTTGTCGATAGACATCGACGATGAAAGCGACAAGGCGTCTTTTGTCTGTACTATATGGAAGTCGCCGTTCATTATTCCTGTGATGTTCGGCATATACGGGACAACGGACAGGACTTTTTCCAGGTCAAACTTGTTTAGCCCGATGGTAATGTCTTGCAGGGCTTCTGTGTTCTCGTCGTCCGAGTAAATGTGTACACCCGTCCCGTCGTCAGCTGTAAGCTGGAGCTTTGCCGACACACGCCGGTCGGTGCCCAGATACAGGAAGTTGTCTTCGTTCACATTGAATTTCTTGTAGCCGAGTATCGTTTCGTCGGTCAGCATGTGGACTTTGATGCCTTGTTCTTCCATTGACGCTTCCATGCCGAGTTTTACTCCGATGCTGTCGTTCGCGTCATAAAATTTTATGTTCGCCCCGGAGCCTTTGTTGAAGATGTAGCCGTCGAGCAGGGCGTTGAACACGTATTGCTTGTTTTCCTTGTTGTTCCTTACCTGGGCGTTGTACGTGCAGTTTGTAGAGTCTGAGTTTATGTTGAAGCGTATCGTGTCAAGCGTTATGCTGCTGTTTTGCAGCTTTAGCAGTTGTATGTTGCCGTTGAGGCCGAGTACCGGCGATGAAGATATGTCGATGTCGGCATCCTGGAAGGTGAAGCCTTTTCTCGCAATGAATCGGCTTAGCGGATTGTCTTTGCCTGTGGTGAGGTATAGTTGCGCCTGTGGCAGCTTTTTACGTAGCTCGGCTACGTCTATTTGCTTGTTTTTCAGCTCTGCAGACAGCTCTTGGGCGAACTCGCCGGCCTTGTCGAGTATTTTCTTATATCCGCCGCGTCCGTTGAAGTGCAGCTTGAAGTCGCCGCATTCAGTTACGAAATGCGTTGTGTCCTTGCTTGTCAGAATGTCCACGAGCAGGTCGTCAGGACGGTATATCCTGCCTGAATCTGCTATGGTAAGGTCGTTTATCATGCCGCTTATGCGGAGCATTGTCTTCATGTCTGTGCCAATGTCGACGCGGCAGCGCAATGATGTGGCGAGCTGTGACTCGGTCAGTTTCAGTCCGTACCAGTCGGTATAGGCTATGTCAGCTGTAAGCGTTGAGCTTGCCGTCTTTTTGTTCAGCTTGGCATCGAGGGCTATTACTCCTTTAGCCAGCGGATTGTCACTGTTCAGTTCGGCGTAGGCTTTGCCGTTTGCCATGTCGGTTTTAAGGCTGATGCTGTCAAGGTTGTATGAGCCGATGCTGAATTTGTCTATGCCCACTTCGGCCGTCAGTTTTGTGCGTGGCGACATGAAATCTGTTCCGCTGCCGTTTATTTTTGCATGGGCGGTAAGGTCGCCTATGCTGTCGGCAAGTACGAAGTGGCTTGTTTTCAGGTTTTCGGCCAGCAGGGAAGCGTCGTAGCTCATGCTGGCAGCATTGAAAAATCCTTTCGCCTTTACCTTGCCGCCGCCTTCTGTGGCTGTAAGGTCGGCGCTGTAAAGTTTGCCGTTTATGTCAATGTCGCCTTGCAGGCCGATGTTTTTGGGAATGTTTACGGCTGTGCCTTGGGCTTTGAACAATTCGTTCATGAAGCCAAGGTCGTAAGTCTTGGCGTCGATTTTTACTGATGCTTGCAGGTTGTCAGTGTCGGTAATGTTTCCGGCGGTACCGCTGATGTTGACGTTGAACGCCGAAGGCAGCTTGATGTTTATCCCTCCGAAGTTCAGTTTCTTCATGGTGCCGGCTGCTGCTGCTTTCATGCTTAGCGGCTGGTTGGGCCAGCGGCGGACGAAGCCTGTCGGCATGTCTCCGATAAGAAGCATGATGTCTTGTTTGCCTATGGCGCAGTCTGCTTTGGCGCTTATCCTGCCGGGGGCTTTCTCGTCAAATGCGTCAAGGTCCATTGCCAGTTCTGCCGAAAGGCTTGAATTCGGCGTGTTGATGTTTATCGACGGAATGGTTAGCCGTGTTGAGTCCATGTCGATGTTTCCGGCAATCCGCTTTACGGCCAATCCGCTTTTTTCCTTGAATGCGCATTGGCGTAGCGACAGCTTCAAGTCTGGCTGGCGGAAATAAATTGAGTCGATGCCGATTGTCACCCCGGACAGGGCTATGTGGTTTGGGTCGAGGCCTTTCGCCGGTTCTTCAAAATTGTTGTCGTATGCCAGCCGGCTGTCGGTTATGTCGAGCCGGTTGATTTTGTAAAGTCCTGAATATAGGTCGAAGTATCCCTTTCTCGCTTCCGTCTTTCCGAGATAGGCGGCTATCTGCAGCGTGTCTCCCGGCATGTGCAGGGTTATGCCTGATTTTGAGATGTCAAGTTTGTCAACGGCTATTTTCCAGTTGTTTTTCGTTGTCGACGTGTCCGGCGGCACAGTGTCGCTCAGTTCGATGTTTACATTGGCGTCGGCCAGTGCGGCTTCGTTTATTTTTACAGTTTCTTTTCCGAGGTTGATGCCGTGGCTTTGCAGGTACAGGCGGCCGATGCTGCCTTTTATACGTGCCGAAGCTACCAAGTCGGCAGTGTTGAGTTTCACGTCGTTCAGCTCGAATGCGTCAATCTCTACTTTCTGTCTCAACAGAGGCCAGAGTTGCACGTCGGCGACAAGGTTTCTTACGTTGGCGATGGTGTCTTTCTTGTTTGGCAGCGAATCGTTTGGCTGTAACACCTTGAATCCTACTACGCAGAGGTCGAGCGGAAAGGCAAGCTTCACCCTTTCTACCGATATTTCCATTCCTGTTTGCTTTGAGGCGTATGATGTCACTTGCCCTACCAGCCAGTTTTGTATCGGAGGGATATAAAGCAATACGGCCAATATGATGAACAGCAGAACCGGGGTCAATATAATGCCGGCTCCCCATTTCAATAACTTTCTTCTTTGCACAGATTAAACGGATTTGATATAGTCAATATGCAAAGTAAGTAATTATTTTGGAAAACAGGAAAAGTTTTGCCAACAAAAATTATACACCGTCGTGTTTTTCGGTTTGTCGGCAGTTTGGTTGGGCAATGTTCACAAACAATGAATTTATTTAATGAAATCCATGTCATCTGTCAGTTTGGGGTAACAAACTGATAATTAGGAAGTTAATGGCTGACAGATGCATTTGTGAATTGTCTGTTCGCTTGTCTTCGGTCTAAGCCTGTTTTAGTTTTGTTATTTCCTGCCACAGCTTGTCGTCAGGTACAGGACTTTCAACGCTTATAAGCTTTTTTGAAACAGGATGCACAAACTCCACCTTGCGCGCCAGCAGCGATATGCTGCCGTCAGGGTTGCTGCGCCGTGCGCCGTATTTCAGGTCGCCTTTTATTGGGCATCCTATTTTTGCCAATTGGCATCTTATCTGGTGGTGGCGGCCGGTCATCAGTTCTACTTCCACCAATGTGTATCTTTCTGACTGGCCGGTTACTTTATAGTGGAGCATGGCTTTTTTTGCTCCCGGCACCTCCCTGTCGTATGCGTAGCTCTTGTTCTGCTTCTCGTTGCGTGTAAGCCAGTGGGTAAGCGTGGCTTCCGGCACCTCGGGGCGGTTTTGGCAGATGGCCCAGTATGTTTTCTTAACGTCGCCGTTACGGAACATGTCGTTAAGCCTTGCCAGTGCTTTTGACGTTTTGGCGAAGACAACAAGTCCCCACACGGGGCGGTCGAGCCTGTGGGCTATGCCAAGGAAAACGTTTCCGGGCTTGGCGTATTCCTCTTTTATATAGGCTTTTACTTCGTCGGCAAGCGTGCGGTCGCCGGTTTTGTCGCCCTGCACAATCTCGCCGCTGCGTTTGCTCACAATGATTATGTGGTTGTCTTCGAAAACGACATTCATATGGAATTTGATAATGGAAAAAATGAAGGATGGATAATGAAAATGAAGAATGAAAAATGTGATGATGAATAACCGTGGTATTGCGCTTGCTGTCCAGCTTGATTATTCATTATTCATTTTTCATTCTTCATTCTTCATTTATTGTTTACATGTTCATTCCGCCGTCAACCTGTATAACCTGGCCGGTTACATACGAAGACAGGTCAGAAGCAAGGAATGTAGCCACATTCGCAATGTCTTCTACTTGGCCTGCACGGCGCAGTGGTATCTTCTGTATCCACTCTTTGCGGATGTTGTCGGGAAGTGCCTGTGTCATTGCGGTTTCGATAAATCCGGGAGCTATTGCGTTAGCGCGAATGCCACGTGAACCTATTTCCTGACCTATGCTCTTCGCAAGTGCTATGAGTCCAGCTTTCGATGCTGCGTAGTTGCATTGTCCGGCATTGCCGTGAACACCTACTACTGATGCCATGTTGATGATGCTGCCGCTCTTCTGGCGCATCATTATCGGCGTGCATGCGTGTATGAAGTTGAAAGCCGACTTCAGGTTGACCGCTATCACGGCATCCCACTGTGCCTCGGTCATGCGCATCATGAGCCCGTCTTTTGTTATGCCGGCATTGTTTACAAGGATGTCGATGGAGCCGAATTCCGCTTTTACCTGGTTTACCACTTCCTCCGTCTGTGCAAAGTCTGCGGCATTGCTTGCATAGCCTTTTGCCTTGACGCCTTTGGCGGCTATTTCTGCTTCTGTAGCCTTGCCGCTTTCGTCGATTACGAGGTCAGTGAATGCGATGTTTGCGCCTTCTTCGGCGAATTTCAGCGCGATGGCTTTGCCTATACCGCGCGCCGCTCCTGTAATGAGGGCGGTCTTGCCTGATAATAATCCCATTTTTAGTTCGTTTTATTTTATAATGAAACTTATGTTCGTCTATTGTGGTTGGGCTGGAAACCGTGCTGTCAGCCGTTGCGCCTTATTTCGTGACAGACTTTCCCAGTGCTCCGTAAACTACCTTTGCCACGAGGGGCTTGCTTGCCTCGGGCGTCATGCCGTGCCCAAGGCGGCCGCAGATGAAAGGCACTTCAAGCCCTTTTATGCAGTAGTGTGTTATGTCGGCAACAAGTTCTACGTTGTCGATGTCGAACTCGCCGTCGGCCTTGCCGTCGGCATATACCTTCCGGAACAGTTCTATCTCGTCTTCGTCAAAGTTCTTTCTTACTTTTTCCACCATCCAGATGTTGCGGAAGAAAGCGGCGCGCAGGTTGCCGTTGCGCATTACCGTTTCCTTGATCATGTTCAGGTGGGTGTATATTAGTTCTATGATTTTGTCCTGTGGGCGTATCTTTTTCGCGGCCACTTCGTCCATCTTGTCGGAAAGTCTTTCCAGTTCCGACTCGATTACGGCATAGTACACGTCTTCTTTGCTTTTGAAGTAAGTGTAAAGCGTTCTCCGGCCTTTGCCCGACGCACGTGCAATGTCGTTCATCGTGGTGTTTTCCAGGCCGTTTTTGGCGAACAGCTGCCTGGCGACATCTACTAATTTATGTCTTGTTTTTGATATTGACATCTTGCCAATCCCTCCCTTCCGTTGTTTTTGCACATTTGGTTTGACGTGTGCAAAAGTATCAAATTAATTTGATACGGCAAAATATTTTTGCCGTATTAATGTTTTTATGCGCTGCCGGTCGTGGACTTCCGCTTCTTTATTGCCGTCAAGACAGGTGAAGCGCGGTGGTTTTTACGCTACCTTAATTATATAATATAAAGGCGGATTTTACAGCCGTCCGGTGTCCGTAATCATTAAAAATGATAAAAATAGAGATGAAAATTTGCGTAGTTTCAGGAAAAACAGTACCTTTGCACACGCAAATCAGAAATGAGGCGCGTTTATACAGTGAATATCGCGGAGTGGAGCAGTTGGTAGCTCGCCAGGCTCATAACCTGGAGGTCGCATGTTCGAGTCCTGCCTCCGCAACTTTTTATTGGCAACCTGCTGAATATCAGCAGGTTGTTTTTATTTGTGAAGACGAGCCGGGTGGTAGGCAAAGTTGGCCGGACTTTATTATAAAAAAGCATAATTATGCCTGCTCTACGCCGTTGGTTGTCGAATTTTTTGTAATTTTGTCCCCGTTGTGATAACATCTGATAAGGAAATGAAGAAATTTGCATTCTCTTTCATTGCGCTGTTTGCTTTGCTTGCAGTCGCAAGCTGTGATGATACAGAAACTTATGCGGAGCAGCGCGACCGTGAAAATTCGGCGATAAGGAGCTTTATCCGTGAAAACGACATTGAAGTCCTGACCGAATCTGAATTCAGGAATAAAGGTTATGAGACGGATACGGCTAACAACGAGTATGTGCTTATGCAGAATTCCGGCGTATATATGCAGATTGTAAGAAAAGGGAAGGGCGAGCCGCTTGATAACGGTGAGACGACAACCGTGCTTTGCCGGTTTTCAGAATACAACCTGCTTACAGATTCGTTGCAGCTGACGAACAACATTCTCTCTTTCGTGTCAATTCCCGAAAAGATGAGTGTCACGAATACAAATGGCTCGTTTACTGCGTCGTTTGATACCAGTTCAAGCCTTATGTACACGTTTTACTCTACTACATCCGTGCCTACGGGGTGGCTTGTACCGTTCAATTATATAAACCTGGCGCGTCATACGGCTTCCGATGCCATCGCCAAGGTTAACCTGATTGTGCCGAGCACGGCCGGGCATAATTATGCTTCTGCCGGCGTTTACCCCTGTTTCTATGAAATAACATACGAACGCGGACGATAATTGAATTAAGAATTAAGAGTTAAGAATTAAGAAAATATGCTTTTAAGGTGGAAAGTTTTTTCTTAATTCTTAACTCTTAATTCTTAATTCAATTAACTCTTAATTCTAATGTAACTCTTAATTCTTAATTATTAACTCTTAATTATTATGACCCTGATAAAATCAATATCCGGCATCCGTGGAACGATAGGGGGACGTACCGGCGACACTCTGAATCCGCTTGACATTGTCAAGTTTGCAAGCGCCTATGCCATGTTTATCCGCAACAGCCGTGGCGACAAGTGCTGCGGAAAGATTGTTGTGGGGCGTGACGCGCGTATTTCAGGCGACATGGTTCGCAACATAGTGTGCGGAACGCTGATGGGGGCGGGATTCGACGTGATTGACATCGGCCTCGCCACGACGCCTACTACCGAACTTGCCGTGCGCATGTCTGGAGCTGACGGCGGCATAATAATTACCGCCAGCCACAACCCGCGCCAGTGGAACGCATTGAAACTGCTCAACTGCGAAGGTGAGTTTCTTGACCGGGATGCCGGCAACGAGGTTCTTGCCATTGCAGAGCGTGAGGACTTTACGTATGCCGATGTTGACAGTCTTGGCAAATATGTCAGTGACGATACTTTCAACACCAGGCATATCGATGCCGTATTGGCTTTGCCGCTTGTCGATGTTGAGGCTATAAAGAAAGCCCGTTTCCGCGTGTGCGTTGATGCGATAAACAGCGTCGGAGGCATTATCCTGCCCGGTTTGTTCAAGGCTCTCGGGGTTGATTATGAAGTGCTTAACGGCACGCCCGACGGCGATTTCGCCCATAATCCCGAGCCGCTTGAGAAGAACCTTGGCGGCATTATGGAGCGTATGCGTGCCGGAGGTTTCGACCTCGGCATTGTTGTCGACCCTGACGTTGACCGCCTTGCGTTCATCTGTGAGGACGGACGTATGTTCGGTGAGGAATATACCCTCGTGTCGGTAGCCGACTATGTGTTGGCCCACAAGCCGGGCAATACCGTAAGCAATCTAAGCAGCACACGCGCGCTGCGTGATGTCACCGAGCGTCACGGCGGCAAGTACACCGCGGCGGCTGTAGGCGAGGTTAATGTTACAACCAAGATGAAAGAGGTTGGGGCGGTTATCGGCGGCGAGGGCAACGGCGGGGTGATTTATCCCGAGTGCCATTATGGCCGCGACGCCCTTGTGGGCATTGCCCTTTTCCTCTCGTCGTTGGCGCAGAAGGGATGCAAGGTGAGCGAGCTGCGCGCCGCCTTGCCTGATTATTATATAGCTAAAAACCGCATCGACCTTACGCCGGAAACCGACATTGATGCAATTCTCGCCAAGGTTAAGCAGATGTATGTCGGACAGCAGGTCAACGATATTGACGGCGTGAAGATAGATTTTCCCGACAAATGGGTGCATCTGCGCAAGTCAAACACCGAGCCGATAATACGTGTTTACAGCGAGGCGGCGACAATGGAGGCGGCCGACGCGCTCGGCAAGCAAATTATGAAGGTGGTTGAGGAGTGTATGAAAGGGTGAAACCTGCCTGCCGCCCGTCACCCGTATACCGTGGCGCGGGTGCCGGGGTGGTTGCCGCCGTGGGATTCAGCCCCGTGGCGGTGAAGGTCATGGGTATGCCCTCCGATGCTTCGGGCGGCATCACGCATCTTCTGCTTGGGCGTGAAGACGATTTTCGGGGTCTTCAAAGCGTCCTTTACCGTGACTTCCGCAGCCGAGTCCATCATTTTGGAGGGGACGACGAGACGGAACGAACCGAGTTCTGCCAAGTCCACGCCATGCCCAGCTTCAGTGCCTCGCACACCACGTTCGAGAGGCTTATCAACGCGTTCTTCACATAGCCTTCCGACAGCGAGGTTTCGCGCACGATACGCTCCACCACCGTGTCGTTGGTCAGCTTCTGTTGTGACTTGGGATAGGCGTAATACACCGTCTGTCCCTTACGGTTACCAATGGTAAGCACTTTGGTTTTAATTTCATGTTCCAGCATAGTCGTTACTGTTTTTGAGGTTATACATTATGTTGTTTCGTCTGCCCTGACAAGGGTATCTGATACTGTTCGCCATGGGTATCTGATACTGTTGGCAAAGGGTATCTGATACTCTTTATCAAGGGTCACTGTGACTGTTCTGTCTCGTTGCTGCCGATGCTGTCGGTCGAGAGGCGGATACTCTGCGTACCCTCTCTGTTTGCCGTAATCGTGATGGTGTGCAGCGCCCCGGCCTGCGTGGTTACGGGGGAGGTCAGTTCACAGTTCATGCCATCAAGACTGAAATACTTTATCTCTACATCGGGCCCCACACTGGCTTCCCAGCAGGCGCCTATGCCCTCGCGCTCCACCGAAAGCATCGGAATGATGCCAGTAGTGCTATTATCCTGTCCCGTTATTTTTCCCTCCTCGATGTAACAAATCGTGGGAACATTCCAGATAGATATGTCTCTCACCTCGGCTGTGCCCTTGGCCACCACGCGCACCTTGGCCAGCTGGTGCTCGAACTTCAAGGTAACGGGCGATTGGTGGTTGCCCGTGCCGGTGCCGCGCAGCACGTAGGTCAGCCCGTTCCTATCTTGGTCGCTGAGGTTTACTACGCCATCCGTAGCGGGATACCAGGCAGTGACTTCGGCAGTCTGGGTGTTTTTCCAATAGAGGGGAGTATCGGAAGTCCATGCGCTGCCATCGTAAGTATAAGTGGCTGTTTCACCATCGAGACTGACGGTAATGGCATCATCCGGCTGCCACACGCTGCCGCTGCCGTCAGGCTTCTCGGTCACGCGCGTCCACGGCTCCTCGCTCGCCTCCGCGGTGATGCTGACACTGCCTATCTGCAAGGGGTATTCGCCGTCGGGCAGGGTGTTGCCCTGCTCGGCCAGTTCGTCCTGCGTGCAGGCGGTGAACAGGGTGGCCGCCATAAGGCATATTGTTGTAAATAATCTGTTATTCTTCATATCTTCTTCGCTCTTGTAAGTCTTTTGCGTATCATTTCCTTTCATTAAATGGGCAGTTCTACTGCGCCTTCGCCACCTGTGCCGTCGCCCCATGTCATGCTACCGGTATCGACCGATACCTGAAGGCCATAGAGTGTGATGGTAACATTGTAGGTGTACTTATAGCCGGCTTTCCATTCGGTGTCATTCTGTAGCATGTAGTAGAACGGGCCGTAGCCGGTGTCGTCCTTCTCGGCGGTGAAGGTCAGCAACTTTGTGTCTGCCGCCATGTCCTGCGGAATAACGAGGGCTTCGTAGGTGGCGAAGTTGCCGGTCTCAGTGGCGGTGGCGAGGTGGGGACTGATGCTGCCTTTATTGATGCCGGGTGTCCATGTGCCGAGCCAACGCCCGTCAGCGTCCACGGCTTTCGGGAGGGTGAACGCGCCGTCCAGCGCAAGGATGTCACCCTCGCCGATAGTCAGGCTGATGTCGCCCGGCGTGGCTCCGATGCTTTCGGGCAGACCGTTTCTCTTGATGTTCACCACCACCTTGGCGGTCTGGTGGTAGAAGGTGAGGGCGGGCGTTTGGGCAAAGCTCACGGTCTTGGATTCACTGCAAAGCAAGTCTCCCGACTGATAGTCCGCATCGCTGCTCTGGTCGCTCTTCACGCTCCAAGTCCGGTCGTTGTTTCCCGCCATGATATTCGGGTAAAGACCCTGCACGGTGATGGGACTTGGTTTTGTCCAATAGTATTCGCCGGACAGGTTGCCTTTATCATCCACCGTGTAGTCATACCACTCCGTGCCGTCCCCGTCGGTTACCTGCAGGGCTATCGTCTCATTGCCGTTCCACCGGTTGTCCACGGTGGCGCGAGTGTCGGCGCTGCCCTCTATGGCGGCGGTCAGCGTCAGCGGCTGCGTGCCGTCGGGCAATGTTCCCGCGTCGTCCTGCGTGCAGGCGGTGGCCGCAAGGAGCAGGGCGAGTGCCGGGAATGTGTATAGGGTATATCGTTTCATATCGTCCTGTTTTTACTGGTTTTTCTGCAATACGGGCAGACCATCGGTGCCGGATGTCCATTGATAGTCGTTGCCGGTAAGGGCAGCGTTCATGCCCTCAACAGCGTTCTGCCACGAATCTCCGTCATTTACCTTCGTGGCTTCTACCGTTCCTCCTTCGTTAGAACGATACCCATTCGTGGTATTTCCGTCCCAGAAGCAGGCGGTGATGGTGCCATAGTTGAAAGCGACGATACCATAGCCCTCATTCTCCTTCAATGTTCCGCTGAACCAGCAAGCGACGATTGTACCCAAATTAAAATTGGCAATACCACTCGTATAACTATAAGCAGAAATTTCCCCAGTCATGGAGCAGGCCATGATAGTACCATAGTTATTTACCACTATCCCGGCTGTAGCTCCGCCTGATTCGTTTAATTTAACATCCACGAGTTGCAGATTCTTTACCGTTGCACTTTCTCCTATTCCTCCAAAAAGCGATGAAGCATTTAATCCCGTGATGCTGTACCCCTGTCCGTCGAAAGTGCCGTTGTATGTTTGACCGCTATTACCTATCGGTGTCCATGCCTCGCCCGTCAGGTTGATGTCGGCGGTGAGGGTGCAGTTGATGGTAGGGTCGGTCTGCACAGCCTCTGCCCATTCCTTCAGGCCGTTAGCGGTGTAGACTGTGTAGCTGCCGTCGTCCTGTATGAAATAACCCGAATCCTCTGCCGTGCCGCTCTCGCTGCCGCCGTCAGTCCAGCCGCCGATGGTGCAGCCCTCCAGCGTCAGGCCGGTGGCGTTCACATTGACGGTGTAGGTGTAGCGGCTGCCAGCCACCAGCACCACATCGCTCTGCGGACGGAAATAGTAGGTGCCTCCGCCTAAATCCACCTGTATGAACGGGGTATTCGCCTTCACGGTCTGCGGTGCGGTGAGGGCTTCGTAGGTGTCGCCGCCCGCCTCGTAGGTGCGGATAGTGGCGGGATTGCTGTTATCCGTGCCCAAGCCGGTGACATAAACATCGGCTCCCGACACGCTCGTGATGCCGTCTCCCGGTTTAAGAAGAACCGTTATACGCGCCGTGCGGTGGCTGAACTCAAGCGTCGGGTTGTCGAACTGCACGGTCTGGGCTTCGGCGGAGATGAAGTCGCTGCCTTGGAAGTCCGTCTGTGTGCTTTGGTTGGCAGCTACTACCACGGCGGGCATGGTTTCCATGTCGTTCGCGTCGTATGGCCACCAGGCACTGACGGTTATCGGGTCGCGGCTTGTCCACCAGAAGGGGTCGGTGTCGCTGCTCAGGGTGGCAGACTGGTAGCCGTCGGCATCGGATGCCGTCACATCGTATTCCTTCACCGTGCCGCCCACGCTGAGGGCTACGGTCTGTACGCCCTGCCAGTTGCCGTCCACGGTGGCGCGCGAAGCAGGGGTTGCCACGGCTTGCAGGCCGGTGGCGCGGATTACCAATGGATACTCGCCCTCGGGCAACGTGCTGCCGCCGAGGTCGTCTTGCGTGCAGGCAGCGAGGGCGGGAAGCAGGATTGTGGCAACCGCCCATTTGCTTAATGAATTTCTAAGGTCCATATATGTTGTCATTTATAATTTGTCTTGCGTTACAGTTCTGCGTTTCCATTGCCGCCGTCCACTTCTTCCCAGACGCTGATGGTGGCGGTGAAGCCCGCCTCGCCCGGAGTCTCGGCTATTGTGCCGCCAAGGGTCAGGGGCGCGGTCTTGTCGTCGTTGAAGCCGTCGAGGGCTGCCGTGAGGTCGCTATCAAGGCTCGTGTCTGCCGGGTTGCCGTCAGTGTAGGTCAGCGTGGCGGTGAGCCGCTGCGCGTCGCCAGCTATGCCGAGCAGCCGGACGGTTGCCGTCCACTTGCCGGCATCGTCGCCCGAGGTTATCTTCGTGAAGTGCAGCCCAAGCTCCGAAGGCGTACCGTGGGTGCCCGTGGCGAAGTCAAGCGAGCCTGCCGCTCCGCTCAGCGTGCCCTCGATGCTCTCGATACGGTCCGCCGCATCGCCCGCAGGCTCGATGACGAGGGTCAGCTCACGCACCTGCTGGTGCATGACGGCTGTCAGCGAGTAGTCGGTGTCGGCCTCTATCGCCACCTCCTGCACGGAGGTGAACAGCCAGCCGGGAGTATTCGCTATGAAGCCGCCGTCCGCTGCGTCCACCGTAGCCGTAGTGCCGCTTATGGTAATGCCGTCGGGGGTGTTGCAGGCCGCAAGGGTATAGCTGCCCGGCTTGAAAAGATAGTCCGGCGAGTGGGTCGCGCCGGTCTCCGTGCCTGTATAGCCGCCCATCGTCACTGTCCATTCCGCAGGGATGTCAACGCCCTCGCCGCGCTGCGTCCAGTCTGCGGTTACGGCGATGCCGCCCGTATCGGGATGGGGCGTGTCGTGCAGTTCGTCCTTCACGCAGCCGCCAAGCGTGAGCAGCAGCGCGAGGGCAAGAATCGTTGTCGTATATCCTGTTGTTGTCTTCATAATCTCCTCCTTTCGCTAAAACAGCTTCCATGCAAGGGTTATGCCGGCGTTGACCGGACCCCACCAGTTTTTCGTCTCCGTTCCACGACGCACGCGCACGCCGTCGACGACCTCATATTTCTCATAGTCAGCGTGCAGGCAGCCCACGGCCACGCTGAAGTCGAGTGACAGGGCGTCGTTCAGGCGCAGCTGGTAGCCGCCCGTGATGCCTCCGCCCGTCAGGTCGCCCTGCCTGCCCATGGCGGAGAGCTTGTAGTTGAACTCGCCTGCCTTGAACATCGCGCCGAGGTAGCCGCGCTTCTCCCTGCCCATATACCAGCGCACTTCGGGCATCACCTCCCAAAGGGCGTAGCGGCGGTCCTTGTTGTTCCACGACCACGATGTCCACGAGCCGTTCACGAGGATGCCCCACGAGGGATGGACGCGCCACTCCAGGCCTAAGTCGGGCGTGAGCGTAGCCCAGCGCAGCAGGTTGGCGCGCAGTGAGAGGGTAGCCCCCTCCTGCCTCCCCGTGTGGAGGCCTTGGCCTGCATCGTGCGTGGCGGTTTCAGCCGTCTGCGTTTCGGCAACGGCATCCGCCGCGCCGTCCCCGGCATTT
>ERZ826146.1234-NODE-1234-length-24745-cov-3.353908_pt1 | contig 24745 bp, 22 predicted proteins | sample MGYA00519857_ERZ826146 | MGnify/ENA primary metagenome ERZ826146 (study PRJEB31778, sample SAMEA3449222) | human gut metagenome | biome: human gut; feature: human-associated habitat; material: faeces | place: United Kingdom | collected 2010/2012 ...
TGAAAACTGGATTCGGGTGGAAGATGCGCATGATGCCATTATCAGCAAAGGTGAGTTTCAACAGGTACAGCAGTTGTTGGAGCTGGACACTCGTACCGCACCATCGCAGACAACAGTTTATCCATTATCAGGCTTTCTGCGCTGTGCAGACTGCGGGCAGAATATGATTCGCCGCACGGTGACAAAAAACGGAAAGAAGTATCAATACTATCACTGCTCTACCTATAAGAATGGCGGCGGCTGCACACCGCACATGATAAACAGTGAGAAGCTGACGGAAAGCGTTCTGGCTGCGATTCGGCATCAAGTGACACTTCTTGTAGAAGCGGAAAAGGTACTCTCCAATGCAGAGTTGTCAAGCGGCGAACAGATTGGCATAAAGATTCTGGACAGCCAGATCACTGCACTGGAAGCTGAATTAGAACGGTACAGTAATTTGAAAATCCGTCTGTATCAGGACTTATGCGATGATGTTGTCAGTCGGGAAGAGTACGGAGAAATGAATACTCGCTTTGCGCAGAAGATAAAAGAGGCACAGGATAAGATTCAGGAAATCCGCGAAAAGAAGCAGGAGGCATTAAAGCACGACACACTGCTTCCTACTTGGTTGGAAGAATTTAAGCAGTACGAACATATCAAAACGCTCGAACGCAGGGTCGTGGTGGAACTGATCGACCACATAGATGTTCATAGCAAAACAGAGATTGAAATTCATTTCTGCTTCGAGGATGAACTGCACAGTATCACAGAAAAATTTATGGAATATCAAGCACATCATGGAAATGAGGTGGCAGAGGAATGAAATGGGTCAGTTATACAAGGTCGATTTCCAGTAGGATCGGAGAAGAAAATCCATCCAATACGATTGCGGAGCAGAATGAGCGAATTGCACGGTATCTAAAAAAGCTTGGGTGCAACGTATCCGAAAAATACAGTGACCGAAAGAGAACAGCAGAAGCCACAGAGGGCTTTGACAAATTGGTACAGGATGGGATGGCGCGGAAATTTGATGCAGTTGTTGTGGATTCTATCTTCCGCTGTGGAAGAACCCTTCCGTTTGCCATTGAAGCACTGCAGAGGACGTTCTATCCGCTTGGTATCCAATTTGCAGTTGTGGAAGATGTGCTTTTCTCCTTATGATTCCCCGCATAAGGCAGTACAATTATCTCGCATGATGGTAGGCAGAGCAACTCTATATCAAAGGTTCTAAGACCGCAAAGGGGCACACTGCTAACTGCTCTGTGGTCTTAGGCTGTTTTGCTACCTACTGGGTAGCAAAAGGCAACTCATGCTACCTGATGGGTAGCAGTCAAAACGCAACGAATGCTTTATAATAGAGGTAGGAAAAGACTGCAAATAGGAAGGAAAGACGATGGCGGACAAGGTAGAAAAAAGAATTCTTACATTATATAGTGATGTGCAGGCAACTTCTGTTCACTGGTTGTGGTATCCATTCATTGCAGTGGGAAAGATAACATTGCTACAAGGCGATCCCGGCGATGGAAAGTCAACCATGATGATGAATCTGATTGCGGAACTTTCTAAGGGTGGGAAAACACCGGATGGAAAGTCTGTTGGGACGCCGCAGAGGGTTATCTACCAGTGTTCGGAAGATGGAGTATCAGATACCATTAAACCCAGACTGGAAAGATGTGGCGCAGATTGTAGAAAAGTAGCTTTTATCAATGAAGAAACATACAGTGGTCTAACACTGGATGATGAGCGTATCCGTCAGGCAATCATTGAATTTCGCCCACGGCTTGTAGTTATAGACCCGATTCAGGCGTATTTAGGAAGTGATTCTGACCTCCAGATTGCAGGGAGAGCCAGAAAACTGATGCAGCGTCTCGGAATGTGGGCTTCAGTATATGATTGTGCCATTGTGCTGATTGGTCATCTCAATAAGAAAGAGGGAACGAAAGGTTTGTACCGAAGCCTTGGCAGCATAGATGTGGTTGCTGCTGCGCGAAGTGTTTTGCAGGTGGAGCGTGACCAGAAAGATACAGATATTCGTATTGTTCGGCAGATAAAAAACAGTTTGGCTCCGTCTGATGGAGAAATTCGGTTTTCTATAACAGCGGAAATGGGTTTTCAATGGTTGGAGTGCAAGAGCACATTCGTTTCATCGGAACAACCGAAAGTGCCGGAATTTGAGTCAAAAACAGAAAAGGCAGCATATCTGATAAAAAAGTTGCTTTCTGATGGCGATATGAGAGCAAGAGAAATCTATATGCGGATGAAAGATGAAGGAATCAGCCGCAGAACCGCAGAAAATACGAAGAAAGAACTCGGTATCCGAAGTTATCGGAAGATGCGGCAGTGGTATTGGAGCATCCATACGGGAGAATGAGGAAAAGCACATGATTACCGGTGAAGTAGAAGCAGTAGACCGTAAGCAAAAAATCAGAGACCGCTATAAGGGCGTAGATATATCGGAATTGGAAGTCATTCCCGCCAAAATCATAGAGGATTTGGAAACAAGTTCTGTGATTCGGCGTGTGGCAGCATATATCCGTGTTTCCACGGATAATGATGAACAGACTTCTTCGTATGAACTTCAGAAAAACTATTATACGGATTATATTCAGGCACAGCCGGGATGGGTATTTGTTGGAATCTATGCGGATGAGGGCATCAGCGGCACATCTCTGGAACACCGAAAAGGGATGCAGCAGTTGATTGAGGACTGCAAGGCAGGCAAGATTGACCTTGTTCTTACAAAATCCATTGCCCGTTTTGCTCGAAATATCGTTGACTGCCTTTCTGTGATTGAACTTCTGAAAAATCTGAATCCGCCTGTGGGTGTGAAATTTGAAGCAGATAATATCTATACGCTGGACAGCAATGGACGCATGATTCTGACGATTCTGGCATCTGTGGCAGAGGAAGAATCGCATTCCAAATCTATCATTATGAACTGGTCGATTGATCGGCGGTTCAGCCGTGGCCTGTTCCTGACCCCTGCATTGCTTGGATACGATAAAGACGAGGAAGGCAACCTTGTAATTAACCCGGAGGAAGCACAGACGGTAAAGGTGATTTACTACCTGTACCTGAATGGATATTCGCTTACGGAGATTGCAACTCTTTTGATGGAGTATAGCCGTAAGACGAAGTTGGGACGTGTGGAGTGGAATCCCGGTACACTTGCAGGTGTTCTGGCAAATGAGCGCCATTGTGGTGATGTACTGGCAAGAAAGACCTTTACACCGAACTTTTTGACGCATAAATCAAAGAAAAACAACAATGATCGGACACAGTACAGGCAGAAGAATCACCATGAAGCCATTGTTTCCAGAGAAGTTTTTAATGCAGCCAATCATCTGCGGGCATCCCGCAATTATTCAAAGAAAAACAGACCCTTGCCCGTGTTGAGCGTGGTTGAAGATGGGATTTTGCGAGGATATGTGCCTTTTGATAAGGATTGGACAGGTTTTTCGGCAGAAGAATACAGGGAAGCCTCTGAAAGCGTGATGAAAGAACCGGATGTCACTGTTACTGCGGATGTGAAAAAGCGTCTTGATCTGACGGGCTATGAAATAGTCAGGGTACAGTATTTTTCTACTATGCAGAATCCGGCTATGACGATTTCTAATGGACGATTGCGCTTTAACACCGCTTGCTTGAAAAAGTTTGAAAATGTTGAATATGTGGAGCTGCTGCTAAATTCTGTTGAACGCTGCATTGCCATTCGCCCCTGTGACAAGAATAATCCAAACGCGATCCGTTGGGGCAGACTGAAAGAGGGACGTTGGTGTGCAAGCACTTTGGGCTGTCGTGGACTTGCAAAGACTTTATTTGACATTATGGAATGGGATGAGGATTTGCGTTATCGGTTCCGTGGCCAGTTTTTGGAGCAGGGCGATAACAAAATGATGCTGTTCGCATTTGATGAGCCTGAAATGATTAAGGTGGAAGAAATCGTTCTGCCTCCAAAGGAAAACACCGAAGAAGATGAGGGCGAAACGGTCAAAAAGAAGATTTACATTTTTCCACCAGAGTGGGCTGGAACATTTGGACAGCCGATTACAAGTATAGCACAGGTGGGTATCTTACGGCAGGAGCATTATGCCGGAAACTGGGATGTATTTCGTCCTGCGACGGAGATAGAGGAAATGAACATATTTACGGCAGAAAGTCTAAATGAGTTGCTCCGTGAAGCGGAGAAGATAATGGAAGGATGGACTGATTATAGATGAATGAAGAAAACACAACAATCATGCCGCCAGAGAAGCAGATTGTGCAGGATGATAGAGACGCACGGGCGGAAGAACTGGAAAGTGCCTTTTCGTATGATGGCTACCAGGTCGTGCGAAAGGAATTGTTTGCCCATCTGCGTGACCCGGCAATCGTGATTCGTAAAGATAGTATCACATTCAATACAGCCTGTATCACAGGGCTGGAGGATGTGGTCTACGTTCATGTCATGTTCAACAATGATTTGAAGCGTATCGTTGTTCGTGGGTGTGATGAAAATGACAAGGACGCTCTGCGTTGGTGCGTGGCAAAACCGGATAAGCGCAAAAGCCGGAAGATGTCCTGCAAGCCATTTGCGACTTTAGTTTATCAGAAAATGGGATGGGACAGCGAGTGCCGATATAAAATGCTGGGGTACAGGATTACCTTTGAGGGTGAAACTCTGTATGTTTTTGATCTGCTTGTGCCAGAAATTTTTCATGAAGGACAGAGAAAAAAGAACGCAGTCGATTCGCAGGATAATGCTGCGTCAACAAAACCTGTGAACAGCCGAAAGGGATTTTACCTGGATGATATTGTGGGAACTTTTGGTGTGCCTGTGGAAGAACACCGGAAAGAATCTGAAGTCAAGCAAATGGATGGGTATGTGTCAATGGGGATTCTGACAGGAAAGATTGCTCCTGAAGCTGGAAAGGACTAATTGACAGGTTGTACAAGGGGAGGGTCTGTCCATTTGTGGGAGGTGAGCTATATGCAAAAAACAGAACAGAAAACGGAGCAACAGGCAGGACTTGGCATGAGTTTCTGCGAGGAAGAGGGACGAATCACGGTCTTCAGAAAAACGCTGGAAGCGTTAGAATGGCCGTCACACTATCGGTTTCTGTATAATCGTAAAATGAAACAGATAGCTGTACAGGCGTGTGGAGCAGAAGAATCAGGAGCGCATCGTGTGGGAAAACCAGACGAATCTAATAGCGGCGAAATCAAGTGTATGGCATTGGTTCGCATGATTTACGGGGATTCTGGGTGGGACAAGAAAATGTCCTATCGGCTGATCGGAAGAGCTTTTCCACAGCAGCGACTTGTTTCGTTTAAGATAACGGATGCGATGCAGATAGAAAACGGGAGAGTACTGACTGAAATGTGAATCTCACATTAGTGGGTTCTGAAATAATTAGTTGCCTATGATATAACAGTGGCGAAGAATGCAATAATATGGACAACTCCGTGCAAGGAAAGTTTACAGTTGGTTGCTTGATATGGGCGGTGAATTATGGTAAGATGGAAGTACGATAGGAGAGTTTACGCTCTTGTTGAATCTACTGCGAGGAAGTGAATGCCGATGGAAAATCAGCTTGCTCATGCGATAACGCAGACGGAATATGATTCGAGTTATGATAAGGCTGCCAAGAAGCTGCTTGCCAACAAACAGATTCTGGCACAGATTATGAAGAACTGTGTGAATGAGTACAGTGCCTGTTCCGTAGACGAAATTGCAGAGAAGTATATCGAAGGAACGCCGGAAGTGGGCACGGTTGGCGTTCATGTTGATGATACAAACAGACCCCAAAAAACTTCTGACGTAATTGTCGGAAGCAATAATGAGGATTCTACGTTGACGGAAGGAACCGTCAATTATGATGTCCGGTTCGATGCAATTGCACCGGCGTTAGAAGGTTCTACTGCACGGAAAGATGTGATACGTCTTATTATCAATGTGGAAGCGCAGACGGCTTTTAATCCGGGATACCCGTTGACAAAGCGAGCAATCTATTATTGCAGCAGGATGATCTCCGCACAGCATGGTCCGATATTCACGAACTCGGAGTATGGGAAAATCCGAAAAGTGTACTCTATCTGGGTTTGTACACACCCAACCAAGGAGTTCCAAAACACTCTGATTCGTTATTCTATCCGACCAGAGCAGTTGATTGGAAACGCTGTTGAAAAATCGGAAAACTACGATTTAATGAGTGTTGTAACGATTTGTCTGGGAGAACCGGGTACGGAAAACTATACAGGTATTGTGAAATTTATGGATGTGTTGCTCTCTTCTTCCAGAGCAGCTACTGAGAAAAAGAAAATTCTTGAAGAAGAATTTGGCGTTGCAATGAACGAAGAACTGGAAAGGGAGGTGCTTGTTATGTGCAACCTTAGTCAGGGCGTAAAGGCCGAAGGCAGAGAAGAAGGCATCAACATTGGTGAGATGCGGATGCTGGTTAAACAGGTAAGAAAAGGCCGTGTGACGATTGAAGAAGCAGCGGAAGATGCTGGAATGACAGTAGAGGAATTTAAGAAAGTGATGGAAAATACCCCGCTGCAGGCGGTCTAAGATAAAAAGCATATAGAGTAAACTGTAAAGCCCTACAAGGCTCAGATCGGTTCGATACTGACTGAAAACCTTGTAGGGCTTATTTTTTTTTTGCTTTTTTCAAATTTATTTGTGAAAAATGTTGTCCAAGACTTGACATCGGCCGGCATTGATTGGCAGCGCGAGAAATGGCAATCAGGACTTGGATCTAAGTTTATCCATCAAGGCGAAAAAAATGCTGCGAAATATGCGGACGAGGTCATTGTTCTGAGCAAAGAAGCGCAGGACTATTTTAAGGAAACTTATGGAAGAGAAACGCACTTTATCCCTAATGGCGTGAATAGGCCGCAGATTCGGGAAGCAAGTCTGATTACAGATAAGTTCGGGCTGAAAAAAGACTCATACATATTGTTCCTCGGTCGTCTGGTGCCAGAAAAGGGGATTCGATATCTGGTTGAGGCCTTCAAGAATGTCAAGACGGATAAAAAGCTGGTCATCGCAGGCGGTTCCAGCGATACGGATTCCTTTATGGAGGAATTGAAAGAACTGGCGAAGGGTGACGATCGGATTCTCTTTACCGGGTTTGTGCAGGGAGCAATGCTGGGTGAACTATACAGCAACGCTTACATCTACACGCTGCCGTCTGATTTGGAAGGAATGCCATTAAGTCTGCTGGAAGCAATGAGCTACGGCAACTGCTGTTTGGTTTCGGATATTCCGGAGTGCGCAGAGGTTGTGGAAGATAAGGCATTGATTTTCAAAAAGTCAGATGTAGAGGACTTGCGAGAAAAATTGCAAGATGCCTGTGACCATCCTGAAATGGTTATGAAAATGAAGAATCAGGCAGCTGACTTTATCTGCAAGAAATACAATTGGGATGAAGTTGTAAAGGAAACGATGAAACTGTACAGGAGATAATAATAGATGAGAGTATTGATAATAAATAAATTTCTATATTCAAACGGTGGATCAGAAACCTACATATTTAAGCTGGGTGAGGCACTGGAGCAGCACGGACATGAGGTTCAGTACTTCGGTATGGAGCACGAAGGCCGCTGCGTGGGTAACCGGGTCAATGCTTATACATCTGATATGGACTTCCACAGCGGCAGCAAACTGAGCAAGCTGACCTACCCCATCAAAACTATCTACAGCAAGGAAGCACGGGTGCAGCTGAGAAAAGTTCTAGATGACTTCAAGCCGGATGTCTGTCATCTGAACAATTTTAACTACCAACTGACTCCTTCCATCATCCTGGAAATCGTGAAGTGGCGTAAGGAGACCGGAAGGAATTGTAAGATCATCTTCACGGCACATGACTACCAGTTGGTCTGCCCGAACCACATGCTGAACAATCCGAACACCCACCAGAACTGTGAGAAGTGCCTCGGCGGCCATTTCGTGAACTGTATGAAAGGCAAGTGCATCCACGGTTCCACGGCAAAATCTGCCATCGGCATGATGGAGGCTGAGTTCTGGAAGTGGAAAGGCACCTACAAGTACATTGACACCATGATCTGCTGCTCGGAGTTTATGAAGAGCAAGATGGACAGCAACCCGCTGTTTGCGACGAAGACTGTGGCAATGCACAACTTCATCGATAAGGTGGAGTGGAAGGAAACGGAAAAGAAGGACTACGTCCTTTACTTCGGCCGCTTCTCGGAGGAGAAGGGCATCGGCACACTCATCAAGGTCTGCAAGGAACTGCCGGATGTACAGTTCATCTTCGCCGGTACTGGCCCGCTGGAGGAGAGTATCAAGGGTGTAAGGAACATCAAGAATGTTGGCTTCCAGAAGGGTGAGGCACTGGAGAAGCTGATCCGTGAGGCACGGTTCTCCATCTACCCGTCTGAGTGGTATGAGAACTGCCCGTTCTCCGTGATGGAATCCCAGATGTACGGCACGCCGGTGCTGGGAGCTGAGATAGGTGGTATCCCGGAGCTGATTCAGGTCGGCAAGACCGGCGAGCTGTTCGAGAGTGGTAATGCTGAAGATCTGAAGAAGATGATCGAGAAGCTCTGGGCTGATAAGAAGCTGTGTGAAGCATATAGCAAGAACTGCAAGAACATCAGCTTCGATACCATTGATGAGTATTACGAGAAAATTATGAAGGTTTATAGGTAGGAGAAAAAAGTGAAAGGCACTATTTGTTGTGAGGAAAAGTGTACGGCGTGTATGGCCTGTGCAAATGCATGTCCTAAAAACGCTATTGGTATTGGCGTAAATAAATATGGATATGAAAAAGTAGTCATTAACGATGACAAATGTGTCGATTGTGGCTTATGTACCAAAGTGTGTGCTAGGAGAATGCAAATAGAACGGCACAGTCCAATCAAATGCTATGCAGGGCAATCAAGAGATTCTGAAAAATTGAAACATTCAGCTTCAGGAGCGGCATTTCAAATGCTGGCTGAAATTGTTCTTGAAATGGGCGGAGTTTGTTATGGTTGTGCTGGAAAAATGATAAATGGCGAATATAGTGCGTATCATGTTCGGGTGACAAATGTAGATGAACTTCAATCTATCCTGAATTCAAAATATATTCTTAGCCATATAGGAACAACATATCAGCAAATCAAAGAGGACTTAAAAAATGGAAAATTGGTTCTCTTTGGCGGAACTCCTTGCCAGGCACTAGGACTGAAGTCCTTTTTGAACAATGAGTATGAAAATCTGATTGTTGTGGATGTAATATGCCATGGAGTGACATCTAAAACAATATTCAATGATTATTTAAGAGAAGTTGAAAAAGAACAAAATATTGTAATAACAGATTATATATTCAGAGATAAAAAAGCTGGATGGGGAAGCAATTTCTGTTATTCCTACTATGACAATGGCGATAAGAATAAAATCAAAATCAAGCGTTTTCCAAAAGAAGGAGCCTCACATGAAATACACTATTTGAGAGGAGATATTTCGCGTGAGAATTGCTTCAGCTGTGAAATGTCAAATACTAACAGAGTGAGCGATTTTACATTCGGCGATTACTGGGCTATAGAAATAGAACATCCGGAATTCATAGTAAGAAATGACCCAGCACTTTCAATCCGAAAAGGCATTAACTGCATGATGGTTAATACTGAGAAGGGAATGCAGTATTTGTCTAAATTGCAGGAAAAGATGGTTATGTATGAAGTAGATCTGGCTTCTATAACACGACATAACTCGAATCTTTTAAAGCCATCAAAACGCGGTAAAGCGCGTGATGCTGTATTAGAAAACTACTATATGGAGGGATACAAAAAAATAGAAGAAAACTATAACGATACAGTTGGAAAGAAAAGAACGGTCTATGCGGCGAAGAATATGATTAAGACGCATATTCCAGATAAGCTGAGAGTTCAGATTTATCGAATGAAATTTTTAAGAAAACTGTTATCGGGAGAGTGATCAAAATGAAAATATCAATTAATTCCACATATAGTTATATTCGGACAAATATCAATTACGGATCAACCCTACAGTGTTATGCATTACAGAAGTATTTGAAAAAAAGGGGGCATGATCCAGAACATTTAAGGGACTATCGTGCCAATCCGGTTTTGATTCTGAAAAGGCTGAAAAACATTAAATGGTTTAAGCCTTTCTGTGCCAAGGCAGTTGCACAGTTTGAAATGGGACGATTTATTAAGGACAATATTGCTGTATCCACGAAGGGTTATATTTCGGAAAAGGCAATGTATAAAAATTGTCCGAAGGCAGACTGCTTTATTGCGGGGAGTGATCAAATCTGGAGAAATCCAACGGGAAGTAGATTCTTGAATTATGCTCCAGATGAGGCAATCAAACTTTCATACGCTGCAAGCTTTGGCAGAACCTCTTTACCAAAAGAAATAGCTGAAAAAATCAAGCCGTGGCTGAACAGATTCGATGGTATTAGTGTGCGAGAAAAGACCGCAGTTAATATGGTCGAGTCAATCGTGGATAAAGAAGTAGTTCAAGTTCTTGATCCAACGCTTTTGCTTGATATGGATGAATATCCATATGCAAACATTGAAGAAAAAAATTATTGCTATTGTTATTTCTTGAATCTTGGAGATAAAAAGAATGTTTCATTTGATGAAATAAAGAGATATGCAGCGGATGAAAATATGAAGTTAATAGTAACTTCTCCGTCTAATTACACATTGTTTTTGAATGAAAATCCGATTTTTCCAACTGTTGAGAAATGGCTTGGCCTTTATAAAAATGCTAACTGTATCTTTACAAATACATATCATGGAATGCTGTTTTGCATCATTTTTAAAAAGCAATTTTTGTTCTTTGTGCAGAAGGGATCGGGTGCTGCTGAAAATGATCGATTCTATTCATTGATGTCGATGTTGCACTTGGAAGATCGGATGGTCACATCAGGGGATGCCGCGTGTATTTCTGAAAAGATGAAGAGACCCATTGACTACGAAAAAGTATATAGTGTAATTCGATCGGAACGGTTACGGACGGATGCTTTTTTTGAAAAATATGGAATGTAGTATAAAAAACTGTGAGAATCAAAGACGCATATGAGTGAATCATTGAAATGAAAACATGTGATATTACTGGTAATGCTTGGATACATGTCGTTTAAAACGAAAAAGATGAATTAGGAGGATTTGTGTTTGAACGGTTGATACCATCTTTCACAAACCTCGTTTTCCTTTTTATGCGGAGTATACATATTTACAGTTGTTATGGTTATCTACACTGTCTGATTCTATTACTAACATGTGCTGAGAGGTCCTTAAATAAAATCTGAACATTCATAAAAGAGAGAGTAAATAATAGGAGAGTTAATTATGTCTGAAGAAAAGAAGTTAAATGGTACGGTCATCGTTACTTACCGCTGCAACGCTCGTTGCTCTATGTGCAACCGTTATAAAGCACCTTCCAAGCCGGAAGAGGAAATCAGCATCGAGACCATCAAGAAGCTGCCGAAGATGTACTTTACGAACATCACCGGTGGTGAGCCGTTCATCCGTACCGACCTGAAGGATATCGTGCGCGAATTGTACAAGAAGTCTGACCGTATCGTTATTTCCACGAACGGTTTCTTCACAGACCGTATCGTTGACCTGTGCAAGGAGTTCCCGCAGATCGGTATTCGTATCTCTATCGAGGGTCTGGAGCAGACCAACAACGAGATTCGTGGCCTGCAGAACGGCTACCAGCGTGGTTATGGCACGCTGAAGAAGCTTCGTGAGATGGGCATGAAGGATGTCGGCTTCGGTATGACTGTTCAGGACAAAAATGCTCCTGACCTGGTTCCGCTGTACAAGATCTCCGACGAGATGGGCATGGAGTTTGCAACTGCTTCTCTGCACAACAGCTTCTACTTTGTTGAGGCCAAGAACATCATCCATGACCGTCCTATGGTTGCCAAGAACTTTGAGAATCTGGTCAACGAACTGCTCCGCAGCAACAGCCCGAAGAAGTGGTTCCGTGCATACTTTAACCACGGTCTGATCAATTACATCTACGGCCAGAAGCGTCTGCTGCCTTGCGACATGAGTTTTGACACCTTCTTCATCGATCCGTATGGCGATGTTATGCCTTGCAATGGCACCAAGGACAAAGAGGTCATGGGTAACCTGAACAACCAGACTTGGGACGAGCTGTGGAACAGCCCGGAAGCAGAGAAAGTTCGTGCAAAGGTTCGCTGCTGTGACCGTGACTGCTGGATGATTGGTTCTGTCAGCCCTGCTATGCACAAGTATATCTGGAAGCCTGCTACTTGGGTTCTGGTACATAAGTTCAAGGCTCTGTTCACCAAGCATCCGTACAGCATGTATGAGTTAAAGATTTGCCGTGACTATCGTGATGGCAAAGTCACCAAAGAGGAACTCGATAAGTGCAGCACCTGCGATATGAACTGCGTGATCAACAACGGTCTGAGTGAAGCTTCTAAGGAGCAGCTGAAGCATAAGACCGGCGAGGAAATCGTGGATGCCGATATCGCACAGCAGATGGAGACGAAGTAATGGATAAAAAGACAGCGGTAAGAACAAGAGAAAAATGGGTCGATGATGTAAAAGTCATTGCCTGTATATTGGTTGTACTGGGCCATTTCTTTGCAAGTGTGCAAAGCTATGCATCGGGTGGAGTTTTGTATGAATGGTTTCATAAGACCATTTATTACTTTCATGTGCCGTTGTTCTTTATCTGCAGTGGATATCTCTACCAAAAGTATAGCCGGGTCGATGATATTAAAAGCTATTTGAAAAATATTTCTAAAAAAGCACTTGCTCTTGGCATTCCATATGTAACGTTTTCGAGTGCAACATGGGTATTAAAGACGGTATTTTCGAGAGACGTAAATAATCAGATTGGCGGATTTTGTGATACGTTGTTTTTGCATCCTACTGCACCGTACTGGTATCTGTATGCATTGTTCTTTATCTTTCTCGTCACGCCGACTTTTTCTACGGTAAAGATGACCGCTGTTGGTTTAGCAGTTGCAATAGTGGCAAAAGGCTATATTTTAACGGGGGGGTACAGGAATATATGCTGTATCAACCGTCCTTACAAATGAAATCTGGTTTGTGCTGGGAATGAGTATCTGTGTATTTAATGTGCAATTACATAGAAAGAAAAAATCGGGTGCACTAAGTGGATTGGTCTTTGTCATATTAAGTATTGTGGCATATGTGAAAGCTATAAAATCAGGAGTATTTACATTCATACTGGGACTTATAGCGTGTTACTCTGTGATTATTTTAGTAGCAGACAACGCAGATAATGAGACTGCTTTTGGGAAGGTTATGGAGGTCCTATCAAAATATACGATGCCGATTTTTTTGATGCACACAATTATGGCGGCTGCTTTGAGAGATGCTTTATTGCGAATCGGTGTTACGAATGGCATTATCCATATATCGGTTGGACTTATTGTAAGCTTTGGTGGACCTATACTTGCCGCATACATTATGGAAAAAACAACATGGTTGGAGTTTTTCCTGTATCCAAATAAAGTGCTGCATAGTAGAAGCAGAATCAAATAAAGAAAAGTAAAAGGAGAGAGAGATGAAACGAGCACTAATAGTAGCGGCAACAGGTGGATTTTTAAACGGATTTTTGATTCCGGATATGAAGCTGTTGCAAGAAATGGGATATGAAGTACATTGTGCAGCAAACGGAAATTCAGTTTCTACTTTTGTACCTGAAGAGCGATTTGCATCTATTGGAGTTACGTTTCATCAGATCGATTTTTCATCAACATCTCCAGTAAGCAAAGAAAGTCTTACAGCATATAAACAGTATAAAGAATTACTGAATAGATATCATTTTGATTTTGTTCATGTCCACACGCCTATTCCGGGAGCAATTGTCAGAATGGCCACGAGGCGCAAGAGAAAAAGAGGATGCGTAGTGGTCTATACTACACATGGTTTGACATTTCCAAAGGGATCTTCTCTTAAGACAAAAATCGTTTATGGGAGTGTAGAATGGTTTTGCTCATGGATGACGGATGGCATTATAACAATCAACTGGGAAGATTATGCGCAAATGAAAAAGATGAGATGTAAAAACGTCTATCATATTAATGGAGTTGGTGTGGATACATCAAGATATCATGAATGTCAAATTGATCGAGAAACCTATAGAAAATCATTGGGACTTTCGGAAAATGATATCGCGATTCTGGAAGTTGGAGAATTATCTACTCGAAAAAATCATAAGGTCATTATTGATGCATTAGAAAAACTTGCGGATCAGAGATATGTTTTTTTAATTTGTGGTAAGGCTATGAGTAATTTGGGAACCTATGATTTTCTGAAAAAATATGCAGTAGAAAAAAATGTAAGAGTAATCTTCTTGGGATTCAGAAAAGATATTCCAGAAATAAATAGATGTGCAGACATCGCAGTTCTTCCGTCATTACGTGAAGGTCTTGGATTAGCTGGAATTGAGGCTTTAGCATCTGGAGTACCTGTAGTAGGCAGTGATGTTCAGGGTATTAAGGACTATGTTGTAGATGGTGAAACTGGATATCTGTGTGCGCCTACGGATGCTGATGCTTTTGCAGAGAAAATCAAATTGCTAAGTGATAGAGAAGTCAGATCTTCGATGCAGAAGGCCTGTGTGGAAAAAGCGGAAGAGTTTAGATTGGAAATTTCACACCAGCAAATGACAGATATCTATAAAAATTTGCTGGATGGACAGGAGAAAAGTAAATGATAGGCGTATGCATTAAATACTTTCACGAGAATTATGGCGGAATGTTGCAGGCTTTTGCAACCGTGAAGATGCTTGAATCTCGTGGAATTGATTATGAATTGATAAGGTATAAGAAGAAACTCACAATAACGGAAAAGATAAGATTTGTTCCACGGTTATTGAATGGAGTACTTCTGAATGACAAATATGAAGCTTTTTTGAAAAGGCAGGGAATGAAAAAACATCCGGAATTTGCAAAGAATGATGCAGTTCGGATGAAGGCCTTTGAACAATTTAAGAATAAAGCTTTTACAAAATTATCTCCGGAGTTTTGTGGATATAAAGGTCTGTGTGAAGGGGCAAAACGATATGATGCAGTTGTAACTGGAAGTGATCAGCTTTGGTCACCAGCGGGATTGCCTACAAATTTTTATAATTTGATGTTTGTTCCTAATTATATTAGGAAAATCTCGTATGCTTCAAGTTTTGGTGTTGGTCAAATTCCATGGTATCAGAAAAAAAGAACAGCAGATTTTCTAAAACGGTTAGACTATATCAGCATGAGAGAAAACCGTGGAAGTGAAATAGTAAAAGAACTAACAGGATTGGACGCCCCGGTGATTTTGGACCCTGTTTTTAACTTTGATAAAGAGCAGTGGGAAAAGCTGATTCCAATAAAAAAGGAAATGGATGAGCCATATATTTTTGCGTATTTTTTGGGTGCGAATCCAGAATACAGAAAACAGGTTCGGAAATTAGCGGAATCAACAGGCCTTAAAATAGTGGCTTTGCGTCATATGGATCAGTATGTTGAGGATGATGAGAGCTTTGGTGATTATGCGCCGTACGATGTTGCACCGGATCGCTTTCTGAATTTGTTACGTGGTGCAGAGTACGTCTGTACGGATTCCTTTCACGGAACGTGTTTCTCTATCATCAATGAAAAGAAATTTATGATTTTTAATCGTTATGCAAACACAAGTGCAACATCGAAAAACTCCAGAATAGATTCTCTCTGTCAAAATCTTGGTGTTAGTGATAGAAGATTTTCAGGAGATATTTTAGAAATCCAGAAGGATATAAACTACGCAGAAGTGAAGAACAACTTAAACAATTTGCAACAAAAAACGATAGAATATTTAGATGCAGCTTTGAGTCAGTAATGCATTTTAAAGTGAATTGGACATTATAGATGCAACATTAAAGCTGTGATGTTTAGTGGAAAGGAAAAGAAATGAATAGTGATAAAGCGCAACATATTTTAGTGACTGCTCCACTGGGTTTTGGTGGTATAACATCTATGATGATTAATATTCAGAAAAATCTTGATAGAGATAAACTGAATTTTGACTATCTTGTCTTACATGATCGTCATGAGGATTTGGAAGATATTGTATTAGGCATGGGGTCTAAAAAAATTGTGGCTTCTGCGGATGAGGTTAGAAATAAGTTCTTAAGAGGAATTACGCGATGGTATAGACTGTATAGAACATTTAAGGACAACAATATCAAGGTTCTTCATTTAAATGGTGGCCCATCTTCAGATATGAACATTGTATTCCTCGCAAAGCTTGCAGGAGTAAAACATGTGACATTTCATACACATAATGCTGGAAGCGCTGTTTATCGAAATAAGATATCTGTCATTATGTCTAATGCCTATAAGCCGTTAATGCCTGCATTTGTCGACTCGTTTTGGGCGTGTTCATCTTTAGCTGCACAATTTTCTTTTCCGAAAAAAATTGTTGTGAATCAAGTCTACAAATTTATTCCGAATGGTATTGCGTTGGAAAAATATGCATTTGACTTGACGATTAGGGAAAAGGTCAGGAGAGATTTAGGAGTAGAAAACAAATTTGTCATTGGACACGCAGGAAGATTTAATGTGCAGAAAAACCATGAGTACTTGATTGATGTGTTTGCATCATTACATAAGGAATGCAATGATGCGGTTCTGCTTTTATTTGGTGATGGTGAACTCCGTGAATCGATGCAGCAAAAAGTGAAAAAGTTGCATTTGGAAGAAAGCGTACATTTCATGGGAACCACTAATGAGATGCAAAAAATGTACCAAGCAATGGATGTTTTTGTGATGCCTTCGTTCTGTGAGGGATTACCGGTTGCAGGCGTTGAAGCACAGGCTTCTGGATTGCCGGTACTTCTTGCAGATACGATAACAAAAGAAGTAGATGTTACAGATTGTGTAAAGTATTTACCGCTTTCAAAGGATAAGTCCGCATGGGTTAAGGAGATACAAAGTTTCCGGGATTTTAAGAGATATTCAAGAATTGAGGAACTTCGAAAAGCTGGCTTCGATGAAAAAGATGTCGCAAAATATTTTCAGAATTTTTACCTGAATATATTGGATAAACTATAACGGAGGATAGCATAAGTGATCAAAATTGAAAAGAAAGAGGACTGCTGTGGCTGCACTGCTTGTGCAAATATTTGCCCGAAGCAAGCAATTACTATGAAGCCAGATCCAGAAGGTTTCTTATACCCGGTAGTTAATGAAGAAAACTGCATAAATTGTGGAGTCTGTGATGCGACCTGTCCTATTCATAATAAGATTGATAGAACAAAAGAAAAAACAAAAGGATTTATTCTGAGAGTTAAGGATGAAAAAATACTTTTTGAAAGTACATCCGGGGGGGGTTCACTGCGCTTGCTGAATATGTGCTGAAAAATGGAGGCGTAGTGTACGGAGCCGGTTATGATGACTCTATGAGAGTCATCTGTAAGAAAGCAACATCAAATGACGAATTGAAGGAAATGAGAGGCTCAAAGTTTGTACAATCTCTATTGGGAAACACATATAAAGATGTAAAGAATGAATTAAATACAGGAAAGCGTGTAATGTATTCAGGAACCCCTTGTCAAGTGGAAGGACTATTGTGCTATTTAAAGAAAAAACCAGATAACTTATTGTGCGTGGATTTTGTTTGTCGAGGAGTCCCATCCCCTGGGTTATGGGAGAATTATGTGCAGTTTATGGAAAGAAAATTTGGTAGTAAAATGGTAGGCGCACGATTTAAGCATAAGACATATGGATACCACACTACAACAATGAAAATAGATTTTGCCAATGGTAAAACATATTACGGTTCGGGCCGAGTTGATCCGTATATGAAGGCGTTTGTCAGTGAACTTGCTTCAAGACCCTCTTGTGTAACATGTAAATTCAAAGGACTTGAAAGACCTAGTGATATTACAATATTTGATTGCTATGAGTATTCACAGATCACAGGTAAAAAAGATGATGATAAAGGGTATTCCTCGGTATTTGTTCACTCAGATAAAGGGGAAAAAATATTACAGGCCATCATATCTGGGTTTGATGCCATTCAAGAGGTCAATACGGAGAAGCTCATTGAGTGCAATGGAATAATGGTCAGAAACAGTGCAAAAGCGCATGAAAAAAGAGATGAGTTTTATAAACTTGCTGCGGCATTATCAATTGATAAGGCTATAAATTGTGTTGCACCTATTACATATCAAGATTTTGCAATCGAAAGAGCAAAAAGCTTCTTGTATGATACCGGTATGATAAAGTATATAAGGAAACTAAAGAAAAAGCATACAATAGCAACCACTAAATAAACGTATGCCGACTTAAAAAAAGGAGAAACCGTGATTAGTATAGTTATTCCAGTTTATAATGTAGAAAAATATCTTGTGGACTGTTTGGATTCCATTATTAACCAAAATTTTAGCGACTGGGAAGTAATAATGGTGAATGATGGGTCTACGGATCATTCAGATGAAATAGGAAAAGAATATTGTGAAAAAGATAAGCGGTTTCGGATCTATGAACAAAGCAATAGAGGCGTTTCAGCAGCTAGAAATAAAGGCATTGAGTTATGTCAGGGAGAATATGTGTTCTTCATGGATGCAGATGACACAATATTGCACAACACTTTATCGGACTTGTACGATGTAATAAGTAGGGCTGAAGCAGATATCGTGTCATTTCAGTATCAAAAAATACAGAATCTAAAGGATGTTGTAGAGCAAGCACTCCCGCATGAATATGAGGTACTATCAAGAGAGCAGGCCATGAGATTGTTTCTACAGGAACGATTGATTGGTATTAGTATGTGTACAAAGCTCGTGAAACGTTCTGCGATTGAAAATATAAAATTTGAGGTAGGAAGAGCTTCAAACGAGGATAAGGACTTTTTGTTTAATACATTGCTTTCAGCAACAAGAATAGTCGCTTTACAGACCAAGTATTATTGTTATTGGACAAGAGAAAATTCGGCAACAACAAGACCATTTGATAAAAGGTGGTTTGATGGCTACTACTTTGCAAAAAAAATATATGTCTGCATTTGCGAAAAGATGCCAAAGCTTGAAGCAGATGCAAGGTATCAGTTACTTAGTAGTTGCTATTTTTTGGTACGACAAATGGATAATCAAAAAGTAAGAAAGGATTATCCGAGCGAGTATAGAATGATAAAAAACGAAATCCATGATTTACGGGTTGATGATATCTTGAATATAATAAGCCCTCAAAGACGTAAAGGTATAATGCTGATAAAGTATGCACCGTGGTTGTATTCACTACTGAAAGGTTGATATAAAAAGAATGAAGGAAAGGAGACAAACATGGAAGTAAAGAAATCTAGCTTGATTTTTTTCCTATACGCATTAGTTATGTTCTGGCCGGACTATTTCTTTTTTGGCATGATTAAATACTTAGAAAACTTACTTGCTGCATATGCGGTTATATATGTATATAATAATCGGAAAAGAATATCTGGTTTATCAATTATAGTTATAATATATTTCACTTATTTCTTGTTGGATACTTTCCTACAAGGTAGAGGAGACATTCACACGCTAATCTCAAACGCAAAAATTGCCTTGTTCTTTGTTGTAACAGATGTTCAATTTGAAAAGGAAAAATACGATACAGTTAATATAATGTGGTGGTTTGTATTCGTCTTTTCGTTGATGAATTTTTTTAGCCTTATACTGTTTCCAAATGGTCTATATCGTGTTGAAACAGTGTGGAACGAATGGGGAACAAAAACATCCGCTCCATACTGGATTCTTGGATTTAAGAATAGCCAAGCGTTTTGGTATTTACTTTTAGAGATATTAGCACTGCTTAAATGGTATTTAAGGCCAACACGAATCAATAAGTTTTTTGCATATGGATGTGCAATCGTTGCTGTAGCTGCACAACTTTTGGTTAGAAGTAGTACGGCCACGGTGGCGTGCATAGTTGGAGCCATTGGTATTTGGATTGCTATTTCGTTTGAAAGAAAAAATGTGCCTATAAAAAGTATAAACTGTTATTTAATTGTTGCAATCAATTATATCGTTAATGCATTGCTTGTTTTTGGCATGGCAACTTTTTTAGGACCAGTGGTTCAGACACTGTTTAATAAGGATTTAACTTTCAGTAATAGAACAAATGCGTGGATAGCTGCATTTTCTGGTTTTTTAAAGAACCCCATTCATGGTACTGGAATTTTGACCTCCGAGTCGGCAAAAGAAGTTTTAGGAAGTCTTTCATATATGCAGGCGCATAATGAGTGGCTACAGTGTTTATGGCAGGGAGGAATCATTCTTTTTGTAATTGTTACAGTGATGTTCCTTGCAGTAGCAAAACGAATTAATAAAATAGTGGATTCAAAGCTGAAAGTTGTAGCCAATCTTTTTCTAGTGTCTATATTTGTTGAGATGGCATTTGAAGTTTGGCTTGGATCGCAACTTACATGGATAATGCTATTGATGATTTATAAAATGAAGTGCATGGAATCGGAAAAAATATTATCTTGCTGACAAAATAGAGGTGAATAAATTGAACAAAGGAAAACGACTAATAGTAACATTAATGTCTTCTGGCATGGCAACTGCAATGAGTTTTGTTGTAAGCTTCTTCTTGACACCGTTCATAACAAATATGTTAGGAACGGAGGCATATGGCTTTGTGACATTATCAAAAAACTTTGTCAGCTATGCTGTGATTATTTCAACGGCTCTTGATTCCTATGCTACGCGTTATATTGCGATGGAATACCATAAGAGAGATTTTGATAAAGCAAACAGTTATGTCTCTTCAGCATTTTATGGAGATACGGTTATAGCCTCTATTATTTTTGCTGTAGGCGTAATTTTCGTTCTGTTTATGGAGCGTTTTTTAAATGTTTCTCCAGAACTACTTGTTTCGGTCAAACTCCTGTTTCTTTTGGTTTTTGTTAATTTCTTTTTTACAACAATCAAAACGGTTTTCAATTCTACTGCATATATAAAAAATCGCTTGGATATAACAGGGTTTGTTCGTGTGATTGGATATGTTGTAGAAATTATTCTTTACCTTGTTATTTTTAAGCTTTTTCCACCGCAGGTATGGTATGTTGGAATAGTCATGCTGGTGGTAACAGCTATTAATTTTTTGGCGGCAATATGGATGTTCCACAATATGACACCAGAATTAAAGGTGGAACGAAAATTATTTTCAATGGATGCTGTTAAAAAGTTGGTAGGAAATGGGATTTGGAACTCAATCAATAGCCTTGGCGTTACTTTGAATTCTGGACTGGATTTGCTGGTTACAAACCTACTTCTTACAAATTTGCAGATGGGTCAAATTGCCATTACGAAGACGATAGCATCTATTTTTTCATCATTGGAAGCGATGCTTTGCCAGCCATTCCAGCCATTACTTCTAAAAAGCTACTCGGACAATAATAAAGAACAGTTGCTTGATGAACTCAAAATGTCTGTAAATATTTCTGGATTTTTTTCGGCACTGACATTTGCAGGCTTTTTTAGCTTTGGACAGTTGTTTTACAAACTTTGGATTCCCAATCAAGATATAGAACTACTATATGCTCTTACAGTTGTAACAATCCTCGCATATGTAACAGAGGGCCCGGTACATCCGTTATATTATATTTACACATTAACAGTAAAAAATAGAGTTCCTTGTATTATCACTTTGCTGGGTGGTGTTCTAAACGTAGTTGGAATGTTTGTGTTAGTGCGTTACACAAACATGGGAATTTATTCAATTGTAATAACAACGACTATAATTACAACGGTCACCAGTATGATTACGAACCCACCTTATATGGCACATTGTTTAAAGTTAAAGTGGTACACTTTTTACCCGATGCTATTGATCAATATTATTGGCTCAGTTATTATGACAGTTTTATTCAGTTTTGTGGCGAAGGCAATTGCACCTTCGACCTGGGTTGGATTGATCGTAACAGCTTGCATTTTATCGATTTTTGGCCTTGGAATTTACTTCATCTTCGTGTTTTCTAACAAGGAACGCAAATACATTATAAATATGGTGAAAAGAAAAGCCAATATCAAGCAATGAGGACATAACAATGGGAAAGTATTTTGGAACCGATGGCTTCCGTGGTGAAGCTGGTATTACATTAACAGCAGACCATGCCTACAAAGTAGGTCGTTTCCTGGGCTGGTATTATAATGCGTTGCGTGAGCGCAATGGTGACACCAATCCTGCTCGCATTGTCATAGGCAAGGATACTCGTCGGAGTTCGTACATGTTCGAGTATAGCCTAGTCGCTGGCCTGACAGCCTCCGGGGCGGATGCCTACCTGCTGCATGTTACGACTACCCCGTCCGTGGCCTACATTGCCCGCGTAGATGATTTCGACTGTGGCATTATGATTTCCGCCAGCCACAACCCCTACTACGACAATGGAATCAAACTGATCGACTGCTACGGCGAGAAAATGCCGGAGGAGACCCTGCTGCTGGTAGAGGACTACATCGATGGCAAGCTCCATGTATTTGACAAGGACTGGCCGGAGCTGCCTTTCGCTCATCGTGAGCATATCGGCTGCACTGTGGATTATGTGGCCGGACGCAACCGTTACATGGGTTATCTGATCTCTCTGGGTATCTATTCCTTCAAAGGTGTCAAGGTCGGCCTGGACTGCGCCAATGGTTCCAGCTGGAATATTGCTAAGAGCGTTTTCGATGCCCTGGGTGCTGATACCTATGCCATAAATAACAAACCGAATGGCACGAACATCAACACCAATGCCGGCTCTACGCATATTGAGGGGCTGCAGAAGTTCGTGGTGGAGAAAGGCCTGGACGTTGGCTTTGCCTTCGATGGTGACGCTGACCGCTGCCTGTGCGTGGACGAGAAGGGCAATGTCGTCACCGGTGACCACATTTTGTATATCTATGGCTGCTACATGAAGGAACACGGCGAACTGATGAACAACACGGTGGTCACCACTGTCATGTCCAACTTTGGCCTGTACAAGGCTTTTGATGAGCAGGGGATCGGATACGCTAAAACTGCTGTGGGCGATAAGTACGTCTATGAGAATATGCTGAAAAACGGTTATATTCTCGGCGGTGAGCAGTCAGGCCATATCATTTTCAGTAAACATGCAAGAACAGGCGACGGCATCCTTACCTCACTTTTGATTATGGAAGTAATCCTTGAGAAAAAACAGTCTCTCGGCACACTTGCGGGAGAGGTGAAGATCTATCCTCAGCTTTTGAAAAATGTCCGTGTCACAGATAAAAAGACGGCGAGAGAAAATCCGGCAGTTCAGGAAGCAGTTCAAAAAGCGGCTGACGAGCTTGGAAGCGACGGACGTATCCTTGTTCGCGAAAGCGGTACAGAGCCTGTGATCCGTGTAATGGTCGAAGCGGCAACTGATGAAATATGCGAAAAGTATGTAAACAGCGTTGTGAAGGTGATCGAAGATCAGGGGCTGACAGAATAAGCATTACGATTTCGCGGGTAAAAATAGAGATCGGGAATTAAAAATATATGGATTTGAATAAAGAAAATATGAAAAAGATGAGAGAATTGATCGTTTTTACGATCATTCTTCTCATTGCACTTTGGAACTATAAACTGCTGTTTGAGTGGATCGGCTTTGCGTTCGGCATTGTTACTCCATTTCTTATAGGCGGAGGAATCGCTTTTGTGCTGAACGTGCCAATGAGTTTTTTTGAAGAAACTTTGTTTGGAAATAAGCGGGTAAAAGAAAAGAAACTGGCGAAAAGGCTGGCTCGGCCGTTGAGTCTTGTGCTTACGATCGTGGCAGTGATCGGAGTTGTCGTTCTGGTGATGTTCGTCGTTATTCCGGAGCTGGCGCAGACAGTGCTTTCGCTTGGAAAGACAATACAGGCATTTGTACCGGAGGCACAGCATTTTCTGGAAGAGTTATTTACAGACAACAGTGAAATACGCGCGTGGCTGAATAATCTGGACGTAGATTTGGATAAGCTTTTGGACAGCGTGATCGCTTTCTTTAGAAACGGCGCCGGAAACGTGCTGAATTCTACGGTATATGCGATCGGTTCTATCGTAAACGGTGTGACAACATTTGTAATCGCGTTTGTATTTGCATGTTATATTTTGCTTCAAAAAGAGAAACTCGGCGTGCAGGTAAAAAAAGTGATGCATGCGTTTTTGAAAGAAAAATGGGAAAAAAGATGTCTGAAAGTGTGTACACTGACTTCCAAAACATTTTCTAATTTTTTGACGGGACAATGTCTTGAGGCGCTTATTCTCGGGTCGATGTTTTTTGTGGCGATGAGCCTTTTCAAGATGCCGTATGCGCTTCTGGTCGGTGTGCTCGTGGCATTTACAGCGCTTATTCCGATATTTGGGGCTTTTATCGGCTGTGTTGTAGGAGCGTTCCTCATTTTGATGGTCGATCCGCTGCAGGCATTGTTTTTTGTCATTATGTTTCTCGTGCTTCAACAGATTGAGGGAAATCTCATTTATCCGAAAGTTGTGGGAAATTCGGTCGGTCTGCCTTCCATATGGGTGCTTGCGGCAGTAACGATCGGCGGCAGTTTGATGGGCGTTGTGGGGATGCTGATCTTTATTCCGTTAGTGTCGGTTGTATATACGCTGTTTAGAGAGAGTGTATATAAAAGACTGGAACAAAAACAGAGATAATTCATATATTTCATGTAGAAATGAATGGAATTTAATAAACATCTTGACTTACTTCCGTTTTTCGTGGTACAATACTACGGCGAATGGAAGTAGGTCTTTTTTTTATGCCTAAATTTTGACGGGGTCGCAGCCGTCAGCAACAAGTAGTGAATAATTAAAGCGGAGGTGGAAGT
>ERZ826146.1245-NODE-1245-length-24601-cov-5.099935_pt1 | contig 24601 bp, 23 predicted proteins | sample MGYA00519857_ERZ826146 | MGnify/ENA primary metagenome ERZ826146 (study PRJEB31778, sample SAMEA3449222) | human gut metagenome | biome: human gut; feature: human-associated habitat; material: faeces | place: United Kingdom | collected 2010/2012 ...
ATGTCGTAGAAGCGGTTGATGAGGTTGGTGATGGTGGTCTTGCCCGCGCCGGTGGCACCCACAAAGGCGATCTTCTGGCCGGGCTTGGCGTACAGAGTCACATCGTGCAGCACCAGCTTCTCGGGGACGTAGCCAAAGTCTACGTTGGTCATGGTGATGTCGCCCTTCAGCTCGGTATAGGTGACGGTGCCGTCCGCCTTGTGGGGGTGCTTCCATGCCCAGTGGCCGGTATGCTCCGGAGTCTCGGTGATATTGCCGTTTTCGTCAATTTTGGCGTTGACCAGCTGGACATAGCCGTCGTCCGTCTCCGACTTCTCGTCCATCAGCTCGAAGATGCGCTCCGCACCGGCCAGCGCCATGACGATGGCGTTGATCTGGTTGGAGACCTGACTGATGGGCATGTTGAAGGAGCGGGACAGGAGCATGAAGCTCATCAGGCTGCCAAGAGACAGCATATTGCCGCCGGACAGTACGCACAGCGCACCGCCCACGATGGCCAGAATGGCATACTGGACGTAGCCAAGGTTGTTGTTGATGGGACCCATCATGTTGGACAGGGTTCCGGCGATGCGGGCATTGCGGCACAGCTCCTCGTTGAGCTTGTCGAACTGCTCCTTGCAGGCTTCTTCGTGGGTGAAGACCTTGACCACCTTCTGACCGTTGACCATTTCCTCTACGTAGCCGTTCAGTGCGCCCAGAGACTGCTGCTGGCCGACAAAGTATTTGGCGGATTTGCCCGCCACCTTCATGGTGACGAAGACGATGCCGGTGACGGTGAAGAGCATTACGATGGTCAGCACCCATGAGGTTTGCAGCATTCCCACGAAGACCACCACAATGGTCACCAGGGAGGACGCGCACTGGGGGATGGACTGGGAGATCATCTGCCGCAGAGTGTCAATGTCGCTGGTGTAGCGGGACATGATGTTGCCGGCGGTGTTGGTGTCAAAATACCGCAGGGGAAGCGTCTGCATATGGGCGAACATTTCGTCCCGGATGTGCTTCTGGGTACCCTGACTGACCTTGACCATCAGGAACATGAACAGGAAGGACGAGATCATGCCCACCGCAAAGATGCAGGCAAGCTTGCTGAGATATCCCCACAGGGAAGAAAAATCCGTAGAGCCATCCCGCACCATAGGCAGGATATAGCTGTCCACCAGTGTGCCGAGGGAGCGGCTGCCGGTGGTCTGGGCGACGGCGTTGGCGATGATGCACAGAAGCACCACGCCCAGAGTGGGAAGATAGGGCTTCATGTAGCCCAGCAGCCGCAGCAGGGTCTTCCTGGGGTTCTTTGCTTTGCGGCCGTCGCCGCGCATTCTGACAGGAGGCATTATTCTTCCCCTCCTTTCTGCTGGGAGTAGTAGACTTCCTGATAAATTTTCGACGAGGCCAGCAGGGATTCATGGGTGCCTACGTCTTTCACCATGCCGTTGTCCAGCACGACGATGATGTCCGCGTCCTGCACGGAGGCGATCCGCTGGGCGATGATGAGCTTGGTGGTGCCGGGAATTTCCTCCCGGAACGCCTGACGGATCATGGCGTCGGTACGGGTGTCCACGGCGGAGGTGGAGTCGTCCAGAATGAGGATCTTGGGCTTTTTCAGCAGCGCACGGGCGATGCAAAGACGCTGCTTCTGACCGCCGGAGACGTTGGTGCCGCCCTGCTCAATGTGGGTGTCGTAGCCGTCGGGGAAGCTCCGGATGAACTCGTCGGCGCAGGCCAGACGGCAGGCGTGAACCAATTCCTCGTCGGTGGCGTTGGGATTGCCCCAGCGGAGGTTTTCCTTGATGGTGCCGGAGAACAGCTCGTTCTTTTGCAGTACCATGGCCACGTTGTCCCGGAGCACCTCAAGATCGTAGTTCCGGACGTCGATGCCGCCCACTTTCAAGGTGCCCTCGCTGACGTCGTACAGGCGGGGGATCAGCTGTACCAAGGTCGTTTTGCTGGAACCGGTGCCGCCCAGAATGCCGACCGTCGCGCCGGAGGGGATGTGCAGGTTCACTTCCTTCAGCGCCCGGTGTTTGGCAGTGGCGGAATAGCGGAAGCTCACGTTCTCAAAGTCGATGGAGCCGTCGGGAACCTCCATGACGGCGTTCTCCGTGGGGGAGGTCAGGTTCGGCTCCTCGGTGAGGATCTCATAGCACCGCTTCAGAGGGGCGCGGCTCATGGTCAGCATGACAGCCACCATGGAGAGCATCATGAGAGACGAGAGAATCTGGCTGGTGTAGGTGAACATGGAGCTGAGCTGGCCGGTGGTGAGGCCGAGATCGGGGTTATTGCCGGAGGCGATGACCAGACGCGCGCCGATCCACGAAATGGCCAGCATACAGCCGTAGACGCACAGCTGCATGATGGGGTTCGCCAGAGACATGATGCGCTCGGCCTTGCAGAAATCCTTGTAAATGGTGCCGGATACGGAGGTGAATTTTTCGGTCTCCCGGTCTTCCCGGACGAAGGATTTGACCACCCGGATGCCGTGGACGTTCTCCTGCACCACATTGTTCATTTTGTCGTAGGTGCGGAAGACCCGGTCGAAAATGCGGAACACCTTGGGGATCAGGCAAAGCAGGGCGCAGATCAGAATGGGAAACGCCACGCAGTACACGAGGCTCAGCCGCACGCTGATGCCCATGGCGGAAACCAGCGCCAGAATTAGCATCATGGGGCAGCGGATGGCCATACGGATCATCATCTGGAAGGTGTTCTGCAATGTCGCCACGTCGGAGGTCAGCCGGGTGACGATGGAAGCAGTGGAAAATTTGTCGATATTGGAAAAGCTGAAATCCTGCACCTGATGGTACATATCGTGGCGCAGGTTCTTGGCGAAGCCGGTGCCGGCCTTGGACGCGAAGGCGGCGGACAGAACGCCGAAAGACAGCGACGCCAGAGCGCACAGCACCAGAATGCCGGACTTGGCGGCGACGACCTGCATATCCTGCATTTTGATGCCGTAGTCATACAGGTCGGCCATGACCAGAGGGATGAGCACCTCCATGGCGACCTCGCCGACCATGCACAGCGGGCTGAGCAGGGCCGCCCACTTATATTCCCGGATGCACCGGGCGAGTCTTCTTATCATGTATCAGATTCCTCCTTGGTTTTACGGATACAGGCGCTTGCGCCCATGTTGTCGATGGCGCGCAGGAGCATGGAAGTGAACAGCTCCCGTTCCTCCGGGGAAAAGCCTGCCACCACCTGAGCTTCGTTGTCGAGAATGACCCGGCCCATGGTCTCGTTAAGCTCTTTCCCCTTGGGCAGCACATAGATGCGCTTGCAGCGGCGGTCGGTTTCGTCCGGCCGAAGCTCGATGAAGTCCTTCTTTTCCAGCCGGGACAGCAGCCCCGAAACGGTGGGGTGGCTCAGATGAAAGGTTTCCTCAATGTCCCGGGAGCAGGGCGGCTGAGACCGCTGTGCGAGGTAGCCCATGATGTGCCCCTGAGCGGACGTCAGATCCATAGATGCCAGCGCGTTATCCATGGATGCCTTCATGCAGCCGCTGAGAACCTTCAATAGATACCCATAGTGATGTGTCAGGATGATCGCCACCTTGTCAATAATATGTAGCGTGCTACATATTAGCATATCCCTTTTCAAATTGCAAGGGGGTCATAAAAAGTTTACAATCGGGGAGTACAGGGCGCAAAACCGCCGGGATTACTTAAAATCCCGGCGGTTTGTATTATGGACGGAATCCTTCAAAAATAGACAGCCAGCCCTCTTTCAGGGCGGTGTCGTGGTCTTCCTTGCTTCGCAGCGTCCAGCTGACGCCCTGAACCCGCCACAGCCTGCGGCAGAGCCAGTTGCTTATCGTGCTGTTCCGGTCGGCGAATTTATAGGCGATAAAATCGGGACGGGACAGGAAGTTGGCAAGGTTGTGGGTCAGCAGAAATTTAAGCGTGTCCGAAAGATCGGTGCGATCCCGGAAGAAATTCTCCGAAAGCTGCCCGCGAATGATGTCCGGACGGTTTTTCCGCAGCCAGGCAATGCACCGGGGGTCAAAGGACTCGATGCAGAATACGCCCTTGTACCCCTCCAGCATCTTGCAGGCCGTTTCGGCGAGCTTTGCATGGTTGCCGTCTTCCGGCTTCAGCTCAATGATGAGGGGAACCTTTCCGTCTACCAACGTCAGGACGTCCGCAAACTGGGGGATGGTGTCTTCCGTGTTTTCCAGACGGTAGTTTTTCAGGTCTTGCGTATACAGGTCTTCGATGCGCCCGGCCTGCCCGGTGGTGCGGTTGAGCAGGGAGTCGTGCATCACACCGAGATTGCCGTCTTTCAGCAGATGCAGGTCAAACTCCATGCCATAGCCGTTCTCCACGGCCAGACGGAAGGCGGTCATGGAATTTTCGGCGGCACCGTCGCCGTGAAGGCCACGGTGGGCATAGTTCCAGCCCCGCAGTTCCTTCATGCCCGGGTGGCTGCTCCGTCCCTGAACGGCCAGCACCCACAGCAGCGCGAGGATCAGTACAATAATAAGCAGCGTCATAATTGTCCCTCCAATGCATCAATCGTCCACATCAAAGGCTTCCAGCCCCTTCTTCGCTTCCACCTTGTTGTCGCCGTGCTTCACAAAGCCCATGGTGACGAAGGACGCGAAGACGAAAATGGCGGCGTAGGGAAACAGGGTCTTATAGTCCACATGCTCCAGCAGCCAGCCCGCCACGATGGGGGTCATGATCTGGGCGGACATGGAGAAGGTATAGTACAGTCCCGTAAACTTGCCCACCTCGCTGCCGCTGCATATTTCCACCACCATGGGCAGACTGTTGACGTTGATGGCCGCCCATGCCATGCCCACCAGAACGAACAGGCCGTACAGCACCGGGCTGAAGGAGTCGGACAGCATGGTATAGATGAACGCGGCAAAGAAACTGCCTGCCAGCAGCAGCGTGCCGAAGCGGATGGTCTTCCGGCGGCCGACCTTGCTCGCCACGTTGCCCACCGGGATGTAGCTGAGAATGGCACCGGCGGTGGCGATGGTCAGGCAGGTGTTGGCCTGTGCCAGCGTCATGTGCCATGTGCGGCCTGCATAGACGGAGAACCAGGTGGTGACGCCGTTATAGCCGATGAACCACAGGGCGATGGAGGCAAGCAGGAAGCCAAGGCTCCGCTTGACATCCTTGGGCAGAGTCTCGCCGTTCTCCGTGACCTGGGTCAGATTGTCTTCCGGGTGAGCGTCCTCGTAGCGCTTCTGCTCCGCTACCAGCTTCGGCTCGTCCACGCAGAACATGACGACCGCAAGGGCGGCCAGCATAATGCCCCCCACGATGGCGAACAGGGGCAGGTAGGAAACGTACACATCCGCGGTTGTTTTGTACAGAAATGTGGTAATAATAAGGTAAATAATGCCGCCCAGGGCGCCCATCAGGTTGATGATGGCGTTGGCCTTGGAGCGCAGGGGCTTTGGGGTGACGTCGGGCATCAGCGCCACGGCGGGGCTGCGGTAAGCACCCATGGCGGTCAGCAGGATTCCCAGACCGATGATAAAGCACACCTGTTTCCAGGCATCTGGGGAAGCGTGGAAGCTGTCGGTGAGAATGGGCAGCGCCATCATCACCGCGACGGCCGCGAGGGTGCCGAACAGAATATAGGGACGGCGGCGGCCAAGGCGGGAGGTGCATTTATCGGACAGCCCGCCGAACAGCGGCAGCAGGAACAGGGCAAGAACGTTGTCCGCCGCCATGATGATGCCGGAAACGCTTTCTCCCATGTGGAAGGTTTCCGTGAGTATTTTGGGGATCAGATTGTCGTACATCTGCCAGAAGGCGCAGATGGACAGAAACGCGAAACCGACCAGTACGGTGCGCTTGGTGTTGAGCTTCATTGAGGAGCCTCCGTTCCCATGTAGATATAACCGTATTATATCTGTTCTTTTGGGAGAAGTCCAGACCTTCTTGTCTAAAGAAAGCAAAAAGCGGGTAAAATAGGCGTCAAGTCCTATTTCCGGCGCAGCACAGAATTGTGTGAATGAATCGTAAATTTTCAGCCTGAATTTACCAAAGGCAGAGAAAACGACTTGCGCATTTTCCCGGGAATGGTATAATAGACAAAAGGGAATACCACAGGATAATCGAGGTTATCGACATGAAAAAGATGCTGTTTATCATGAATCCATTTGCCGGAGTGAAGCGGGCGAACCGGCATCTGGCTGACATTTTGCTGACATTTACACAGGCGGGCTATGAGGTCATCACCCACATGACGCTGGGGCGGGGAGACGCCACCGCCGTCGCCCGGGAGAAGGGCAAAGATGTTGATCTGGTGGTCTGCTGCGGCGGCGACGGGACGCTGAACGAGACCATTACCGGCCTGCTCAGCGCCGGGGCGGACACCCCCATCGGCTATATCCCCGCCGGTTCCACCAACGACTTTGCTTCCAGCCTGAAGCTGCCCACCAACATTCTCAAGGCCGCCCAGACCATCGTGGAGGGCGAGCCGGTGAGCTACGACGTAGGGCGGTTCGGCGGCCGGTATTTTTCCTATGTTGCCTCCTTCGGTGCGTTTACCAGGTCCAGCTATGCCACACCCCAGAATGTCAAAAACGCACTGGGGCACACCGCCTACGTTCTCAGCGGCATTACGGAGCTGTCCCAGATCCGCAACGAGCACGTGAAAATGGAGATCGACGGGCAGACGGTGGAGGGGGACTTCCTCTTCGGCGCCATCTGCAATTCCACCTCCGTGGGCGGAATTCTGACGCTGGACCCCAAGCAGGTGGACATGGGCGACGGTCTGTTTGAAATTCTGCTGGTTCGCGCGCCGGAGAACCTGGGGGAAATCCATGAGTGCATCCAGGCGCTGCAAAGCCAGAAGTACAACTGCGCCATGCTCACGTTCCGCAGCGCCCAAAAGGTGCGGATCTTTGCCGACCCGGAAATGCCATGGACGCTGGACGGAGAAAAAGAAGACGGCCACGAGATGGTGGAGGTGGAGAATCTGCACCACGCCATCCGGCTGATGCAGAAGAAGGATGAGGATGCTTAACACCACATTGTGCTATGTCACCCGGGGCAGTCAGGTGCTGATGCTCCACCGGGTAAAAAAGAAAGCCGACATCAACAAGGACAAGTGGATCGGCATCGGCGGAAAATTCGAGGGGGAAGAATCCCCGGACGAATGTCTCCTACGGGAAGCCAAAGAGGAGACCGGTCTGACCCTGACCTCATGGCAGTGCCGTGGCGTGGTGACGTTCCTGAACGACACCTGCGAGGGCGAATACATGTACCTGTTTACCGCCGACGGCTTTGAAGGGAAAATGACCCAATGCGACGAGGGCGACCTGCAATGGGTAGAGCGGGAATTCCTGAACGCCCTGCCCAAGTGGGAGGGCGACCAGATTTTTCTGGACTTACTGTGGCAGAACGCACCGTTCTTCCTGCTGACCCTGCGCTACCACGGGGATACCCTGACGGAAGCGATACTGAACGGGGAAAAGATACGCTGAGACTTGAGCCGACAGACGCGCGTCTGTCGGCTTAATGTCCCTTAAAGCCTCACAGAGGAAAGCCGCCCGCAGGCGGTAAAATAAATTCGGAATCATTTTGCGTCAGGGCGTGTACCTGGGGCGAGATTTGTCAAGGGCATTTTTGCTATTCGTCGCACCTAAGCGAAAGATGATTTGCAACGCAGTATCGTTTTGTTATACTAAACTCCTTGCCCGAAGGGCAAGGAGTTCATATGAGACTTGTTTTGTGATTTCTTTCCTTATAAATCACAAAACTGGCAGCGCCGTCAGGCGATGAATAGTATGATACCTTATCGCACAGGAACGATATCTTTCCAATATTACAGCCCACCGGCCATTTGACCGGTGGGCTGTACCACTTTATTTCGTTAATTCTCCGGCCGGTGTTCTGCCGCCCCTTCGGGGTGCTCCTCAATACTACCCCGGTACCGGCTGCGCGTTTTCCATTGCATCTGCATCAACGGAAGGGGCATCCGCCCACATGGACCGATCTACATGATCTCGTTGCGCCGGACTTCTCTGCCGAGCTCGCTGGAGCGATAGAACATTTCCAGCGTGGCCGCGGTATTTATGACCTGCTGGGGGGTAATCATCAGGGATTCTGTGCCGTTCAGGACCCCAATCACATGACGGATCAGGTAATAATGCCCGGCAAACGGCCTGTCATCGTACTCGCCCAGACCGAACAGCCGGGGGCTGAAATCCGTCTGATTCTCGCCGAGCGTCCCGTAGAGCTTCAGCTCCGGCAGGGTGAGACCGGATTTGTCACCGAGGATCATCATGTTGTTTCGGTCGGAAAGATTGGCTGCCCACGCCACCTTGAAATTCAGGCTGATGCCCGCATCCGTGCGGAGGCTTCCGGAGGCGAACTCTTCGACATCGCATTCCGCCGGATCGAATCTGCGCGCAGTATGTACGCCGCTGAATGCGCCGCTTTCTTTCAGGTCGTAGATAACGCCCCGCTCGGAATGGATGATCCGGTCGCTGGTAAAGCCGCTGACCGCTGAGACCTGCGGAGATCCCAGCATCCAGAGCATCGCGTCCAGCGCATGGATGCCGATGTCGGCCAACGCGCCGCCGCCGCTGGCGGCTTTCCGGTGGAAGGTGCCCCATGAGGGGACCCCTCTGCGCCGGATTCGGTCAATTTCCGCGTAGTAAATATTTCCAAGAACCCCGTCCGCAATATAATCCCGCGCGGCAAAGTAGGCGCGCTGGAAGCGGGACGTCTGGCACACCACCAGCTGCTTGCCCAGCTTTTCGGCCAGTGCGTAAAGCCCGACTGTATCGGCGTAATGCAGGGTCAGCGGTTTTTCGCAGATCACATTCGCGCCGGCCTTCAACGCCTGCGCAACCAGTCCCTTGTGCGTGGAATTGGGCGTGCAGACGGATACCAGATCGGGATGGACTTCCTCCAGCATAGCCGCCACATCAGAGTACCAGCGGGGAATATCATGACGCAGGGCAGTGTCCCTTGCGGCCGACGCGTTCAGGTCGCACACGGCCTCCAGACTGACGTCCTGCGAAAACGCCTTGTACGCGGGAATATGCCCGGAATTCGCGATCATTCCGGCGCTGATAACAGCGGCTTTCAGTTTCTGTGTTCCCATAAATATCCTCCCTGTGTGCGCCTTTTCATGTTTGTCAAGGCTATCTTTTGCTTTTTTCCGGCCTCTTTTTCGGAATTTTATAATCTTGCATTCTATTTGAGAATTTGGTATACTTTTGCAATACCAGTCAGAAGGACGGTGATCACCATATGTCTGTGCCTGAGCCTGTCATCCTCTGCGACCCCTTTTACCATTCATCCAACTGGTTTCAGGAGATCATTGCCGGATTCCGGGACGCCGCGGCAAAAGACCGGAACAATTCTCCAATCCATATCCACAGCATGGGCACCATCGGCCAGCTGCGGCTGGAGCCGGACATTCCGGTCATCGTGACGAACAGCTCCCTGAAAAATCTTACTTCCGCGGTTCAGCAGCTGCGGCAGGCGGGAATCCCGGTTATTCTTTCCGGCGTGGACGGCGCCCACTTTGGCTCCGACATCTGCTCCGTGGCGTCGGATTCGGCGCTGGCCATGACCCAGATGGTAAGGTATCTGCTGTCCTATGACCGGAAGCGGATCGCTCTGGCAGGGTTCTGGTCCTCGTCCAGAAACGATATGGCGTTTCTGGATGCGGCCGTCGCCGCCGCGGACCGCTTCGGGTATCCGATTTCCCCGCAGAGTATTTTCCTCTGGGAAAACCAGCTGGATGAAAGCCTGAACGCGTTCTTTCAGAAGTACGAGGACTACAACGCGGTGATCTGCCCCAACGACACCATCGCCATCTGCCTGACGCGGGCGTGCCGGGAGCGGGACATCCGGATACCGGAAACGCTCTTTGTCACCGGCGCAAGCAATATGCGGATCAGTCAGAAGTTTGAACCGTCCATCACGACCATCAGCATGGACTTCCGGGAGATCGGAAAGGAAACCTACTACGTCAGGGAGCATCTTATCCGGAGGGAGAGCAAGTGCAGCCGTATCAGCGTGTCGATCCCGGCCTGTATCATTCCAAGGGAAAGCACGGGAAACCTTTCGCTGAAGGAGGCGCTTCCTCAGGCCGGAAGCCAGAGCGTTTCCACCTTCGAGAGCGGAAACAATTTCTTCACGAACCCTACCATCAATTCCCTGATCCGCTTTGAAAACTGCCTGTCCAACCGGGACGAGATCGATCAGAAGATCATCATGGCAATTCTGCAGGGAAAGAGCTATGAGCAGATGGAGGAGATGCTCTTTATGAGCGGCAGCGCGATCCGCTACCGCCGGAGCAGGATCTTCCGGGACGCAGGGGTCTCCAACCGGGCGGAATTCGAGCAGCTGCTGACATCCCTGTATTCTATCTGACAGTATATATCATTCTTCATTTCCCGGGGATTCACAAGGTCACAATTTGTAATTGGCCAATTCTGAAAAATAACATTGACACGAGAAGCTGACAGGGGATATAATAAAAAAATGCCTTTAGAATTCGGAGTATGTACCAACTTCCTTGAGACGCCGGACACCGACCCGGTGGGCATGTGTCTGATTCCGGTGATCGCGGAAGCGGGCTTTCAGTACGTCGAGCTGCCCTTGTGCCATGTGGCGGCCCTTTCCGACAGGGAGTTTGAACGTCTTGCGGATGTTATTCATAGCAGTGGGCTTCGCAGTCCGGCCGCCTGCAACCTGTTCCCGGATCAGATGCCCCTGCTGGGCGGGCAAGCAAACCCGGGGGAAATTTCCGCCTATCTGGAACACGCCTTATGCCGTGCTTCCCGGCTGGGGATACGGAAAGTCGTGTTTGCCAGCGTTTCCGCATGGACTGCCTACGGCAGCTGTCAGGACAGGCGGGCGGAAATCGTGGAGCTGGTTCGTGGGACAGTGGCTCCCGCCTTTCAAAAATACCAGATCCGGCTGCTGCTGGAGGGACTCCGCAGGCAGGTCTGCAATGCGGTGAATACCCTGCCGGAAGCGGCAGAAATCTGCCGGCAGGCGGCGCATCCTTATGTAGGGGTGATGGCAGACCTGTATCACATGAGCTGCAATGGAGAGTCTCCAGACGAGCTTGCCGTATACGGAAACGAGATAGAGCACGTCCACATTGCGGAGCGGGACCGGCTCCTGCCGTTTGCCGGTGTGTCGGCGGAGCTGACCGCCCTGACAAAACAGCTGGCGGACGGTGCCTACGAAGGGCATATCAGTTTCGAGGCCCGTGCCCCGTTTACGGTACCGGCAATGCGGGCAGCCCGGGAAAACATCTGCCGGATTCTTACGTCCGGAATCAGGAACTAAAGAAGCCCTGATAAAATCGCTGTTCGGTCGAAACGATTTTATCAGGGCTTTTCTGCTTGGCAGGTAAGTGCCGTTTTTCGGATGGCTTGCCGATCGTTTGAGAAAAAACGACAACTTTTACACTATTCTTAAATTATATCATATATCTTCCTGTTTTACAACACTGACTTTTTCCCGTTTTGCCTTGCTTTTTCCACGTTGAATAGAAATTCACTCCACATTATACTAAAATTGAGTTTAGGGTGCGGCGATAATTGGCACAAATGCTCATATCAGAAAACAGGAGGAAACAAAAATGAAGAAAATGCTCGCTCTGTTGCTCGTTGTCATGATGATTCTGTCCATGGCGGCCTGCGGCTCGAAGAACGCTGCGGGAAATACGGAGACAAAAGCGCCTGCCGGAAACGCCCCCGCCGCTTCCGGAGAAAAGGTTACCATTAATTTTGACAGCTGGTCCAACGTGGACTCCGGCTGGACGGACTGCTATACCGCGATTTATGAAGAATTCCACAAGCAGTATGGCGACACCATCACAATCAACCCTGTAGGCAATTCCTATGCCGATACGCTGAGCACCCTGTTGCTTCAGGCTTCCGCCGGGAACACCCCCGACGTGGCCATGGTCAAGGCTGAGTGGCTGCCCCAGCTGATGGAGCTGGATTGTCTGGCGGACATCAAGCCCTACATCAGCGAAGAGGCTCTGGCCGACTACGGCGAGGCTTCCCTGAGCAGCTATACCACCGCTGACGGCTCTCTGGTCGCGCTGCCTTACTTCGGCCAGCCCTACGCCATGTTCTACAATAAGACCCTGCTCGAGAAGGCCGGTGTGAGTGTCCCCACCACCTTTGATGAGCTGCTGGAGGCTTCCGCCAAGGTCGCCGCGCTGGGCAATGACGAGAACGGCAACAAGATCTACGGTCTCGGTCTGGTCAACTCCGGTCTGGAAGTTGCCGAAGGCTACAACATCTTCCCCTGGATGTGGGCACGGGGCGGTGAATTCATCGATGCGGACGGCAAGATTGTCCTGAACAGCGACGCCAACCTGAAGGCTTTCACCGAAATTCAGGAGCTGTACACCTCCGGTCAGTCTCCCGTCGGCCTGAGCTTCAAGGAAATGCGCAATCTGTTTGCTTCCGGGAACCTCGCGTTCTTCTGGGATCTGGAATCTCAGACCGCTTCCTTCGTGCAGGCCAGCTCCAAGGGCGAAGCCTTCCTGGATGAGATCGGCGCGTTCCCCATCCCCGGTGCCACTGCCGGGCAGTCCGTTGGCTATGTTTCCGACGTTGTTCTGGTCGTGTTCAAGTCCTGCAAGAACATGGAGGCCGCCGGCGTCGTTGCTGAGTTCCTTGGCGGCGAGGACACCATTCAGATCATGTTCGACTACGGCAAGGGCAAGATGAGCTCCCGTACCTCCGTTATGGATCACGTTTTTGCCAACGTGGAAAGCGAATTCACCGCAGCTTACGTTGAGGCCATGAAGCAGTGCCGCTCCCTGCCCGCTATGGATATGGGCTTTGCGGATGCTGACGAAGCCATCACCGACGCCGTCGCCCGGCTCGCGACCGGCGCGGATGCCGCCACTGTCCTTGCGGATCTGGATGCCGAGGTCAGAGAGCTGTACGGCCAGTAATACCCGCCGTTCCATTGCAGTAGTAATGGATGCTTGGACATAACTTGGGTTGTCCGGTAGGAACCCTGCCGGACAACCTTTTATGCGGGGACCCTTCTCAAACGGAAAAAGGCGTTTTCAGGGTGCCCGCAAGAAAGGAGCTGCATATGGGACGTAACAATTCCATGCAAAAACCATCCATCGTGACCCGGCTGAAATCAGATCAGGCTGTGGCCGTGGGCTTTATCTCCCCGGCACTGGTCGTTCTGTCCTGCGTCATTGCCATCCCCATCCTCCGGGGCATCTGGACAAGCTTCTGCGACTGCAGCCTGCGCAACCTGATGTCTCCGACCTGGGCGGGGCTTAAAAACTATATTGCCCTGTTCAAAAAAGGTGAATTTTTCACCTATTTTTTCCATACTCTGGTGTTTGTTTTCTTTACGGTCAGCATCCAGCTGATTCTGGGAATGGGCGTTGCCCTTCTGCTGAACAGCAAGATCCGCGGCAGGGCTGTTTTCCGGGGCATGATGCTGATCCCGTGGACGATCCCCTCCGTCGTCGTCGCGCTGGTCTGGAGATGGATCTTACAGCAGCAGTACGGCGTCATCAACTATCTGCTGATGAAGGTGGGGATCATAGATGGCATGAACCTTTCCTGGACCATGGACGCCACGCTGGCGATGATCTCCATAGTGGCGGCCTGCGTATGGAAGCAGCTGCCATATATGACCGTGATGATTCTGGCCGGTCTTCAGTCTGTGGACAGTTCCCTGCTGGAAGCGGCCTGTATCGACGGCGGCAACCCGTTCCAGCGGTTCTGGCACATTGTGCTGCCCTCCATCCGTCCCGTTCTGTTCACATCTGTCTGGCTGGCGATCACGCAGAATTTTCAGCAGTTTACCATCATCAACAATATGACCGGCGGCGGCCCCGTGGACGCGACCACGACGCTTTCCATCGCTGCCTATAAGGCGGCGTTCCAGTCCTATAACTTCGGCGAGAGCGCAGCCATCGGCGTAATCTGGATGGTATTCCTGTTTGTGCTGACGTTCATCAGCAACAAGGCAAACGAGAACCACGCAGATACCCTGTAAGGAGGTGCCGCAAGATATGAAGATCCGCAAAAAACTCCCGAGTGTGCTGAAATACGGGGCGCTGCTGCTGACGATCATCCTTTTGCTGTTCCCGATCTACTGGATGGTGATCTGCTCCCTGATGCCGACCCACTACCTGACCGTTCTGCCCCCTCACTTTGTTCCCGTGGATATCACGCTGGACAACTACATCCAGATTGCCCAGACACCAAAGTACGTGGCCTATTTCCGCAACAGCGTCATCGTTGCGGTCGGAACCGTGCTGACGACGCTGGTGCTGTCGGTTCCTGCGGGATACGCTTTTTCCCGCTACCGGTTCCGGGGAAAGTCCGCGCTGCTCAGCGCGGTCATGTCGGTTCAGATGTTCCCCATCGTGGTGATTCTGGCGTCGCTGTACATTTTTTATACAAAGCTGGGCCTGCTGAGCAGCTACCCCGGCCTGATCCTTTCCGACACGACCTTCGCCCTGCCGCTGGCGGTCACGCTGGTAAAGTCCTTCTTCGACACCGTGCCCAAAAGTCTGGACGAATCCGCCCGCATCGACGGAGCCGGGAAAATGCGCACGCTGGTGGAGATCCTGTTCCCGCTGGTGAAGCCCGGCATTGTCGCTGTATGCATCTATACGTTCCTGAACGCATGGGATGACTATATGATGTCCCTCATTATCATGCAGGATGCCTCGATGAAAACGCTGCCTGTGGGCATTGCGGAAACGTTTCTGGGGGAGTACTGCTATAATTACGGCGGCATGATGGCGTTTGCCGTGATCGGTTCGCTGCCCATCGTCCTGCTGTTCATCTTTCTCCAGAAACACATGATCGCCGGCCTGACCGCCGGAGCCGTAAAGGGATAAGCATATGTCGCTGTATGACAGACTATGGAACGGAAACGGAAAACGCCGCGAAGAAGCGCCGGAAGCACCCGGCGCCCCTGCGCGTTTTGAGCGGCTGGTGGTAAGCAGAGCCATTCAGCTGCTGGAGCTGAATGTCGTCACAGTCCTTCTGTGTATTCCCGTCGTCACCATCCCCGCGGCCTTTTCCGGCATGGCGAGGGTGCTGATGCTCTACTGGCGGGACATGCCGGTGATCCACATGTGGGGCGAGTATTTTGCCGGATTCCGGGAGAACTTCTTTGAAAAGCTGCTGATTTGGCTGGTTCTGACGCTGGCGCCTGTTTCTATCCCCCTGTTTTTCCTGTTTCTGGGGCTTCGGGAGGCCGCGATCGCCGCGCTTGTCTGCCTTGGCGTCCTGTCTTTCCTGCTGAAAAGCTACTGGTTTCCGCTGTGCGCCCTCGTCAGGCTCACCCCGTGGCAGAATGCCGTCAACGCGCTCATCCTGATGGGCAAGGAGTGGAAGTACAGTCTGTGGATGCTGGTTCTGGTAGCGATTCCCTATGTCGTGTGCGCGTGCTTCCTTCGCTATACGTTCCCGTTCTGGTGCCTGTGCATATTTGCGCTGGGGCAGCTGATCCAGTGCGCCTTTGCCGGCAGCGCCATTGACCGGAATCATCTTCTGAAGTAGATATTATGAAAATGCAGCTGCCCCGGTCTGTACAGGCCGGGGCAGAAATTATTCGGTTTGCGTTGGCGGCGGAACTGGGAGAAAACGGTAGAATTGTACTATTTTTACCTGTATCCCTTGCAATTTGCGCGGTTAAGTGGTGTGCTGATAGCAGCATTGTGGGACTGAGTACGGCGGCCTGTTTTTGGGACGCTGTACCGGCCGAAAATAAAGGAAGAAGGTTGCATCATGAAGAAATTGCTGGCTTTGCTGATGGCGGTCGCCGTGACATTCCAGCTGGTGACGCCGGTTTTCGCGGACACCGAAGGAACGGAGGAAACCACCGCCCCAACCGAGGACGTCGTGGAGACGGAGACCCCCACCGAAGCGCCTGCCGAGGAGACGACTGCGCCCACGGAGGAAACGGCCGCGCCTACCGAGGAAACCTCTGCGCCCACGGAAGCCACAGAGGAGACTGAGGAAGCCACCGAGGAAACCGTGGAGGACATTGCCCTGTTCGCGGATGACGGGGACGTGATCGCTTCCGGCGAGTGCGGTAAAAATGGGGATAATTTGACATGGGTACTTACGGGGGATGGTACGCTGACCATTTCCGGCAGCGGGGATATTGCAGATTTTTCAAAAGAAAAGGAATCCAATGATGGAACTGACCACACGACGGCTCCTTGGAGTAGATATTGGGGAGAAATAACCGCGGTTGTGATAGAATCCGGAGTGACAGAAATTGGCGTTTCAGCTTTCTACGGCTGCATCGGCTTGGCCAGCGTAACAATTCCGGATGGCGTAGCCGTCATCGACGACAGTGCCTTCTACGACTGTCTCGGTTTGACCAGTGTGACAATACCAGGGAGCGTAACGAGCATTGGCAAGGAAGTGAGATCGTCTATACGCCCAGGCTGACCAACGCGCAGGGCACCGTTACGGACATCCGGCTGGAAGGCGCGGACGCGGAGCTGTTCGCGGCTGAGGTGGTTGACGGCGTTGTACACCTGACCATGGCAAAGGGCTGCACGTATTCCACCAGAAAGACCTACAAGGTCATCCCTGTTCTGACCTTCTGCGGTCAGGAGGTCACAGGCAGCACCCTGAGCATCCGGGTCACCCAGAGCACGGTGAAATTGGCGAAGCTCTCGAACCGGACGGTGTATCAGTCCCAGACCGCGCCGCTGGTGCAGGTGCTGAGCATCACCAGCCCGGCGACGGCAGAATTCGGAGAGATCACCCTGAATTCCAGAAGCACCGCCGCGCTCCGGAACGCGGTGGAAGCTGCCGGAGGGATAGAAGTCAGCGGGGGAGTTGTCAGAATCCCGGCGAAGGCGTTCGCTTCCCTGAAACCCGGCAGGTACACGGTGATTCTGGACGTTACTCCGGAAAATGCCGCCGCAGACGCAAAACCCATTCAGGCCAGATTCACGCTGACCGTTCAGAAATAACGAAAACCTCCCGGGGCAGTTTTGAAACTGCCCCGGGAGAGATTTTTGCCCCCCAAAAAACACCAGCACGATACATCTGCCTGCTTTCCCTTGACGGATGCACCGTGCCGGTGGCTTTGATTCATACTAATACTAAAACCTAATTAAACGCTTTAATACTATTTCCTGATTAAAATCTTTGATTTTAATCAGGAAATAGTATCAGGCACTTCCAGTGTTCCCGATTTGTGCCATGCAGCTCCATCGCAGCACATCAGAATGGTATCCTGCGGAAATTGTTTGGATAATTCCCGCAGAAACAGATTCATACACGCAGTATTGCAATAGGGCATGACAAGAAAACAGGATTCCCCAGTCAGCGGCTCGACCGCACCATAGGCATACCGGTATTCCCGAATATGGTGACATGGAACGCTGGGTCGGATGCCTTTTTCGCACCAGCAGTACTTGGGATGGTTGATGCGGCCGAAGCCTGCCTCATCCTGGAACATAAGGCACACTTTTCCACAGCCCATGTGGAGATTTTAGTATCAACGCCTTTTGTGTCCATGAATAGGATTCAGAAAATACTCAAAATGGTTTTTTGTAATTTCCCCTGATTGCCTTTACTTTTCTCCCTTTTTACAGTATAATTAAGGCAACACCGCACAAATGCGTCTGCGGGTCACAGCGAGTCTTTTGCACCAGCTCCGCAGTTACAAAGCTGGGAAATACATACAGGATTCCTCCGGCTTTGTAACTTTGATCTGGCACAAAATCTTCTGCTATGCCTCCTTGCCGATTTATGCGGTGTTGCCCTAATTGCTTGATCAAACTTAACCACCGGCTGTGCCGGCGGCAAAAATTAGCATCCGGCGAGGAGTAAAGCAGGCAAGAAAAAATTCGTTAATGGGCAAGCTTTTCCGCTTCCGCCGCAAAGACCATATGGAATGATTTTGGAGGTACTCATGAAAGAATTCGTCCGTGTCCTGAAATTCACCTTTTTCTCCATCAGCGCCGGTCTCATCGAAATGGGAAGCTTCGCCCTGCTGAATGAATTTACCCATTTCCCATACTGGCCCTGCTACCTGCTTGCCCTGTGCCTGAGCGTACTCTGGAACTTTACCCTGAACCGGAAATTTACCTTCCAATCCGCCGCCAACGTGCCCGTAGCCATGGCAAAGGTTGCCGCCTATTATGCGGTCTTCACGCCTCTGTCCACCCTTCTGGGCAATTATCTGGCCGGCAGTCTGGCGTGGAACGAATACCTGGTAACAATTGTGAATATGCTGCTGAATTTCTCCACGGAGTTTCTCTATCAGCGGTTTTTCGTCTTCGGCAAGTCCCTGGACAGTGCGAAGCAGGCGTAAATGCAAAAGCGAAAAAGCAATGTCACGCAGACTGAATAATCCAGCAAAAAGCAGGACACAAAAGTGTGTCCTGCTTTGTTCGTTCAGTTCATTGTACCCTCGGAGCGGGCGAACAGGTCGCCGATCCGCTGCCTGAGAGCCTTTGCTTCCGGGGTGTCCGATGCGCCGTAGGCGTCGATCCAGTCCGCCGACGCCTGCTGGGCGTCCTTCATGGCGGCAAGGTCGCAGCCCAGGTCCGCCACCCGGAATGCGGGCAGGCCGGACTGCCGGGAGCCGAAGAAATCTCCGGGGCCCCGCAGACGCAGGTCTTCCTCAGCGATCTTGAAGCCGTCGGTGGTTTTGCACAGGGCTTTCAGGCGCTGGAGCGTCTCCGGGTTGCGGTTGTGGGTGGTGAGGATGCAGTAGCTTTTTGCCTTGCCCCGGCCTACCCGGCCGCGGAGCTGGTGCAGCTGGCTCAGACCGAACCGGTCGGCGTCCTCAATGACCATCAGCGTGGCGTTGGGAACGTCCACGCCCACCTCGATGACCGTGGTCGCCACCATGACATCCGCTTCCCCACGGGCGAAGGACGCCATGGCCGCCTCCTTTTCCGCACCCTTCATCTGCCCGTGGAGCAGAGCGATGCGCAGGTCGGGGAAAACCGTCTGCTGCAAGGTCTCCGCCCAGACGGAGGCGGCCTTGATGCCTAGCTCCTCGTTTTCTTCCACCGCCGGGCAGACCACGAAGCACTGATGTCCCTCCGCCACCTGCTTCCGGATAAAGGCGTTGATCCGGGGACGGTAGCTCTCCCCCACCAGAAAGGTGTCCACCGGCTCCCGTCCCGGGGGCAGCTCGTCCAGAATGGATACATCCAGATCGCCGTAGAGGATCAGCGCCAGCGTCCGGGGGATAGGCGTCGCCGACATCACCAGCAGATGGGGATCTTCCCCCTTGGCGGAAAGGCGGCTGCGCTGTCCCACGCCGAAGCGGTGCTGTTCGTCGGTGATGACCAGCCCCAGATTGTCAAACCGGGTGGACTCCGACAGCAGCGCGTGGGTGCCGATCACCACTTGAACTTCCCCGGCGGCGATGCGCTCCCGCACGTCCTTTTTCTGCTTTCCCGTCATGGAGCCGGTGAGCAGCGCCACGGATACCCCCAGGGGGACGAACAGGGCGCTCAGAGAGGCGAAATGCTGCTCAGCAAGGATCTCCGTGGGCGCCATCAAAGCGGTCTGAGCGCCATTTCTCGCGGCGCAGTAGGCGGCGGCGGCCGCCACCATGGTCTTGCCGCTGCCCACGTCTCCCTGTACCAGCCGGTTCATGGGAATGCCCCGACGGAAATCCTCCAGAATTTCCCCCACCGCCCGGCTCTGGGCACCGGTGAGGGTAAAGGGCAGGCTGTCATAAAAGGGCGCCATGTCGAAATCCGTGTAGGGTTCCGTCTTTTTTTCCTTCCGGGCAGCGCGCATCAGGGCGAGTCCCGCGGAGAATACGAAGAATTCCTCGAAGATCATCCGCTTTTTCGCCAACTCTGCCTCCGCCATGGAATTCGGCTCGTGGATGGCAAAATATGCCCGATTGGCAGGCAGAATGCCGTATTTCTCCCGCACCTCGGCGGGAAGAATCTCCTCCGGCGGGTCGCACACCGCCAGCGCCTGCTGCACCAGCCGGAGCAGCGCCGCGTTGGTCAGTCCCGCGGTCAGGGGATAAATGGGCAGAATGCGCCGGGTGGTCACGGGCTGGGACTCCGGCGTCTCGAACACGGGACTCGTCATGCTGTAGCCGATGAAATCCCCGCTCACCGCGCCGTAGAAAATGTACTCCCGGCCATATTCCAGCTGCTGGGCGGCAAAGCGGCTGTTGAAAAATGTCACGTTCAGCCGCCCGGTGGAATCTGCCACCTGCACCTTGGTCAGGTCCAGCCCCTTGCGGATGTGGTTGGTGCGGGGAGTGTTCATCACCATGGCGCGAAAACAGGCAGGGACATCCGGCTCCAGCTTTTCGATGGGAACCAGCTTCGTCCGGTCCTCGTACCCTCTGGGGAAGTGGCAGATGAGATCCCGGAGGGTGAAAATATTCAGCTGGGCAAGCTGCTTTGCCCGCACCTCCCCCACGCCCTTGAGCATCGTGACGGGGTCAGACAGTTTTGCCATGGTTACACCTCCCGGGAAAATCTATAGCACATTACGGGCGGTTCTGAACAGATCGGCGATTTGTTCAGAGTTTCCCCTTACAAAATGAAAAAACTCCCTCCAAGCACTGCTCGGAAGGAGATATTTTCAGAGAAATCAGGCCAGCTTGTTCAGCTTCAGAGTCATGCTGCTCTTCTTCCGGGCAGCGTTGTTCTTGTGCAGGAGACCCTTGTTGACAGCCTGATCGACGGCCTTGACGGCGGTCTTGTAAGCAGCGTCGGCGGCAGCCTTGTCACCGGACACCACAGCGGCGTCGAACTTCTTCAGGTTGGTCTTCAGCTCGGACTTGTCAGCCTTGTTCTTCTCGTAAGCGATCTTGGAAGAAATGACATCCTTCTTAGAGGACTTGATATTGGGCATGGATTCCACCTCCTTCTGTTCGTTTTCCATACAGATACGCATTATAACGCCTTGACGCGATAAAATCAACCCTTTTTTCAAAAATTTTTGCCGTTCCGGGCGTAAGAAGCTTCTCCCCGGCCATCCCGCCCCGGTGGGCGGACGCCGGGGCCTGCGCGGAGAATTGTCAAGCCCTAATTTTTGCACAAAAAAATGTTCATGGTAAAATCCACGACCCGCGGAAAAGTGGGAAATCCGTCGAAGCGTGTCGGATCTTTTTATGTGAACCAAAACTGCATATCCACAGCATGCCCCGCCTGTGGAAAACCCCTGTGGAAAAACCTGTGGAGATTGTGGAAAACTCTGAGTTATCAACAGGATTTTTTGCTCTTTTCTTTTTTTGCTTTTCTTGTGGAAAAGTCTGCATATATCCATGCATATTCCGTTCTCCGCCCAAAAACGGGACGTGTTACGTCACCGTCGGAAGGAAGCCGTTACCGGAAAAACATCGGGGAAAAGTTGTCTTCCTGTAAAAAATGCTGTCGAAAGCCATTGGCGCTTTCTCTCAACTGTGAAAAATTTGTGAAAAACCGCCAAAGAATGATTTTACGCTTCCGGGGAATACTGGAGAGGAACGGGAATGGAAGCTCCATTTCCCAGTATCACCACACAGGAGGCTGCCATGCAGGGAAAAGTAGAGATATGCGGCGTCAACACATCGAGACTTCACGTTTTGTCTCAGGTGGAAATGGACGCCCTGCTCCGCCGGGCGCAGGCGGGCGACGAAGACGCCCGGGAAAAACTCATTGAAGGAAATCTGCGGCTGGTTCTCAGTGTCATACAGCGCTTTGACAAGCGGGGCGAAAACCCCGACGATCTGTTTCAGGTGGGGTGCATCGGCCTTATCAAGGCCATCTCCAATTTTGATCCGGACAAGCAGGTGCGCTTTTCCACCTACGGCGTTCCCATGATCGCGGGAGAGGTGCGGCGGTACCTGCGGGACAACAGTGTCATCCGGGTCTCCCGTTCCATCCGGGATGTGGCCTACCGGGTGCTTCAGTGTAAGGAAGCCCTGATCACCCGCCTGGGGCGAGAGCCGACGCTGGAGGAAATTTCCAAGGAGCTGGAAATCCCTCTGGAGGAGGTCAGCCGGGCGCTGGACGCAGTGTGCGCCCCTGCGAGTCTGTATGACCCGGTCTATTCCGACGGCGGCGACCCGCTGACGGTGATGGATCAGGTGCGGGACACCAAAAACACCGAGGACGGCTGGATGGAGCATATCACCCTGCAAAACGCCTTCCGCGCCCTGAACGACCGGGAAAAGCAGATTCTCTCTCTGCGGTTTTACGACGGGAAGACCCAGATGGAGGTGGCCTCCGCTCTGGGTATCTCCCAGGCGCAGGTGTCCCGGCTGGAAAAGGGCGCCATTGGCGCCATGCGCAAATCCGTCAGCGTTTCGTAGAACAGTCATACTCCTTCTTTCTGGTGCATAGGCTTTTCCAGAGGAGGGTGGGATTATGTCAATGCGATTCACCCAGCTGCAATGCAAGGAAGTCATCTGCGTCAGCGACGGGCGACGGCTGGGGTTTGTGACGGACGTGCAGGTGGAAATTCCCAGCGGGAACGTCTGCGCCATCGTCGTCCCATGCCCCGCGCGGTTTCCGGGGGGCTTCGGACGGCGGGACGATTTTATCATTCCATGGAACTGCATCAAGCGCATCGGCCCGGACATCGTGCTGGTGGAGGCGAAGCCCGACGACTGCCGGGTGCCGAGAGGAAAGCCGGGGCTGCCAAGATAGCGCAGCCCCGGCGCAATTCTTTTCCCCGCACCGGAATTTTTTTGCGTTTTTTGGGAAATAATGCTTGCAATTACGCGTTCCATCCTATATAATGACTCAGCATGGGCTTTGACCCGTGACATTTCAAAACCACACACCCGGGGATCGGCCGCCCCCGTGTCCGGAAGGACGGGCTGCCGGGATGATCGGGGTGGAGGAAAAACAAAAGGAGAAATTGTAAAATGGCTGTCGTATCTATGAAGCAACTGCTGGAGGCCGGTGTACACTTCGGTCACCAGACCCGCCGCTGGAACCCCAAAATGGCTCCCTACATCTACACCGAGCGCAACGGCATCTACATCATCGACCTGCAGAAGACCGTAAAGAAGCTGGAAGAGGCTTACTCCTTCGTCCGTGACCTGTCCGCCAACGGCGGCAACGTGCTGTTCGTCGGCACCAAGAAGCAGGCTCAGGAAGCCGCCCGCGCCGAAAAAGCCGCGCAGCAGACCTCCTATGAAGCACCAGAGGAAGATCCGGTGAGCGCCTACATCGCAGAGGAAGAAGTGGCGCAGAAAAAAGTCAGCTGTCAGAGCGACGAGCCAGTGTCCATGAAAAAGATCGTACTCCCAGTCATCGTGCTCGGCCTCATCATCGGCCTCGTCATCGGCCTCGTCGTCACCCAGCCATGGAGCAGCGGCGCCGACGACACAGCAGAAGCAACCGACGAAGCCACCACCGGCATCGTGATGATGGTGGAATGATAAAGTTACCACGCCCTGAGCGACCACAAGCTGTGCGCCAGAGCGTGGTTTTTTCGTCCAGCTCGCCAGCAGAAAATCTGTAAACTGACCAAAAAATGCAAAACTGGTACGTTTTGAGCAAAATTGGCAAGAAAAAATCCTTGACAGTATGATATAATGAAGCGAACAAATCACCAGGAAAGGATTGACCATCATGACCCTCTCCAGTAGAATCTTAGAGAAGAGAAGAGAAGAGAAGAGAAGAGAAGAGAAAAGCGCGTAGTCCGCGCTGATCTTTGCGCGCAAAATTTCAGAGAACCTATTTCACAGACGCATCCCGTGCGTGGCACCTCCGCGCCCGCCGTGCGTCTGTTTTTCGTGTCTCCGCGCAGCGCGAAAGGGGGCGGCGTCCATGCGTAAGCTCAGCAGAAAAATTTTGAGTGCGTTGCTCGCGCTGGCGCTTCTCGCTAGCGTCCTGCCGCTCGGCGCAGCGCCAGCGCAGGCAGCAGACAGCGGCTATTCCTTCGACGCTGCCACAGGCACGCTGACCATCACCGACGCCAGTGTTCTGGATAACATAGAGTTCAACCAAGGGGACATTGATCTCAGCAAGATGGAACATCTTGTGATCACAGCTGATAACGCGAGCATTCCAAACTTCGCATTTAGGAACAATGCATTGCTAAAATCGGTATGTGTCACTGGTGAAAATATCACCGTTGGTAGCTATGCTTTTTACAAATGTTCCAATCTTGACACTGTACTGCTATTGGGGGAAGTGCCTTCGATTGGTGGCTACGCATTTTGTAATTGTACAAGTTTACGCGCTCTGGAGTTTACTGGTGGAGACGGCACTGAGATTAAATCTTTAGCATTTCGTGGCTGTACAGCGCTGCAATCGATGGTGTATTCTGGTTTAATTGCACCAACATTTGCAATAGATTGCTTTTCTCAAATTCCGGATGCTCGTTGTAAGCTTCCTCGATAGTCCCTAAAACCTCTGATACTGCTTGATGATATTCCGGTTCGTTCGGAAATCTTCTTTTCAAGTTGTCTAAAACTTCACTTGCCTTCATGACTGAATTTTATATTTAGAATGTTATACCATTTTGTTATCCGTACGCCGTTTGTTTAACGACGTGGCAAAGGTAAGCTAATTTTTGACACTAGCAAATAATTGAAAGAGAAAATGCGTAAAAAATATCATTTAGATATATTAAGTTTGAAAAAACGACGAAATGTTATTCATCTCTATGCTTGAAACTCTTATAGATCGGAACGAACAC
>ERZ826146.1249-NODE-1249-length-24529-cov-5.500735_pt1 | contig 24529 bp, 20 predicted proteins | sample MGYA00519857_ERZ826146 | MGnify/ENA primary metagenome ERZ826146 (study PRJEB31778, sample SAMEA3449222) | human gut metagenome | biome: human gut; feature: human-associated habitat; material: faeces | place: United Kingdom | collected 2010/2012 ...
CCGGCCCCTACCGGGTGGTTTCTCCTTCCCGTGCGGTTGCCGTAAGGTCTGCCCTCATCCGGCCCTGCGGGGCCACCTTCCCCCTCAGGGGAAGGCTGGGGTTACAGCGCCTTGGCTGCCGCCACGGCGGTTGACCAGGCGATTTGGAGGTTATAGCCACCGGTGCGGGCGTCCACGTCAAGGACCTCCCCGGCAAAGTACAGACCCGCGCACAGCTTGCTGGCCATCGTCTTGGGGTCTACCTCGCGGACATCGACGCCGCCGGCGGTGATGACGGCGTGCTCCTTATCGCCCAGCGCGCTGACCGGCACCTGCCAGTGCTTGCACAGGTCAACGAGCGCCTGCTTCTGCTCCCGCGTGATCTGCGCGGCCTTCGTGGCAGGGTCGATGCCCCACTTTTCGACGGCGACGGGGCGCATCGAGTTGGGCAGCAGCTTTGCCAGCGCCCCCTGCGCACTGTGGCTGCCCTGCTCCGCAAAGTCGCGGGTCAGGCGGTCATAGAGCGTTTTTTCATCCAACGCGGGCTTTAAGTCAAACTCACAGATATAGCGGTGCTTCGTTATATCCTCAATGTAGGTGCTGGCCGACAGGACGAGCGGCCCGGACAGGCCGAAGTGGGTGAACAGCGCCTCGCCCTGCTCGGTAAACAGCGGCTTGCCGTCACAAAGCAGCGTCAGCGTAACGTTGCGCAGGGCCAGGCCCATCATGCGGCGGCAGGCCGGGTCGGGGCTGACCAGACTGCACAGGCTGGGCTGCGGCGGCATGATCGTGTGCCCCGCCTGCCGCGCCAGCCTGTAGCCGCTGCCATCGCTGCCGGTGGCAGGATAGCTGATGCCGCCCGTAGCGATCAGCGTGTTTTCTGCCCGCAGCGTCTCGCCGCGGTCCGTCACAGCACCCTTGCAGGCGCCGTCCTCGATGACCAGCTTTTTTGCGCTGCCGCGCACAAATTTCGCATCGCGTGCATAATCGCGCAGCGCGGCCAGCACGTCGGCGGCGCGGTCACTCCGGGGAAATACCCGCCGCCCGCGCTCGGTTTTGAGCGGCACGCCGAGTGACTCGAACAGCTCCATGGCCGCCGACGGCGGGAAGGCGTAAAGGCTCGAATACAAAAACCGCCCGTTATGCCGCACATAGGGCAGAAACTCCCGCACGTCGCTGTCACTCGTGACGTTGCAGCGTCCCTTTCCGGTGATAAGCAGCTTTTGGCCCGGTCCCTTGGGGTTGTGCTCCAGCACGGTCACGGTCAGCCCGCGGGCACAGGCGGCCCCGGCTGCCATCAGGCCCGCCGCGCCGCCGCCGATGACCAGTAGATCTGTCATGCGTTCTCCCTTCGTTTGTCAATTTTTCTCGGTCTGCCGTACAAAAGCAGCCCGGCAAATGCGTACAGGACCAGCAGCGGATGCACCGTTGCCAGGTACATCGTGCTGGTGCCGATGCCGAAGCTGGACACCTCGACAAAGGCGATCATGGCACAGCGCAGCAGCGCAATGCCGAAGATGCCGAACAGCAGCAGCCACGGCACAACGGTCTGTGCCGTGCATTTTTGACGCCGCTGCGGCAAAAGCTCTGCCAGCTGGCACAGCACGGCGCAGAGCACGCCCACCGTAAGCAAAATACTGCAGACCCGCGTCCAGCCCTGCATGACGGCAAAGACCGTCTTTTGGTACGGGCTGTAGTAGGGCGTGTCCTCCCCCGCGTTGGCGGCGCTGTTGAAGCCGCAGTGCAGGTAGCCGGACCAGGCGGCAAAGTCGTCCTCGGTGCCGATGGACCGCAGCGTCTCATAGGGCGCACAGTCCCGCAGGCCCAGCACATGCCAAAAGCCGTTCCAGGTCTCGGCCAGCGTCGAAGGGACGTAAGCCGCCGAGATCGGCTGGCTCGTCGCCACGCGCCTGCCGGTGCGGCTGGGCAGTGTGCCCGCGTCGCAGGCGGCGTTGATCTTATCGGCCACAGTCTGCCAGTAGGCGTCGGCGGTCTTAGCGTCGGCGTAGATGCCCTCAAACTGCGCGGCGCGGCGGATGGCCCAATAGAAGCTGCCCGCGCGGTAGTCGTCGAGATTTGGGTCGCGGAAATCATTCTGCAGCTGGGCGTCCTCCTCCAGCCAGTAGGCCAGCGGCTCCAATTCCGGCACAGCGTCGTAAATTTTCTCGCGGGCGTCGGCGGGCACGGAGAGGTAGGGCGCAGTGCTGTCGGTGTCCACGCGCATCATCGCGCCCATGGCCGCGGCAAAGGAGCCTTCCGAAAAGTCGGACAGCGCAAACACGCCGTAGTGTATGTAATTGAGGGTGCAGAAGGTCAGCACGCCGACGCCGAGCATGACATACGGGATGGCCTGCGCGGCCAGAGCCTTCCAGCGGCGCTTGCCCGCCAGCACCACGGCCACAATGACGGTGGCCGCCGCGGCGAACGGCAGCAGGAACAGCCCGGCGTCCTCGCGGTCCAGATAGCCGCAGGCCAGACCCGCGCCCGCCGCGGCCAGCCACGGCCAGAGCGGCTTTTCCGGCGTGAACACCGCGCGCAGCGCCATGCCCGCCATGCCCGCAAAGAAGTACAGACACAGCGCCGGAAAGATGTTGTCCCGGTAGACGCGCAGCGTGTAGGCCGCCCAGCTCGACGGCAGAAACGCCAGCGCCGCAAACAGGCCAAGCGTCAGCACACGGCCCTGTGCGGGGTCTTTTTTGCGCCACAGCGTCGAAAAGGCAAACGCTGCCAGCAGTGCCGCCCCGCACCAGAGCGCCGCGCCGCTGATAAGATACGGCAGGTGCAGCGCGTGCAGCAGTGCCATCCACACCGGGAAGAACATGGCCTTGGACAGCGTCAGATAATCATACGCGCCCAACCACTGCCCGGCTGTGATATGGTTGGCCGCGCGGAACATCAGCTCGTCGTCCAGCGGCGCACCGCCCACCCAGATGTACGCCTGCTGAAAGCCCGTCAGCGCCAGACGCAGGCAGACCAGCAGGGCGCAGAGCACCCAGAAAGCGCGGCGGGACAGCCGCGGGCGAAAATGCTTCATCGGTAACTTCCTCATGCGTTATTTTTGCAGCTTCTCAATGCTTTCCACAAGATATTTCTGCTGCCTGAACGTCAGATTTAAGAGCAGCGACAGATACTTGACGACGATGGTCAGCACGGCGAACAGCCCCGCAAACCCGACGGTGATGACGAACATCGTCGTCGTCCAGCCCTCTACCGGGTGGCCGGTGGCGAAGATGACGAGGGTATAGATCAGCTCGGCCAGCGCCAGCGCCATCATGCAGAGCGTGACGGTCACGCTGGCCTTGAAGCCGAAGTTCGTGTAGAGCGTCAGGCTGTCCAGCGCCAGATTGAACCGGCCCTTCTGCTTAACGGTCAGTTGGCCGTCAAATTCCAGATCGACCATCCGTAAGCCGCTGGTCGCGTAGGCCGCCTTGCGGTAGGGCAGGTGCGTGCTGGACGCATGGACGCGGTTGATGGCGCGGCGCGTCACCAGACGGAACGCATCGGTGCGCAGGCGGTAGGCGCTCTGGGAGTGGGCGTTGAACACCTTATAAAACAGGCTGCTGCCGCCGCGCACGGTGCGCGGGCAGACCGACACAATATCGTTGCCGTCCAGCGCCGCCCTGTACGCCTGCATAATAAGCGTCGGCGCGTAGCAGAGCTCGGTGGAGTCGAACTCATAGACATAGTCGCCGATGGCGGCATCGAGGCCGGCGTTCATGGCGTCCTCGAGTCCGTGGTAGATGCTCATGTGCAAAATCGTCAGCGGGGCGTCCTGTTCCCTGCCCCAGGCGCGCAGCTGTTTGACCGTGTCGTCGGTGCAGGCGTCGTCCACGACGACCAGCTCATATTGTTTAAAGTTGGCGTCCAGCTCTGCGGCCACCGTGCGGCAGAACTCCACGGCGCGCGCACCGTCGTTGTGCAGGTAGACGACTGCCGAAATAAAATTGTTGTCTTTAAGCGTCATACATCCAATACCTCGTCCAGGTCGTATACCGTGTTGATCTTGCCGGACAGCACGCTGACGAGCTTCGGCTCGTCGTTCATCACGCGGACCACCGTCGGGCGCGAGTCGTCGATCTCGCTGGCCTTTAAGATGGGCTTCATGCTGAACAGGCTGCTGTGGTAGGCAAAGCCGTATTCTTCCTTTAAATACTTGCGGGCCAGCTGGCTCATGTAGGGCCAGGCGCTTTGCGGCTTGGCCGGGCACTCATTGCAGTTGTACAGGCTGCCCGGCTTGCACACGCCGCCGCATTCCTGCTGGCATGGGAAGGTCGCAACACTGTCATAGCTCGTCTCATGCGGGGTGAAGGTCACGCTCGTCAGGCTGTGCAGGCCGGTCCGGCCGAAGGGCATCAGGCTAAAAAACGGCCCGTCCATGACCGTGATGCCGGTGTTTTTCAGGCTTTTGTCCACGGTACACAAAATGATCTCGCACTTTTCGTACTTAATGCCGAACGGCGGCAGGCCGAGCATGGCGTGTACGTCGTTGACGCCCGCATAGGTCGCGTTGAGCAGGTAGGGCGCTTCGGCGGTGATGTCTCCCGCCTGCACGCGCCACGCGCTGCCGACCTTCTCGATGGCCGTCGGCTTGTGGCTGTACAGTACCTCAACGTTGGGCAGTGCGGCGAGCTGCTCCAGAAACCAGCGCTTGAGTATCTGCGCATCGTAGGTGTACTCGGTGGTCAGGAACGCGCCGTCGCAGAGGCCCGGGTTGAAGTAGCGCTCGGGCGCAACGTCGTCGCAGCGGATGCCTGCCGCCGCGCAGAACCGGCGGAATTCCGCCGCGTTCGTCCAGGAGAAGTGCGCGCTGGTGGCGTAGACCTGGTCAAACTCGGTGTGCAGGCAGAAGCCGTAATCATTGCAGAACCGCTCAAAATAGTGGGCGGACTTGATGGCCGTGGAGTAGCTGCGCGGGTAGTGGTAGCCCATGTGGACACGGGCCTGGTTGATGTAGGTCGCGCGCATGAAGGGCGCGGGGTCGCGCTCCAGCACAAGGACGCGCTGCCCCGCCGCGCCGCATTTCTGCGCCGCGTACAGGCCGTACAGCCCCGCGCCGAGGATGATTTTATCGTAGGTCATAGAGCGTTTCCCCTTTTTACATTCCTTCGGACGATTGCCGGGTGGACATGGGATCCGCCCCGGCATTGTAGGGGTCGATGCTCGTCATCGACCCGGGCACTTTGCGGCTGCCGCCAAGTGCCGCGGGCGAGCACTGCTCGCCCCTGCATCTTTGCAAAATAGAACTTACGGATTATACTTCCCGGCCAGCGCATTCAGCAGAACCTTCATCAGGTCGCTGTTGCCCTTGAAGCCGCTGATCTTCGTCGGCGTCTTGCCGGTGGCAGGGTAGGCGCGGGTCACGGGGACCTCGCAGGCCTTCAGGCCCAGCTGCGTCGCGCGGATGCTTAAATACGCCAGCAGCTCATACCCGCCAAAGACATCGCGCAGCGGGCGGACATCCGGGTGGGTCAGGTACTCGCGGCTGTAGGCGCGGTAGGCGTTGGTCGTATCGGTGAACCACTGGTGCGCCCCCAGGCTGACGAGCGGTGCGTGGATGAGCCGCACGGCGGCATAGCGCACCGGCGGCGTGTTGATGGCGTGGCCGCCGCGGATAAACCGGCTGCCCTGCACGAGGTCATAGCCCTCCTGCAGTTTTGCGATAAACTCGGGCACGTCCTCGATGGAGTCCTTGTTGTTGCCGTCGATGGTCAGGACGCCTTTATAATTGCGGTCCAGCGCAAAATACATGCCCATGCGCAGCTGGGCGCCCTGCCTGCCGGGGCCGGTTTTCGTCAGCAACGTGTTGACGTGGTAGAGCGCCAGCGTCTCCCGCTTCATGCTGCCGTCGGTGGAGCCGCCGTCGCAGATGACGATGTCGCAGAGCTGGTCGATGCCCGCCTTCTGGGCGCGGCCCAGCTCGGTCAGGATGCGCGCGCCCTCGTTGATGACGGGGATCAGCAGACAGTAGTCATGGCGGCGGCCCTCAAACTCCACAGCCGTGTAGTCGGGCACGCCGTTCAAGTTTGTGCGCTCATACTCGATCATGCGAACACCTCCGCGATATAGTCCATCGTGCGGCGGATCGTATCCACGTCGGTGTGGGCCATCTCGACGGAGACGAAGCCGCGGTAGCCGACAGCCCCCAGCAGCAGCGCCAGCTCCTTGTGCTCGGGGCGGCGCTCAATCGGGACCAGACCCGGCTCACTGATGTGGACATGGCTGACATACTGCATATCATCAATGAAGCTCTGCAAGTGCTCTCCCTGCGCCAGCACGGTGGACAGGTCCAGATTGACCGACAAGCCCGGGTTGTCCAGCCGCTTGACGAGCGCAAAGGCGTCGGCGGTGCCGTTCAGGTAGTTCGTGTACATCGGCGGGTTGGCCTCCAGCGCCAGATGCACGCCGTACCGCGCGGCCAGGTTGCCCGCCTGCATGAAGAACGCCTCGGCGGCGGCATCGTTGGCCCCCAGCGGGCGCATACGGTTCTTCGGGCAGCCGAACACCAGCGACGGGCAGTTCAGGCTGCGGGCAAACTGGAACGCCTGCGCCGTGTAGTCCAGCAGGTGCTCGGTGTCGGCAGGGTCAAAGATATTGCCTTTCTGACCGTACCAGATGCTTTGCAGACTGGGCACCGAGAAGCCCCAGCGGTTTTTGAGGTAGCCGCCGAACAGCAGCGCACTCGTCAGGTTTTCATACGGTGCTTCGGAGAAAATGCGGGTCGGGGCCAGCTCCAGGCCGGTGAAGCCCGCCTGCTGCATGGCCGCGTATACGGTTTCGTCATCATCCTTCTGCCATGCAATGTTCGAGATGGCAAGCTGATAGCTCGGCATGGGTCAATCCCTCCAACTGCGCATAAAGCGCGTAATATCATCCAATTCCTGCTGTTTTGTGCAAAGGTAATCGCCGCTGCCGCCCAAAAGCGCCGCGTGGCGGCTGCGCAGGTCGTAGTCAAACGGGGGCTTGGGCAGTTCATTGCGCCAGTCCGCTTTTCCGGTCACAGCGGTGTAGACCTCGGCGGCAGAGACCGGCGGCGTGCAGAGGTGCAGCAGCTTTACATCAGCGGCGCGGGCAGCCTCCATATCCGACCAGAGACGGCCTAAATTATAGAACTGGTAGCGGCTGCGGGCATCGGTGAAGGCCAGGGCGTTGAAGTCATTGGCCGCAAAAAAAGCGCGCAGCGCTGCCGGGTCGGCGGTGCCGTTCAGCTTGTAAAAGCCGTTGTCCGCCAGCGCGTAGGCTGATTTGACAAGCGGCGATTTTGCCGCCAGCTCGCTGTATTTTTCCGGTCTGAGCATGGCCGGGGTGATGGTGTGCAGGTCAAAGAGGAAGTTTTTCCTGATGCCGGCGCCGTACAGTGCGGGCAGGCGCACAATGAGCGCGTCGGGGAAGTCCTCGCGCACCCAGTGCTCCAATTGCAGACGGTTTTTGCCGTAGGCGGGCAGACCTTCGGTGTCCTGCGCGGGGCTGTCCTCATAGACGCCGCGGCTGTCTGCCAGCACGGCAATGCTGGAAATCAGGACAAGTCTTTTGGGCGCGATTTGGCGGATATTCTCCCGCGCGGCGCGCATGACGGCAAGGTCGGCCTCCGGGTCGGCGTTGGCCAGGAACATGGCCGCCGGGACGCCCGCGTAGACACAGAGGTCCGGGCGGGTGCCGTACTGCGCGGTTATGTCACTGCTGTGGCATGCCGCGGCGAAGGTATGTTTGGCCAGCAGGTTGCCCCCCACAAACCCGGTGGAGCCGACGAGCAAGTCACAGGACATAGCAATTCCCCTTTGCACATTTATACAAGGTACATTATAGCCTATTGCGGGGGAAAAAGCAACGCCCTGTGCGGAATCGCACAGGGCGTTGTAAATAATTGCTATGTAGGGGCCGGGCATGCCCGGCCCGCAACTGTACGGCAAGCCGACTTTTATGGCAAAGCCCCGGGCCGGACATGTCCGGCCCCTACCGCTCGGTCATTTCAAAAACTCCTCAATAATTTTCAGCCCGACCGTCCCGGATTTTTCCGGGTGGAACTGGCAGCCGAGGACGCTGCCGTGGCTGGCGGCGGCGCAGATCTCGCGTCCCCCGTAGACGGTGTCGGCCAGGCGGTCCTCATCACGGACGGGCTTGGCCTCGTAGCTGTGGATAAAATAGCACTCCTCGCCGGGCTTGAGCGCGGCCAGCGCCGTGCCGGAAAAATCCGTGCGCCCGCCGCCGGGGTAGAGCGGGTCCCAGCTGATGTGCGGCACCTTCTGCGGATGGCCGTCCACGTCCGTGTCGGGGATCTTTACCACACGGCCCGGAATAAGCCCAAGGCCCTTGTGCAGGCCGAACTCCTCCGACTCGTCAAACAGCATCTGCATTCCTAAGCAGATGCCCAGCAGCGGCGTACCGGCGGCGGCCTTCTGGCGAATCGGCTCGATCAGCCCCAGCCGTGCCAGACCGTTCATGCCGTCCTTGAACGCGCCGACGCCCGGCAGCACCAGCTTTTCCGCGGCCAGCACGTCCGCCGGGTCACTGGTCAGCAGCGTTTCGGCCCCAAAGTGGGCAAACGCATGGCGGACGCTCAACAGGTTGGACAGGCCGTAGTCAATCACTGTTACCTTCATACCTGGCGCACCTCCACCCCGCCCGCGCGGATGTCCTCTTTCAGCTCCGTCACGGTTTCTTTTTTGTAATGCAGCACAGCGGCACAGGCCACGGCGTCCGCGCCCGCGTTGGCGGCGTCCACAATGTCGTCGCCGCAGCCGACACCGCCGCCGCAGATGACCGGCACGTTCACGGCTTTCGTCACGGCCTCGATCAATTCAAGGTCCATACCCTGCTGTAACCCCTCGTTGTCAACGCTGGTCAGCAGAATTTCGCCCGCGCCCAGCGCCACGCCGCGCTTGGCCCACTCGACGACGTCATAGCCGGAGTGGGCGCGGCCATTGTCGTAGTAGGCTTCCCACTTGCCGGGCCAGGTGCGGCTGCGCTTGGCCTGAATCGACAGCACCATGCACTGGCTGCCGAACGCCTCGGCCACCTCGGGGATAAGCTCGGGGCGCTTGATGGCCGCCGTGTTGATAGCCGCCTTGTCCGCACCCATCGACAGGATGTGGCGCACATCCTCAACGCTGCGCAGCCCGCCGCCCACGCAGACCGGGATATAAACGTCGTCCACGGTTTTGCGCACAATATCGCTTAAATTGTTGCGGTTGTACAGGCTGGCGACGATGTCGATATAGAGCAGCTCGTCTATCCCGGCCTCATAATATTCTTTGGCAAACGCATTCGGGTCGCCCAGCTTGCGCAGTCCCTCAAGCTGGATCCCCTTGACAAGGTTGGTGTCCTTGACGTCCAATCTTGCGATAAGTCGTATTTTTTTGCTCATAGCTGAACCTTTCTAAAGCCTTCCCCTGTGGGGGAAGGTGGCCGCGCGAAGCAAGGCCGGATGAGGGGCGCGTATGCCGCGATTGCCCGCAAACGGGTTGCCGCGGAAAGTCCCCCCTCATCAGTCCGCTTCGCGGACAGCTTCCCCCAAGGGGGAAGCCTTTTCGCTCAAATTTCGTGGTGCGTTCCCCTCGGGTCGCCCCACAGTACCTCGCTGTCGCCCTCGTAGGGGGTGTGGCGGAGCTTCCACATATTGTCCTCCCACTTCCAGATGTGGGGGCTGCGGAAGCGGTCCGCCAAGTCCATAAAGTAGTCGCGGTCCATCCTGGGCTGCTCAAACAGCTGGCTGGCCCAGGGGAAGTGCTGGCGGTCCAGCGAAAGATATTTGAAGATTTCCTTTTCAAAGCGGTCCGGGTACTCGCCGTCAAACTTCTTGCAGAGCGCCTTGCCCTCGTCCAGCGTGATCTCCTCGTTGCGGATCTCCTGCGCGGCGTCGTAGGTCGTGCGGCCAATGCCGTACTTGATGTAGGTCGTGTAGTAGAAGAAGTCATCGATCTTGTCATCGATGGAGTTGTACTTGGAGTAGGTGCCCTGGGTGCGCTCCGGCGCGGGGCGGAAGCCGCCGTGCTCGACGCTGTAGTAGTACGCGCCCTGCGGATGCCACTTCTCGTAATAGCCCAGATACCGCACCTGAATGTGGTTTTTCTCAAGGTTGGAGGTCTCGGACGGCAGGTAGATGGCCAAATCGGCCTTGTCCACTTTGTAGTCCTCCTCCAGCTGGCGCAGGCTGACACCGCCCAGATAAATGTGGTCGTAGTCGTTGACCGCAAAGAAGTGCTCATCGCGCAGGGCGGAGTTGTTGTCGGCAATCGGGTTGCCGAACTCGGCCTCGTTCTCGCCGTAGAACACCAGCGGGATGCCGAACTTCGCGGCCATCTTGGGCGCCAGCTGCTTCTGGCCCAGAATGAACGGCTGGAACGGGTGGAACAGGTTCTCCGTCGCAAGGCGGGTCAGCAGGCGGTGGGTCATGCCGTTGGGGGTGCACAGGTAGTTGTCAAAGCCCGCGTGGATCCACGCCTGCATGTTCTCCCAGCCCCAGGGCGTGTAGATGTGCGGGGCCCAGGTGACGGTCAGCGGGTGCATACCGTACTTGTATTTCAGCAGGTGCGCGGCGTAGAAGCTGTCCTTGCCGCCGGAGCCGGGCACAAGGCAGTCATAGCTGCCGTCGTTCTTGCGGTACTGGTCGCAGAGCTCACGCAGCTCCTTCTCGCGCAGGGCCCAGTCGATATGGCCGTTGGCCTTGTTGTGGCAGGCATGGCAGGCATCACAGACGCCGTCCTCCTGAATGACCATCGTTTTCTTGATGGAGTTGATCGTGTGCTCAAACTCATAGCAGGAGTTGGGCTTCTGGTTGCTCATAACACATTCCTTGCAGAACTGTACATGCTTGGGCAGGCCGTAGTAGGCTTCGAGCTGGTCCTCCGGGATATCGGGGGCGTATTTGCTGTAATCAATGTCCACATGGCGGGGAATCTTTTCCATATTCTTTACACTCCAATCGGCTCTGTATCAAAATGAAAAGGCGCCGTCCGATAGCAATGCTATCAGACGGCGCCTTTGCCGTATGGGGGTATTATAGCACAAGGAAAATCATTTTGCAAGGGGTGTTATTCCGCAACCTGCACGCCGTCGATAAATACGGCCCGCACCTCGGTCATGACCTCGAAGGGGCAGCCGTTCGTGATGACGACGTCCGCGTCCTTGCCCACCTCCAGCGAGCCGACGCGGTCTGCCACGCCGATGTGCTCCGCCGGGTTGATGGTGATGGCCTTCAGCGCGTCGAACGGATCCATGCCGGCCTTGACCGCCATGCCTGCGCAGAGCGGCAGATACTGCTGCGGAATGACCGAGTTGTCGGTGATGATGGACACGTGGCAGCCCGCATTGGCCAGCACGCCGGGGGTTTTCCAGGATTTGTTCTGCAGCTCAAACTTGCTGGCAAACGTCAGGCTCGGGCCGACAGCCATCGGCACGTCCTTTTCTTTTGCCAGCTCGTCCGCAATGAGATGCCCCTCGGTCACGTGCTCCAGCGTCAGGCGCAGGTCGAACTCCCGCGCAATGCGCAGCGCCGTAAAGATGTCGTTGGCCTGGTGGGCGTGGGCCTTTAAGGGGATCTCCCGCGCCAGCACCGGCAGCAGGGCCTCGAGCTTCTGGTTGTAGGCGGGCATTTTGGTCACGTCACCGTTGGCCGCCTGCTTGCGCGCGCCGTAGTCCCGCGCCTGCATCAGTGCACCGCGCAGGAATGCCGCCGTGGACATGCGGGTGGAGTCGCACTTGTCACGGTAGCAGTGCTTGGGATTCTCGCCAAAGGCGCACTTCATAGCGACGGGGTCGCGGACGATCATGTTGTCCACGCGCTCACCGACGGTTTTCATCGCCAGGAAGGTACCGCCCAGCACGTTGGCGCTGCCCGGGCCGGTGCAGACGCAGGTCACACCCGCCTTACGCGCGTCGGCCAGCGAGGGGTCGCGCGGGTTGATGCCGTCGATGGCGCGCAGCTGCGGCGTCCAGATGTCGTTCATCTCGTTGTAGTCGCAGCCCTCATACCCGATGCCGTAGCCGTCAAGGCCGATATGGGTGTGCGCGTCCACAAAGCCGGGGAATACATCAAGGCCGTCTGCGTCGAAAACCACGGCGTCCGCCGGGGCGGTCAAATCGGTTCCGATGGCGGCAATTTTGCCGTCGGCCAGCAGAATGTCGGCCTTGCAGGCGTCGCGGTGGACAGCGTCATGGATGAGGCCGCCGCGGATGAGGGTGGTGGGCATTTTCATTTCCTCCTACATAAAATGGGATGGTTGTCCCATCCCATTTTGCTTTTTATTGAAAGTTCTCTGCCGCGGGCATTTCCGCCGCGTTGTAAAGGAACAATACCAAATCCGGTTTTGTTTCCTCAATGTACGAGGCAATCGTCTGCGGGAACGCGCGCTTGTCAATCGTGTCCAACTCCGCGCACGCCTGCGCCAGATACGGCGTAAACGCACAGGCAAAGCTATCCCGCACCAGCAGCACCCGCTTGTCATTCGGCGGCTGGTGATTCACGATATGGCAAAGGCCATAATCGCCGCCAATGTAGCCCGCGTAGGGGTTGTCAGTGTACAGGTCTTTCTTTTCGAACATTTCGGGCACAAGCAGCGTGTTGACATAGTCGCCGCTGCGGTCTATGCCCTTATCCGGGACTGTCAGCGTAAAATCTGCGGCGTAGTTTGGTGTGATGACCGAGAAGTCATCCAACCCAGCGTACACCGTGCCGACGCGCTTGCCCTGACTGCCCAAAAAACAATTCGGATAGGTGGTCACTGTGTAGTTGTTCAGATTGGTGATGGCGTCGTCAAACACAAAGCCATACTCGCTCTTAAGGATTTGCGCCACCTGTCCCCAGCACCAGAACGCTCCTTCCGGTGTCCAATGGTGGTCGGTCTTAAAGAAGAAGTTGTATTGGCTTATACCATTCTCGTGGATGACCTGCCGCAGGTCTGTACAGTGCACCTGTCCACCCAACTGCGCCAGAAAGGCATCCGCCATCGGGTTATAATTATCCTGCACACCGGTGGGCAGCTCCGGGTCATATTTACTGATTTTCTGCGGTGTCAGCACAAAGTACAGCTCTGCGCCGTTCTCCTTGCAGGTTTCCTGCAGCGACAGAAGTGACCGAGCACTCTCCGTCACATCCGCTGGTTCACAGACAAAGGTGAGATAGCCGTTTTTCAGCTTGACGACCTCGTCACCCTCGGCAGTGTCCTCAATTACATTTTTGCCCAATGTCATCTGAAAAAACGTGTTCAGATTGATCATTCCGTGATAAAACGGCACGCTTTCCTGCGCTGTCGTCTCCACCATGTCCGTCGTCAGGGCTGCGGCATCGGCGGCCTGCACTGCGAGGTTTTTCCAGGTCCGTACACTTCCGCTGCCCAACACAGCCATCATCAGCAGCATCGGCAGGGCCTTCCACCATTTTTGCTTCATGTCTGCACCTCCCTTAAAAATCAAAGTAAATGAACGGATTGTATCCGCCCTTTACAATAAAGGAGAGTGCAACCAGAAACACTGCCGCGCACCAGACCGGGCGCAGTCTCTCTATCCATGCCCCACATCTGCCTGCTTGAGCACGCAGCCAGACCGCAATGGGCAGGGCAGCGGCCATACCGATGAGCAGAAACATTTTATATTCTGCAAAATAGTAAACTGCCTTCTCGTCCAGCAAACCCGTAGTGTGGATATTGAACATTGCCAGCAGATATTTAAGCGCACCTGTGACATTCTCTGACCGGAACACCACATTGCCCGCGATGAAGAAGAACACCGTATAAATCCAGCCAAGCCAGCTTTTCTGCCCGGACAAATTCAAAATGCGCTCCACACACAGAAGCACGAAGTACATCATGCCCCAGACAATGTACGTCCATTTGGCGCCATGCCAGATGCCGGTCAGCAGCCAAACCATAAAAATGTTGAAGTAGAGCCGCCGTTTTGCAGCCACACGGCTGCCGCCCAGCGGAATGTAGACATAGTCGCGGAACCAACTGCCCAGCGAGATATGCCACCGCCGCCACAGCTCCGTGATAGAACGGCTGATGAAGGGATAGTTAAAGTTTTCCAGAAAGTGAAAGCCGAACATCTGCCCCAGACCGATGGCCATATCCGAATACCCTGAAAAATCAAAGTACAGCTGTAAAGAGTATCCGACAGCCCCGATCCATGCCATGGAGAACGACAAATTTCCCACAGAGGAAAACGCAGCGTCTGCCACATAGGCCAAGTTGTTGGAGAGAATGACTTTTTTACCAAGTCCTATAGCGAAGCGATACCCTCCCCTATTCCAGTTTTGCAAGCTTTCCTGTCGGTTATGAATCTGGTCTGCAAAATCAGAATAGCGGACGATGGGGCCGGCAATCAATTGCGGGAAGAAAGCAATGTACAGCATGACATCCCACAGGCTTTTCTGTGCCGCTTCCCCACGGTACACATCGACCACATAGGAAATTGCCTGAAACGTAAAGAAGGAAATGCCGATTGGCAGTGTAATTTGCGGAACAGGAAGCCGCACAAACGGCAGGCGGTTCAAGTTTTCCGTAAAGAATCCGAGATATTTAAATACGAAGAGCACAGTCAGATCCACACTGACCGCTACAAGCAGGAAACCCTTCCGGGCACTTTTTGCCGACGCCTCGATTTTACGGGCAAAGAGCCAGCTTGACACGATGACCAGCAGCATAACCAACACAAAGCGTGGTTCACCCCACGCATAAAACAGCAGACTGGCCCCTGTCAGAAAGAGGTTTCTGGCCGCCGTGCAGCGTTTTGGAATCAGATAGTAAAGTAAGGCCACTACCGGTAAAAATGCAAACAAAAACGTGGCACTGGAAAAGAGCATTCGGTGGGTCTCCTTACTTACACGTTAAAATCCAAGCACGTTCTTACCGCGGTGTACGGTCTTACCTTGCCGTCTGCCACGGCGACGTGGGCGGGGTGGGTGGAGTAGCCTTTGAGCGCGGCGGCGTCGGTGAAGGTCGTGTCCAGCATCAGGTCAGCGTTGGCAGAGCTGGGCAGGGCGTCGGTGTAAACGCGGACATCCAGCAGGCCGGGGATCTTACCGGCCAGACCCTCCAGCCCTTCCTTGATGCCGGCCTTGACGGCGGCCTTTTCGGCGTCGGGCATCTCCTTTAATTTCCACAAAATAACATGACGTACCATTACTTGTTTTCCTCCCAGATGGGGTGCTTGAGCTGCCACTCGCCGTACTCGTTCTTCTCGAACAGGTCGCGGTTGTAGAACTTGTCCAGAATGGCCCAGAACTCGGTCTCGGTGTAGCCGCAGAACTCGCAGAAGTCACGCACGCAGAGCGGGTCGAGCTTGCCGTCGCGCTCCTTGATGATGGGGATAGCCTCCTCGCGGGTCATCATGCCGTAGCGGATGTAGCGGGCCGTGTAGTCGGTGGCGGCGGCGTGGCCGAACTTGGGATACTTGAGCCAGCTGTGCACCAGATAGGCGCGGGAGTCGATCTGGTCAAAGTTCTCGGCGTGGTGGGTGCGGTCCCACTCGTGGGTCAGGTCGTGGAAGCCGTGGGCCTTGGCGATCTGGTAGTTCTTGTAGCTGTTCCAGGGCACAAAGTAGCTCATGTAGAACGGGTCGAGCTTGGCGCGCTCCTCGGCGCTGGGGGCCAGCGTCAGAGAGAGGTCTTTCTCGGTCACGCCGTCGCCCAGCAGTTCCTCCATCGGCATACCGACGGCGACGCCGTTCTCGATCTGGCCCATGGCGGAGTAGGTCTCCTTATCGGCGTTGCCGCCGTACTCAAAGCTGACGTTCTCGCCGTAGCAGAGCATCGGGGTGTTGAACTTGGCGGCCATGTGCAGCGGGAAGGTGTAGATCAGGCGGTCCACGTACCAGGTCGGCTTGCCGTACTTCTCAAAGAATTTGCGCATCAGCGTCTTTTGCACCTTGATGTTGGGCTTGCAGGAGATGATCGTGCAGCCGAACTCCTCGCTGATATTCTTGAGGTTGTGGATGCCCGCCTGCGTCATGGGGAAGTTATCCTCGACGCTGAACAGGATGGGGTTCATGTGCATGACCTCTTTCAGCATCCAGACCTGAAAGTGGCTGTCCTTGCCGCCGGAGACGGCGACGGCGCAGTCATAGCCGCCGGGGCCGTTCATGCCGCGGTACTTGTCGCAGTAGGCCTCGAACTCCTTGAAGCGGGCATCCCAGTCCACATTTTTGCGGCTCTCGTAGTGGCGGCAGGCGCTGCATACGCCCTCGGCATCAAAGGTAATACCGGGTCGGGTGTCGGGCATCGTACATTTTTTGCAGTAACGCATAAGAACACTCCTTTATTTATATGTTGGGGTTGGATTTGTTTAGTCTTCTTGCCTCCCTCTGCGAGGGAGGTGGCCCCGCAGGGCCGGAGGGAGAGAGCCTTGCCATGACCCGAAATATTTCGGGTCGCCGCAAGGTTCTCTCCCCCAACCGCTGCGGCGGGGGGCCCCTCCCAGAGGGGGCCAAGGGGGGTCACTTTGCCGCCGCATGCACGGCGTCCGCGCCGGCGAAGTCATAGATGACGAACCGTCCGTCGTTGTAGACCTCGGTGCATTCGCCGTTCTGCACAAGGCCCGCGCTCTCCGCCGGGCCGTCGGTCTCGGTGTCGATGAGCAGGAACGGGTGCTGCGGGTCGGTGGTCAGGTGGTCCTTGCGCTGCAGCCAGTTGGGGACGTAGTCCTCATCCAGCGATTGCAGCGTCCAGACGTCCAATTCTCCGTTCGTCAGCTCCGTCATGGCGTTGCCGTTCCAGAACGTGGCGTAGCCTTCGGTGTAGCCGTTGTCCACCAGCCAGTCGGCGGCGGCGTCCAGCCCTTTGTGGGCGAGATACGGGTTTTCGATCTCCTGCCGGACGGTGTTGACGGCGCAGACCGTGAAGCAGCCTGCCAGCACCACACCCAGCAGCTGCCGCGCGCCGGGCAGGCGGAAGTCCTCGGTTTTCAGCTCCACCGCCATGACCGCAATGGCCACCGGCATGTTCATGAGCCAGAAGTAGAGGTAATACTCGTGGAAGTAGGCGTAGGAGATGCCGCAGACCGCCAGCATGGCGACGAGCAGCAGCACAAGCAGCTGGTCGTTCGTCTCCAGCTTTTTCAGCCGCAGCAGCAGCCGCACAATGCAGAAGAACATCCACCCGCCCAGCAGCAGACCGATGCCCGCCGCTATGCCGCCGAAGTGGAAGATGCCGGAGCCGTTCTGGTAGCCGAACTCATGGAAGAAGTCCATCAGGATGCGGTCCAGCGTGAACCAGTTCTCGTCGCGGTCCCAGACGATGAAGCTGTAGGACTTGAAATCATACAGCCGCGACATGACGCTGTTGCTGATGAAATACCCCGCCGCGCCGGCCACCGCCGTGACAAGCGACGCCGCAAACAGCCGCACCTGACGGCGGCAGTGCTGCAGGGCCGTTTTCCAGTCGGACGTGCCGCTGTCGTGCAATGCAAGCACCAGCAGGATCGCCGCGGCAATGCAGAGCGGCGCGTGGAACACCATGAGCTGCTTGACGCCGTTCATGCCCGCGATGGCCGTAACGATGCAGGCCGCGAGCCATTGCAGTGCGCAGTGCTTTTTGTCGGCGTCGAGGCTGCGCAGCACCAGCGCCAGCACAAGCATATAAAAGAAGGTATAGACGAGGTAGTACCCGCCGTAGATGGCGTAGACCAGATAGTGCTGGCCGAACGGCCACAGCAGCGTGCCCACCATCCAGAGGCCGGGCCGCCCGAGCCTGGCGCATTTGACAAAGAACAGCATACACGCCGCGTATAGTGCCAGCGTGACGGCCATGCCGAACGCGCGCGCCAGATGCCAGTCATCCGGGAAAAGCAGCAGCCCCAGCCGGTAGAACCATTGCAGGTTGACGACCTTCAATTCCGTGGAGTAAAACCAGTTGTAGCTGATGATGCTGCCCTCTTTGTTGAGCAGGTCGGAGAGGATCATCTCCGACGCGAGGTCGGAATCGACGATCCATTTGCCGGGCACAAGCTGGTACCACAGGTCAAACAGATACGCCGCCGCCATCCAGAGCCACGGCAGCGCCTGCCAGAGCCTGTGCAAAGCCCCGCCCTTTGTTTGTTGTTTCATTCGGTTTCTCCTGATTCAGGTTTCTAGTTATTTAAACTATACCGCATTTGGGCGCAAAGCGCAAGGTATGCAGGGCAAAAAAGCGCCTTGACGCTGTGCGGCATTCATGCTATAGTGGGGGTAACGGCCCGTTTTTCCGCGGGACTGTGCGGGCTTTTCCAGCAATCGGAGGGCCCGCTGCTTTTATATTTGCTTATCGGATTTGCTTATCGGAGGGCGGCCATGCAGCAGCTACGCAGCGCCATACACAATGCCATTGCCAGATTTTTGAAAAATCAGCCCCCGGCGCGCATCATTGCCGTGGGCTTTGCGCTGCTGATTTTGCTGGGCGCGGCGCTGCTGATGCTGCCGTTTGCCGTACACCCCGGCGCACACGTCGGCCCGCTGGACGCGCTGTTTACCGCAACGAGCGCCGTCTGTGTGACCGGGCTGGTCGTGGTGGACACCGGCGACACGTTCAGCCTGTTCGGGCAGGCTGTCATTGCGATTTTGATACAGATCGGCGGTCTGGGCGTCGCGTCCATCGGCATGGGGCTGGCGCTGGTCGCCGGGCGGCGCATCAGCTTAAAGGGCCGCTCCCTCGTGCGGGAGGCACTGAACGTCGAGAGCCTGGAGGGCATGGTGCGCCTTGTGCGGGCCATCCTGCTGGTGACCCTGATCTGCGAGGTCGCCGGTGCGGTGCTCAGCTTTCCCTCGTTTGCCCGCGATCACATGCCGCTGCAGGCGGTGTGGCTGAGCATTTTCCACTCGATCGCCGCCTTCAACAACGCGGGCTTTGACGCACTGGGCGGCGGGCAGAGCCTGATCCCCTATCAGAGCGATCTGCTGCTGAACCTCGTCACCGATGCGCTCGTCATTGTGGGCGGCATCGGCTTCATGGTCATTCTGGACGTGGGGCGCTGCCGCGGGCAGTTCCGCAGAATGGCGTTCCACACCAAGGTCGTGCTCTCCACTACGGCGGTGCTGCTGGTGGGCGGCGCGGTGCTTTTGCAGCTGACCGACCACATGGGCTGGCTGGCGGCGTTTTTCCAGAGCATGACGGCCCGCACGGCGGGATTTTCCAGCGTGGATTTAGGCAGCATGAGCAACGCAGGTCTGCTGGTCATCATGATCTTAATGTTCATCGGCGCATCGCCGGGCTCGACGGGCGGCGGCATCAAGACCACAACGTTTTTTGTGCTGATGCAGCAGGTGCGGTCCATCTTCTCCAAGCGGCGGCTCGGCGGGTTCCACCGGCGTCTGCCGGACGGCTCGCTGTCCAAGGCCGCGACCATCATGCTGATGGGGCTGATGGTCGTTGGCTGCGGCACGTTTGCGCTCTGCGTGCTGGAGCCGCAGCTCGATTTTGGCCGCCTGCTGTTTGAGCAGATCTCGGCCTACAGCACGGCGGGGCTTTCCACCGGCATCACGGCGGAGTTATGCCCTGCCAGCCGGGTGGTTCTGATCCTGACAATGTTCATTGGCCGCGTGGGCGCGGTGACGCTGCTCTCCCTCTGGGTGGAGCACCCCGAGCCCACCGCCCGCTATACCGAAGAAGCCATTACGATTGGGTAAATGCGAAGCCGCAAGGCAACCACCGTAGGGGCGGATTCCATATCCGCCCGTGCCCGCCTGCCACAGGCACGGCTCCGCGGGCGCATATAGAATGCGCCCCTACATACTCTGCCGCCCGGCGCGGCGCAGAAAGGGTACACATATGTTTGATAAAATGAAAAGTTCCGCCGAGAGCTACGGCGTAATCGGGTTAGGCCGGTTCGGCACGGCGCTAGTCAAGACGCTGGCCGCCGCCGGCAAGGAGGTCATTGCCGTGGACAAGGACGAGGCAAAGGTCAAGGCCGTGCGCGGCTACACCGACTATGCGTTTGTCATCGACGAGCTGAACGAGACCTCTTTGAAGGAGACCGGCATGCAGAACTGCGGCACGGTCACGATCTGCATCGGTGAACAGATCGACATCAGTATCCTGACGACGATGCTCGTCACAAAGCTGGGCGTGCCGCACGTCATCTCCAAGGCCGCCAGTGAGGTGCACGGCGAGGTGCTCAAGCGTCTCGGGGCCGAGGTCGTCTACCCGGAGGCCGACATGGCCGTGCGCATCGGCAAGCGGCTGATCTCAGGCAATCTGCTGGACTACATTGCCCTCGGCGACGGCGTCGAGGTGCGGCGCATCACGGTGGGCGGCAGGATGCTGGGCAAGAGTGTGCGGACGCTGGATCTGCGCAAGGCCTACGGCATCAACATCATCGCCGTCGAGCACGGCCAGCAGACGAACGTGGAGTTCTCCGCCGATTATACCTTTAAAGAGGGGGATACCGTCGCGGTCATCGGCAAGGTCGGGAAGATCGATAAGTTTGAGAAAGAAATGTAATTTCCGGCAGATGCCGGGTTCCGGGTGGCCCCTGCTTTAAATCACCGCCCTGTAGGGGCCGGGCATGCACGTCCCGCGACTTTGCTATGCTGCCCGTCAACGGGCTGAACCCTTCCGGGCTTCGCCCGCGCAAAAAGGCCCCCTTGTCAAAGGGTGACTCCCCACAGTGTGGGGAGATGTCGCGGAGCGACAGAGGGGCCCGGGCCCGAAGGGCTGGCCGCGTCAGCGGACTGGGGGATTCCGACGGGCCTTGCCTGATTGCCCATTACACCCGCAGACGGCCAGGAATCCCTCCGCCTCGCTTGCGCTCGGCACCTCCCTTTGACAAGGGAGGCTTTCTTCGCGGGGCGTCGGGGACGCCGCCGACATTCCTCGTTAAAAAACTAACCGCACAAATTTTGCGCTTTTCAGCTTGCAAATCTGCCCCTTATGTCGTACAATATAAACTAACGAAATACGGCAAAAACAGGAGGAATTCCAAATGGAACACAGCAATCCGATCCTGATGGGCAACGACAGCCCGCAGAAATTCATCACCATCGGCGAGGTGATGCTGCGTCTGACCCCGCCGAACTATGAGAAGATCCGCATGGCCTCCTCCTTTGAGGCCAGCTACGGCGGCAGCGAGGCCAACATCGCGCTGGCGCTGGCGAATCTCGGCGTGGATTCCACCTTCTTCAGCGTCGTGCCCAACAACTCTCTGGGCAAAAGCGCTGTGCGCTGGCTGCGCTGCAACGACGTACACTGCACACCGATGATCCTCTCCACCAAAGAGGAGACCCCCAGCCACCGTTTGGGCACCTACTATCTGGAGACCGGCTACGGCATCCGCCCCAGCAAGGTCATTTATGACCGTATGCACAGCGCCCTGACCGAGTACGACCTGACGAAGGTCGATCTGGACGAGCTGTTCGACGGCTTTGACTGGCTGCACCTGTCCGGCATCACCCCAGCGCTGAACAAAAATTGTGCGGATTTCATCCTGCGCTGCCTGCGCGCCGCCAAGGAGAAGGGCCTGACCGTCAGCTTTGACGGCAACTTCCGCTCCACGCTCTGGAGCTGGGAGGAGGCCCGCGACTACTGCACCCAGTGCCTGCCCTATGTCGATGTGCTGTTCGGCATTGAGCCGTACCACCTGTGGAAGGACGACGAGGATCATTCCAAAGGCGACTGGAAGGACGGCGTGCCCCTGCAGCCCAGCTATGAGCAGCAGGACGAGATCTTCCAGCATTTCATTGACCGCTACCCGAATTTGAAGTGCATTGCCCGCCATGTGCGCTACGTCCACTCCGGCAGCGAGAACAGCCTGAAGGCATTCATGTGGTACGAGGGGCACACCTTCGAGTCCAAGCTCTTCACCTTCAACATTCTGGACCGCGTCGGCGGCGGCGACGCTTTTGCCAGCGGCCTGATCTACGCGATGATGCACGACTACAAGCCGATGGACATGGTCAACTTTGCTGTGGCGTCCAGCGCCATCAAGCACACCATCCACGGCGACGCCAACATTACCGACGACGTCGAGAGCATCCGCAACCTGATGAACATGAATTACGATATTAAACGGTAATTTGTGCGTAAGTAAAATCTGCCGACCCGATGTTGGGTCGGCAGATTTTGTTTATGGATGCGGAGCCTTCCCCTTCGGGGGAAGGTGTCTGCGGCCCCGCCCGCAGACGGATGAGGGGCGCGTGTGCGGAGATTGCCTGTTTACGGCAGGCAGCGGAAAACTGCGGCGGGGTGAAGGCACCTCGCCCTACATCTGACGATACGGTGCGCTGCAGGGCGGCATGCCCTCATGCTGCCGCGGTCATTGCTCTGTTTTCCCGTTCATCTCCGCGTTGATCCCGGCCCCAATGAACAGCAGATTGATGATCACATACAGCCACAAAATAATCAGAATGACCGCCGTCAGCGAGCCGTAGATATACGACAGACGCCAGAAATGCAGGATGTAAAACGAGAACACGCGGGAGAAGACCAGCCACCCCGCCGTTGCAAAGATCGTGCCCGGCAGCTGGCTGCGCGGCGTGCGCCGCCCGCCGGGGACGTAGGTGTAAATCAGCAAAAGTAGCCCGAACAGCAGCGGGACCGAGACGATCCGGCCAATGCTGGCCACCCGCTGCAGCGGGGCCACAATGGCCGCGTAATGGCGAAAAAACGGCAATGTATCGGCAAAGCGCGCAAACAGGGAGTGCATGCCCTGCAGCGCCAGCATGACCAAAAGCAGCAGCTCAAACACGAAGGTGTAGCCAATCGCCAGCAAGCGGTTCAAAAACGTCCGGTGCGAGCCTCGCGTCAGCCTTTGCAGGCCGATCTGCAGTGCGTTCATACCGCCCGACGCCGAGACGATGGTCGTCAGCACAGCCAGCGACGCCACAAACTGTGCAGACTGGCCGCTTAAATTTTGCAAAAGGCCGAGGATGGCAGTCTGTATCTCGGGGATCTGCGGCAGGAAGTCCGCCAGCAGCTCGGCGACGCCTTCTACCGAGAAGCCGGGCACCAGGTTGACAAGCATCAGCACCCACATCAGCAGCGGGAAGGACGCCGTCAGCAGAAACAGCGTGGCGGATCCGGCGTAGACCGCCATGTCCAGCGCCAGGTAGCGGCGCAGTACAGCGGCGGTGATCTGTACCCAACGGGGCGGTTTTTGTTTCATGGCGGCTCCTTGTGGGGGGATGTGTATGGCGGCGTGGTTGCGGCAAAGTTCACGGGTCGATGACGAGCATCGACCCCTACATTATAGTATAAATGCCCCGCGTGCGCAACCTTTGCCCCGACGCAGAGCATCGCGCCCGGCGCAAAGCGGCCGTCACCCGGCGGGAGCTTGGCGGCCAATAAGGCCATACACAAAAAATTTACAGGCACAGCCGCCCAAAGCGGTTAAAAATATATCAAAAACACTTGCGCATTTTCGGTTTTATGCGTATAATAAGGATAAACCCCTTGGGGCGCGGTGCGCCCCGCCAAAAATGTGAAACATACCGAGAGGAGCTTTTACTATGGGTTTGGGTAAAAAGACCATTGACGATGAGAACTACGCCGGCAAGCGCGTACTGGTTCGCTGCGACTTCAACGTCCCGATGAAGGACGGCGTTATCACCAACGATAACCGCATCAACGCCGCACTGCCGACCATCAAGAAGCTGATTGCCGACGGCGCTAAGGTCATCCTGTGCAGCCATCTGGGCAAGCCGAAGAACGGCCCCGAGGCCAAGTTCAGCCTGGCCCCCGTTGCTGTCCGCCTGAGCGAGAAGCTGGGCCAGCCTGTTACCTTTGCGGACGATGACAATGTCGTCGGCGACAACGCCAAGGCTGCTGTTGCCACCATGGGCAACGGCGAGGTCGTTCTGCTGCAGAACACCCGCTTCCGCAAGGAGGAGACCAAGAACGAGCCCGCTTTCAGCGAGGAGCTGGCCAGCCTGGCCGACGCTTACGTTGACGACGCCTTCGGCTCCTGCCACCGCGCTCACTGCTCCACCGCCGGTGTGACCGACTATGTCAAGGATACCGCTGTCGGCTACCTGATGGAGAAGGAGATCAAGTATCTCGGCAACGCCGTGAACGATCCCGAGCGTCCCTTCACCGCTATTCTGGGCGGCGCCAAGGTCGCGGACAAGCTGAACGTCATCTCCAACCTGCTGGAGAAGGTCGACACGCTGATCATCGGCGGCGGCATGGCCTACACCTTCCTGAAGGCCCAGGGCTACGAGATCGGCAAGAGCCTGTGCGACGACAGCAAGCTCGACTACTGCAAGGACATGATGGCCAAGGCCAAGGAGAAGGGCGTTAAGCTGCTGCTGCCCGTCGATGCCGCCTGCATCAAGGACTTCCCCGATCCCATCGACGCTCCCGTCGATACCGTGATCGTTCCCGTCACCGCGATCCCGGCTGACAAGGAGGGCTGCGACATCGGCCCCGAGACCATGAAGCTGTTTGCTGACGCCGTCAAGGCCAGCAAGACCGTTGTCTGGAACGGCCCCATGGGCGTGTTTGAGAACCCGACCCTGGCTGCCGGTACCTTGGCTGTTGCCAAGGCTATGGCCGAGAGCGACGCTACCACCGTTATCGGCGGCGGCGACTCCGCTGCAGCTGTCCAGCAGATGGGTCTGGGCGACAAGATGACCCACATCTCCACCGGCGGCGGCGCTT